>Ga0172373_10009747_pt1 | contig 11858 bp, 11 predicted proteins | sample Lak10m_2_FD_114546 | JGI IMG/M metagenome (GOLD analysis project Ga0172373, IMG submission 114546) | Freshwater microbial communities from Kabuno Bay, South-Kivu, Congo - kab_092012_10m | ecosystem: Environmental > Aquatic > Freshwater > Lake | place: Democratic Republic of the Congo... | reverse complement strand
GTTTTATAACTTGGAGGATTGCTTAATGTACAGTCGAAGTCCAGTATAATTTTAATTAATTATAGGAACTATTTGAAACAATTAATGTTGTTTTAGACGAGAGTTATTATCATATCGATTAAACAAAAGTGATAATAAGCTGGACTTGCAAAAAGGAACAATTGGTATATTGCTTGATGCTATCGACATGCCATTTACAAAAGATGGTATTGTTCCAGATTTAATAGTAAACCCTAATGCTATTCCGAGTAAATATTCTGCTCGTGTGGAATGGTGACATTCTGCAAGTTATTTAAACAATACAACAATCATAGTTTAAATAGCAACATTTTCAAAATGCGGGAAGTTCGTCAATAAAATACTTAAAGAATAAAAATAAACGATTTAAAGATAACGCATGACTACGGTCTATAAATGGAAGAAGTTAAGGTTGCGTTAATTCAAACTTGTTGTGTATGTAACATTGCTAAAGAGTCATGTGAATTTAGGAAGTGTAAAACTTCCTCAGGTAAAGAATACATTGAAAAAAAGTGCAAAAAATGTATAAATGAGAAACGTACGTTGACAATTGGAAGTAAAAGTAAAGAAAAAATAGCTTCCACTGCTAAACAATTGAAAGATAAAAAATATTATCTTGAAAACAAAGAACGTATAAAAGCTCGAAATAATAAATATTATGCAGAAAAAAAAGCAACAATAAGAGCACAAAGAAAAGAATATTACAAATTGCATCCTGAAAAATTAAAAGAACAACGCGAAAAATTTTTGAGTAAAATAGAAAATCGCATTGCGTTAAATCTTAGAAGAAGAACACGTACATTTTTACACAGTGGAAAAGGGTGGTCTGATTTATTGGGATGTGATATAGAACATTTTATAAGTTGGTTAGAATTCAATTTTGAAAAAGAAGAAACAGACATGAGTTTGGAAAACTATGGAAAAGTTTGGCAATTAGATCATGTTTATCCATTATCAAAATTTGACATGAAAAACGAAGAAGATGTGAAAAAGGCTTTTAATTGGCAAAATATTTTACCTGCAATTTGTATTGACAATCAAACAAAAAACAACAAAATATTCAAGGAAAATTTGACAACATTAGAAAATCGTTTAAAAGAATTCAAAGTATTAAACAGTTCATAAGTACTATCAATAAATAGAAATATTTAATTGAAAGCCAGACTAATTATCTGGCTAACAGTGACAATCTTATGAAACATATCAGCTAGGACATTTGCAGATAATCCAGTAATTAATTATTATTGGAGGGTGATAATTCGCAACCAAATTTCTTGAACATGGTTTTAAGAAATAGGCTCAGAGACTAGATGGAAATGGACTCAATTACATTAGAGTTTAAGGTATAGTCCGTGTGACTACGAAAGTAGTGGTTTTTGTAGTAATAGATTGATTACAAGTAAAACCATAACACTAAAAGTCGAGAATGACCATAGGTCAATTAGTAGAGGGTTTAGTAGGTAAATGTGCAGCAATCCAAGGGATGGACGCCGATGGAACCGTGTTTGAAGAGCATGATTTTGAATCGGCGAAGGACACATTGGAAAAATTAGGACATGATAGAAATGGATATGAATACATGTATAATGGAATGACAGGAGAAAAAATGTTGACAAAGATATTTTTATGTCCAACATTTTATCAAAGATTGAAGCATTTAGTTGAAGATAAAATACATTCGAGAAGCAGAGGAGCAGTTACAGCTCTTACAAGGCAAGCATTGCTCAGCCTTAGTCATGTGATCAAGACATGGCTAGTCACTGCATGGTGGCAACATATTCAAATTGCGGGAAACTCTTGAAGGTTTAGATTTCTAAGTTAGTATTGTAAAATATTAATGGCTTTAGTGAAATACTAAAGGTATAGAAACAATATTTAAATTATAAGACAATCCGCATCGAAACACTTAATGTAAAATTAAGTGAACGTTCAACGACTAGATGGATATGGGCTGAATTAAATATTCGGCTTAAGGTATAGTCTATTTCCATTAGAAATAATGATGCTATGTAGTTTTTACATTTCATGCAAAATATAAATGTATTAACGAGTTAGCATAACTTGCTATGTAAGTTGATAGCAAAGAAGCAACTGAAGGTATTGAAATATGCCTTTGTTAATGTAAAAGCATTAGCAAGGCACCAGTGTGGTGGCAACACATTCAAATTGCGGGAAAATCCAAAAAAAAATTACAAATGCAGCAATATTGTCAAAGTAAATTTCAAAATAAACTCCTAAGTTGATATGGTGATATATTGATGGCTTTGGTGAAAATCAAAGGTATAGGAACAATGTTTAAATTGGGACAATCCGCAGCCAAATTTCTTAAATAAAATTTTAAGAAAAAGGTCAAACGCATGTATGTTTGTGGGCTAAATTATATATTTGGCTTAAGATTCATGCTACTTCCACTAGTAATAGTGTCGTAATGTAATTCATATTAATTCACACTTTAAAATTATATGAACGAGTTTACGAAAGCAATGATGTTAAGAGTAAATGCTTAACGGAGTTTGATATTAAGGAGATCAAATAGGTCTAAGTCTATTGAAAAGAATAGGCTAGTCTCGTCATGGAGGCAATATACTTAAATTGCTGGAACATCTTGATGATCAATTAGTACTAAGTCAAAATAGAAATATATTGATGGCTTTGGTGAAAATCAAAGATATAGTTACAATCTAATTGTGAAAGAAAATCAGCAGCCCAGCTCATTGTGGTAGACACAATTTGAAGGTTCAGAGACTAAATAAGTATAGTGAGGTTAAATTAACCCTATTAAGATATAGTCCACTCCAGCCAGCGATGGCTTCATAATTCAGTTAGAGTTTAATCATGATAATTAACTATAATGATTTTATGAGTGTTATGATTTTGAGAGGAAATGCTCTTATGAACACGGTATGAAGGCAAGAGAAGGAGGATTAAGATTAGGAGAGATGGAAAGAGATGCATTGTTAGCGCACGGTATGTCAAAATTCATCAAGGAAAAGCTATTGGATAATAGTGACCCGTATACAACATTTATATGCGACAGATGCGGTCTATTTGCAAGAAGAGTAGACAAAGATGATAATAAAAATTATGCAACAGATGAAGATACTTATTATTGTCCACCATGTGGAAATTATACTGACATAAGCAAATTAAAAATACCATATGCTTTCAAAATATTTTTACAAGAAATGATGGCTATGTGTATTGCACCGCGTATTAGATGTATTAAAAATATTTATAATAGTTAAAAACATAAGATATTGAACTTTACATAATTTATTTTATTTAATATTATTTCAACACTTTTATGAAATAATTAAATGTTACTTTTACATAATTTATTTTTTTTTTGTTATAAATATAAAAGTTATTTGTAACAAAATAAATAACTTTTATGAAATAAAAAAAATAAAAAATGTAATAATTATAAAATGTTTATTATTGACAAAAACTTTCAAATATGTCAAACATTGCATCTTTATTAGAATAAATAAGATCATAATTAGTGGAATAAAATATATTTAAACAATCAGAATCTAATATACCACCTTCGTCATAAGATTTGTTATACATTTTTAATACTCCAGAAAGAATTTTTTTCTGAGTTATATTTTTTAAACCATTATTTTTTGCAAAAGTTAACATATCATCCATAAATTCATTTTTATCTGAAATTATTTTTTCATTCATTTTATATCTTATTTTTGTTTGTATATCATCAACATTCATAATATAATCATAAACACGTTTGTTTAACATTTTATAAGTTTCTTTTTTATTTATATTTTTTAATTTATCAATTGAACTTAAATATTTTCCAATATATTTAATATGTTCTTTTGTCATAAATTCCATTTCATAAAATGTATTAATCTGATTCGGATCTAAATATCCATATAATACCATATTTTTTAATAATTTTTCTTTTTCTTCAGTTGTTGGATTATGAAGCCACATAAATTTGATAATTCATATGATCTGAAAAAATACAATAAAAAAATTCAATTTTTTAAACTCCATTTGTTGAATTTACTATTTCACATTGTTTGTAAAAATATTCCATGTTTTGTTTATATATTTGTTTTTGATGTAACAAATCTATTTTTATTGTCAACATATGTCCAAACCATATCACATATCCTCCAAATATTTCATAATGTGGATAATTCAACTTTAATTCTTCTATTTTTTGTTCAAAAAATAATTGTTTATCACGTTGTTTTATATTTTTTGGAGTAAAAATAAAATGTATATATTGAAATTCGGGTTCAAGTGTAGAACAATTATTTATTATATTTGTTGCATGATATTTAAAATCATTTCCTAAAATTGTTGAAATTTTTTCAGTTAAATTTTTTTTGTTGTCCATAAACAGTTGTACAAATTAAAATAAATTAAATAAACACAATATTTTATATTCAATTTTTTATAGAAAACAAAATTCATTAAGTGAATTATTGAATAACACGCAAAAATAATTTCTATATAAATTAAAATTATTCTTTATTTAAAGCACACAAAATGTTGTACATAGATTCACGATGATCAAAAATTCCAGGTTCCAAATTTAACAGAATATTTAAACATTCAAATTCTAAAATTCCTGCTTTATCATATAAGTACTTGTACCACATTAATACACCTCGTAATATTTTGTCTGGTGTAGTTTCGAAACCATTAACATCAAAATTATCATTTAAAAAAAACTTAACATATTTTTTTTTATTCAAAATTATTAATCTATTCATTTCATATCTGACTAATGTTTGTATGTCACCAACATTCATAATATAATCGTATACAATTTGGTTTAGCGATGATTTTTTTGACATGATATTATATTTTTTTTTAATTTCAATCAAACAATTTCCTATATTTTTTATATGATCTTTGGTAAGATATTCATCTTCAATAAAAGCGTCAATTTCATCGCGATCAAAATGTCCATACAATTTCATATCACGTGTCATATTATTTTGTTCTTCCAAACTTAATTTATGCAATTTCATAAGTTTTAATTGTAACAATGATAATAAAAAAATTCGCAAAGAAAAATATAATATCAATTTTTATAATGTAATAATCATTAACAACATAAATAAAATTGAAATTTAAATAGTGTGTGTTTATTTTGATCATAACATAATTTATCAATAATAATGGTAAATTTTATAAAACTTTTGGAAAATGCTTTATTTATTGCAGATAAAACAAATGAATATGTAATAAGTGAAAGTCCAAATGACAAATATGATTTACAAATTAATATTAATAAAATTTTTGGTAAATCTGAACTGCAAATGTTGACAGAAAATTTAAATAAAAATAAAGATTTTTTGGAAGTTTTTAATTATGAACAAATAAGTGTAAAAAAAGGGCATTTTTTATGTTTTGCATATAAAACAGAAATAATGTTAAAAGTTTTGCAACAATATCACACTGATTTTCCAATTAATTTTTCACAACAAAATATATCACCAAAAACAATAATAGTTGATTATTCATCTCCAAATATGTCTAAAGATATGCATGTTGGTCATTTACGAAGTACAATTATTGGAGATGCGATATCAAATGTGCTTGAATATAAAGGGAATAATGTAATAAGAATAAATCATTTAGGAGACTTTGGATTACCATTTGGCATGATAGTAGAATATATAATTCAAAAAAAATGTGATATTGGTGAAAATTTGCAACAGATATATATTGAAGCAAAAAAAATATTTGATTCAAATACAGAATTTCAAGAACATGCATATCTGAGAACGGCATTATTACAAAATAAAACTTGTGAAATAACAAATCATGTGTGGACACAAGTTTTAAACAAATCATTAGAACAATATAAAGAAATTTATTCTCGATTAAATATTTCACAAAAACTCGAAGCAATAGGAGAATCATTTTATACAACGTATATAAGTCAATGTTATGAAATGTTAGAAAAAAATGGATTGACAGAAATTGATAATCATGATCGTACTCTAATAAAATGTACAGATGGCTTAAATCCATTAATATATATGAAATCAAAAGAACGCGGATGTGCATATACATATGATACAACAGATATTGTTACACTTTGGTATCGGTTAAATATAACAAATGCTGATGAAATATATTATGTTGTTGATAATAGACAAAGTTTACATTTTGAACAAATATTTAATATTGGAAAACAGATGGGTTGGTTAAATAAAAATAAAAAAGCTGTACATATTCAATTTGGAACAATATTAGATAAATTCGGGAAACCATTAAGATCCAGAACAGGTGACACACCACGTCTTATAGATTTAATAAATGAATCAGTTGCAAAAACACAAGAACAATTTGCAACAAAAGGTAAAGATATTGAAAAATTTAAATATGAAATTAATGCAATTGCGATAGGAAGTATAAAATATCAAGATTATTCAAAATGTAGAACATCAGACTATAAATTTAATTTTGAACAAATGTTAAAATTTGAAGGAAATACATATACTTTTTTAAGCTACACAGTTGCTAGAATCAGAGGAATAATGGATAACGTGAATCAAAATAATTTGGCACAATTATTGAATGATTGTAAAATTGATTTAAATGAATTACAAGAAATTGATTATAAAATTGTCAAAAAAATAATATGTTTTACACAAGTTATTGATAATGTTGCGGAAACAAAAATGTTACATGGATTAATAGACTATATGTCAAAATTATGTGTGGTATTTAACAGTAATTATACAAATTCGCGTTATTTACATTTTGATGAAAGTGGAAAACTTATTGATTACAATATAAGTAAACTTTTAATGTGTAAAATTGTTTTGAATATTTTATCCACTTCTTGTAAATTACTTGGATTAAGTTTAGTCAATGTTATGTAAAATTGATTTTTTATTATTTTGCCCATAAAAAATTGATAATTAAAATCAATGTAAAAAAATAAATGCATTTAAAAACATAATAAATAGATATTGTATAATGCCTCCAAAAAAAGATACTAAAAAAAAGGTTCAAAAAAACACAAATACAAAAAAACCTTCTGCAAAATTATCCAGAAAAAAAACAACAGATGATGATAATACAGAAGATACACCGTTATCAGATACGGAATATATTGGCGGTGATAGTGGTGCAGACATATTAGATTATCAAGAAGATTTAGAAGATGTTGAACATGCTGTAGATAATACTACAGAATATGAAAATATAGATGAAGATGATGTTTTAGATGGTGATGGTAAAGAAATTGAAAACGAAGATGATGAACAAGATGAAGAAATTGATGAAATGGATATTGAAGAAAAAGGAGATGATGCTGATCAAGATGATTGTATTTACAGATTTACAAAAAAGAAAAGTGAGTATGTTGCAGATGAGGATGTAGATGAAGAATATTTTTCAGATGAAGAAGCATTTATTCCAGAAAATGAAATATATGTTCCAAATTCACAACGAATTACAAAAGCTGTGATGTTTGAATATGAAAGAGTTAGAATACTTGGAGATAGAACAAAACAATTATCATCTGGTGCAAAATCAATGATAAAAGGAGTTGAAAATATGGATCCCAAAGAAGTTGCAAAACTTGAATTAAAAGAAAAAGTGTTACCATTAATAATTATAAGAACATTGCCTTCAAAAAAAAAAGAAAAATGGCGTGTTTCAGAATTACAAGTTCAAAATTAAGAGCCATTCCAATAACTGTTACATACAACACAAGTATACACAATTTGCATTGAATTACCTACACGGAAAAATACAGCTTCTTTAGTTTTACGTTTTTTTGGATCTTTATGATTTGTATCACATTTTTCATTGATACAAATATAATTTCTTGTATACGGTAGAATTTTAGAATGAATTTTATTTTTAAATTTTTCAACATTAACATAATTTGAACTTGTTTTTCCACTAATTCTACTTATTACAAGAGCATTTGGTGTTATCGGTTCAGAATACATACAATTTTTGCAAAAATAAAATGCATTTACAGATTCACTAATTTTGTCTACAATTTCTGAATATTTATTTTGAATTATTGATTTTTGTTTTTTTCCCAATGCTTTATATTTTTCACTTTTTGTAATTTGATCTAATCTTACAGTACTTATCATTGAGTTTGTAATATTATCGTCATTAAGAATTTTTTCTATTATGTTATCTACAACATCAACTTTAATAATTTCATCATCACTCACAGTTGTTGGTGTATATGCTCCAATATGTTGATGTGATGAAGAATTTGTTGGTGGATTTTTACTTACATCCAAAATATTATGACAATGTGGACAATACAACATGATATTAATATAAGATATTATTCTTTATATTCTTTTTATATTTTTAATAACAAAATCAATTTTTATTGCAAATTTTTTAAATTAAAACAAATAGTTGTAATTTAAAAAATTGAATAATGAACTAAAATCATACTATGAATAATAAAATTGTAATATTAATAATGGACAAAAAAATAGTTGTAGAAATAAAAGAAAGTGCAATAGGAGAAAAAGGACTATTTGTACTTAAAAATTTTTCAATCAATGAAATTATATTTCAATTGGAAGGAAAAGAATTGGATAAACCTTCAAGAGAATCTATACATATAGGAAATAATATTCATATTCATGATGAATATGGTGCATTTATAAATCATTCATTTGATCCTTCTGTAAAAATAGATGGAAAAAATATAATTGCAATAAAAGAAATTAAAATAGGAGATGAAATTACATTTAATTACAATGACAGTGAAATTAATATGGCATCACCATTTATGGTAAATGGAATAAAAGTTCAAGGAAAACAAAATTGATCAAAATTATTTTTTTTGTGTTTTGGGAACTGATGTTTTTTTATTTTGTGAAAATAATGATTCTTCACTGTTTTGATTAATTGTTGTTTTCTTTGTTTTTTTTGTTGGTTTTTTTTCAACTGGATCTTTTTTTTCAACTGAATCTTTTTTTTCAACTGGATCTTTTTTTTCAACTGGATCTTTTTTTTTGCCACGTGTTTTTTTACGCTCATGATAATTTGATATTATTGTCAAAACATCTTTTAATGTTAGTTGTTCCAAATCAATATCTTTATTTACACCAACAAACAATGGAGGTTTTGCAATTTTTGGTTTAACAATAGGAACAACCATTAAAAATTTTCCATTTTCTGGATGTTCTCTTATTGTATATTTATTTTTCGCATCATGATTTTGCCAGAGAATATTTTTATTTTTTTCATCACAATTTTTTTCATATTTTTCAAATGCGTTTTCAAAATCCTCAATACTAAATGAACTTGCAACTTTTTTTTCAATATTTCCCAAACTTATACGCGTACCATTTTTATTTACATCACCCCAATCAACATAATATCCATGATCTCCAACTTTCATAACAACAGTTTTTTTTTGATATGTTCCAATAGTCTTTGGAAATTCTAAAATTTCAAGAGCTTGTTCTAATGTGACTTTTTTTAATGTGTAAGGATTTTTAATTGGTGCTATTTTTATTTCTTTTCTGTTATCATCAATTAACATTACAACTGGACCATGTTTACGAGTGGTAGCCAAAACGTTTAAATTTGTAAGTGGATCTTTTCCTAAATTTCTTTCATCTTTTTGCATTATTGCTTTTGGAATAATTGATGATTGTATATTTTTAATAAGAGGATTAAAAGTGTCATAAAATTTAGATAAAATATCTGTCCACACAGCATTTCCATTTGCTACTTCATCTAAATCTTTTTCTACATTTGCAGTAAAACTGTAATCCATTATATCGGGAAAATAACCATTTAAAAATTCTGTTACAATTATGCCTAAATGTGTAGGTGTAAATCTGTTTGTATCTTTTCCTAAAATTGTTTTTTTTGTTGATTCAATTAATTCATCTTTTCCATTCCAGCTTAAAGTCAAACTTTGTTTTTCAACTCCTTTTGAATCTTTTTTTATTACATATTGTTTTTCTTGAATTTTTTTTATCATTGCTGGAATTGTGCTTGGTCTCCCAATACCTAAATTTTTAATATCAAGTTTATTGATCAAAGATGCTTCATTAAATCTACTTGGAGAACGTTTATAATTTTGAGTAGATGTAATAGTTTTTGGTGTTAAAATTGTGTTTAATTTTGGTATATAAATATCATCTGAATCAGATTTTTTTATTGTATCTGGATCATCTTCTTCAACATTTTTCATATCATACACAGATAAAAACCCTTTGAATGTATTTTTTTCGTATTGGGTTATGAAAAAATATTCAGATAGTTTGCTGATATTTATTTTTACAGTGGTAACATCAAATTTTGCTGGAGACATTTGAGAAGAAATTGCACGTTTCCATATTAATTCATATAATCTAATTTCATCACTTCCAATTTTTTTTTCACTGTTTGTTGTTATATGTTGAACATTTGGTTTTGTAGGTCTTATTGCTTCGTGTGCTTCTTGTGCATTTTTTGATTTTACTTCATAATTTATAGGTCTATGATAATTTTCACCATATTTATTTTTAATAAAATCACCAATGGACTTTATTGCAGTCTCTGCCATGTTTGTAGAATCTGTACGAATATATGTAATATATTCACCTTCATATAATTTTTGAGCAGCACGAGTTGTACGTTCTGTTGTCATTCCTAATTTTCTTGAAGCTTCTTGTAACATTGTTGCAGTTGTAAAAGGTGCTGATGGATAACGACTACTATCTTTTGTATTTATTGATCCCACTTTGAAAGTTGATTTCATGATAGAATTCATTAAATTTTTTGCATTTGTAACTGACTTTATTTTTGATTGGACACCTTTTGTAGAATCTACATATTCTTCATTATTATTTTGTACAATATCATCGTGTGAAATGTCTTTTTGTTTTTTTGTATTTTTTTTAGTTTTAGTTTTTTTATCAGTTTCTTCTAATTCATCATCTTGTGCCTGTTGTGACAAATCTGTTGTATATAACTGTGAATGAATTAAATGTTTAGAATCAATAAAATCGCCAATAGTACAAAAATAACATTCTGGATCTCCTTCAAAAAATTCTTCTATTTTTTTTTCTTGTTCCACTATAAGTTTTACAACAACAGACATCACTCTTCCTGCTGCCAAATTTCCAATTCCTAAAGTGCGACATAATATCGGAGAAACTTGATAACCAATAATTCTATCCAATAAACGTCTTAATTTCTGAGCATTAACTAAATTGTTATCAATTACTCCAACATTTTTTATTGCGTCATATATGGATTCTTTTGTTGTGTCATGATATCTTATGCGTTTTGGATTTTTTATGTTTAATTGACGTGCAATACTATAAGCAATAAATTCACCTTCACGATCTGCATCAGAAGCAATTAATAAATTATCACATTTAGAATAAGCTTTTTTTAAATCTGAAACTATTTTTTCTTTTCCAGGTTTTATGCAATAAATTGGTTCAAAATTATTTTCAAAATTAATGGACATTTTATTTTCATCCAAATCAATAATATGACCAGATGTTGCTTCTATTCTATAATCATCACTATCTAAATATTTTCTAAACGATGCTAATTTACCTGGACCTTCAATAATAATTAAAGTTGTCATTTTCTAGTGTTATAATATTAATTATGCATCATGTCTTTATAAATATTGTTTAAATAAATCAAATTTTATTTTAATACTGTTATGTTTATTTGTTATATTTTGAACAAAAAATATATACACATTTAATAAAATTGAATAATTAATTATTAAAAATACTGATAAGATATTTTTCATCAAATAAAAATTTACAAAATAATATTGCCACAAAATTGATATTTTTAATATGAACAATTATCAAATTATATAACAGAACTAATATGTTATG
>Ga0172373_10009746_pt1 | contig 11859 bp, 12 predicted proteins | sample Lak10m_2_FD_114546 | JGI IMG/M metagenome (GOLD analysis project Ga0172373, IMG submission 114546) | Freshwater microbial communities from Kabuno Bay, South-Kivu, Congo - kab_092012_10m | ecosystem: Environmental > Aquatic > Freshwater > Lake | place: Democratic Republic of the Congo... | reverse complement strand
CCCCACAACGCGCATATCCTTGAGCTGCTTCGCCCCCGCTTCGCGCGCCACCAGCCCATGGGGGATGATGCCAATCACCTCGGCGCCCGCAGCTTGAGCGGCGGCGGAAACCGCGCCCATCAGGCCAACGCCGCCCCCGCCATAAACCAGGCCAAGCCCGCGCGCGGCGATCTCCCGTCCCAGCGCGGCGGCGGCGGCGGCATATTCGGGGCGGGCGCCGGCGGCGGAGCCGGCAAAGACGCAAACGCTGCGCATGGGCTTACTCCGCCGCTTTGGTGATGGCCGCGCGGGAGGGGACGGAGACGTAAGCCTCCCCCTCCAGCACTGGTTCACCCTTGACGAGACACACGGTTTTCAGCGTCGCGCGGTGCTTTTCGGGATGGAGCGCGGCGACTTCGACAATGGCGGTAACCGTCTCCCCGATTTTCACCGGGGCGCGGAATTTCAGCGTTTGCGACATATAGATCGTGCCCGGCCCGGGGAGTTGCGTACCCAGCACCTTGGTGATCAAACCCGCCGCCAGCATCCCATGGGCGATGCGTTCCTTGAAGATCGAGGTGGCAGCGTATTCCGCATCCAGATGCATGGGGTTGGTATCGCCGGTGACGGCGGCGAATAGCACGATATCGGCTTCCGTGATGGTTTTGGAGAATTTTGCCGTGAGTCCCAGTGTCAGGTCTTCAAAGAAATGGATTTCCGCCATGGTTTGCGCCCCCGGTGCTGCTGTCAGCGCCGTGGATAAAGCATTTCGCGCAGGCGTGAAATCGGCGACGACACCCATGTGCCCTATCGCGGCGGAGGGCCGGCCGTGGTGGACCTGGTGGCGGGGCATATCCAGGCGCTTTTCGTCACCCTGCCGGCGGCGATTGAACATATCCGCGCCGGGCGGCTCCGTGCGTTGGCCGTCACCAGCGCCAAGCGCGTGCCCGCCCTGCCGGAGGTGCCAAGTATCGTCGAATCGGGTTTTGCGGAATTTGTGGTGATTACCTGGCAGGGCATTCTGGCCGCGGCGGGAACCTCCCCAGCGGCAATCCGGCGCCTATCGGACGCCCTGGATCGCATTCTGGCGAAGCCCGAGGTTGCGGAACAACTCACCGCCCAGGGTTTTGAAGTGACCAGCCAGGGCCCCGCCCAATTCGCAAGCCTGATCCAAGCCGAAGCGCGGCGCTGGCCCGCCTTGGTGCACCGCACCGGCGCGCAACCCGATTGCCCCTGAAGGAGAACCCCCATGCCTGATAGTCTGAACCCGATTGATTGGCGCACCCGCGGCATCAAGCATGTCGCTGTCAGCGCCAAAAGCGGCGACACGCCGGAGACCCTTGGCATGAACCGCGAAGTCGCGATCAGCGGTGCGCGCACGGGCTCGGTGGCACTTTGGGCCGGCACCAATCGGATCGAGCCCAATTCACGCACCGGCGCGCATCATCACGGCGCTTTGGAAAGTGTGATTTATACCATCAGCGGCACGGCCCATATGCGTTGGGGCGATAAGCTGGAATTCATCACTGAAGCGCGTGCGGGAGCCTTCTTCCTGGTGCCGCCCTATGTGCCGCATCAGGAAATCAACGCCTCGGCGACCGAGGTGCTGCATTGCGCCCTGGTGCGTTCGGGCACCGAGGAAGTGGTGGTGAACCTACCTGACCTGATCCCGGTTGATGAACCTGAATGGATCGCGACGCGCTGATCAGCGCCGCGCTTTTTGCGTTTGCATACCAAAGGATTATTGAAATGAGCCTGCAACTCGGCCAGATCGCCCCGGATTTCGCGGCGGAAACCACCACCGGCCCGATCCGCTTTCATGAATGGAAGGGTGCCGCCTGGGTGGTGCTGTTCAGCCACCCGAAGGATTTCACGCCCGTCTGCACCACGGAGTTGGGCGAAGCCGCGCGGCTGAAGCCGGAATTCGACAAGCGCGGCGTCAAGGTGATTGGGCTTTCGGTTGACCCGCTGACCAACCATGCGGGCTGGGAAGCCGATATCAAGGAAACCCAGGGTCATGCGGTGAATTTCCCGATGATCGCCGACCCTGATCGCAAGGTCTCAAACCTTTATTGCATGGTCCATCCGGATACGGACCCCACCATCACCGTGCGTACGGTTTATGTGATTGATCCGGCGCATAAGGTGCGGCTCAAGATGACTTATCCGCCGAGTGCGGGGCGCAATTTCGATGAAATCCTGCGCGTGATTGACAGCCTGCAATTGACCGATGGCGCCAAGCTGGCAACGCCGGTGAATTGGCGCCCCGGTGGGCGGGCGATCATCCCGCCCTCCATCCCCGATGCGGATGCGGCGAAGCTTTTCCCGCAAGGCTGGAAGGCGGATCGGCCCTATTTGCGCTGGGTGGAAACTGCCCTCGCCAAACGCGGTTGAACCCCAGCCCTTGCCCGCCTATCGCCAAGGGCCAACTTCGCGATAATAGAATTGTCATGAAGGGGGCGGGGCTCGTCAGACGCGGTTTGGCGGCCCTTTGGCTGGGTTGGAGGGGTTTCAGGGTTTAATGGGCGCGCCGCGGTTTCAGATTCTCTATCGCATCACCCCGGATGATTCCCGGCCGATAGAAGCCCATGCCAAGGATATCTGCCTTGAGCAGACGGTCGAAATCCCATCCGATTGCGTGCCGGGGCCGATCTGGGAGGCGGGCATTGTCGGCCAGGTGGAGGCCATTACGCCCTGCACAGCGCCATCGCGCGCCTTTGATGTCGCCATCAGCTACCGCGCCGATATCGTCAATAATTCCATTCCCAATCTGCTGAATGTGATTTTCGGCAATATCTCGATCAGGCGGGGCATTCGGATCATTGATATCCGCCTGACGCCCGAACAGCTTGGCGCCTTTGGCGGGCCGGGCTTTGGGGTTGCGGGGTTGCGGGAAAGGCTCGGCGTTTTTGGCCGGCCTTTGGCAGCGACGGCGATCAAGCCGCTCGGGCTTTCCGTGCCGGAATTGGCGCGGCTTGCCAGTGGTTATGCCTTGGGTGGGCTTGATGTGATCAAGGATGATCACGGGCTGATGGACCAGCCCTTCCACCCCTTCAAGGAAAGGGTGGCGCGGCTTCAGGAAGCGATCCGCTACGCCAATGCCAAAACCGGGCGCAAGACGCTCTATTTTCCGATGGTCTCCGGGCGGTTTGATCAGATCGAAGACCAAATGGCCTTCGCGGCTGCCGAGGGCTGTGCCGGCGCGCTGATCGCGCCTTTCCTGATCGGGCCCGATACGGGTTTTCATTTGGGGCGCAAATACGGGTTGGCGGTGATGGCGCATCCAAGCTTTTCGGGGACGCATTTCCATGACCCGGAACATGGCATGACACCGGCCATGCTGCTCGGGCGGCTGTTTCGGGTTTTTGGGGCGGATATCTCGGTTTTTCCCAATGCTGGTGGGCGCTTCACCTTCACGGAACAGGAATGCCGCGATCTGGCCATTGCCATGCAGGAGAAGCTCGGTGATGTGCGGCCCGGTTTCCCTTCTCCGGCGGGTGGCATGACTATTGAACGGATTGACAGCATGGTGACGGCCTTTGGCCATGATGCCGTGTTTCTGATTGGAGGCGCTCTGATGCGCCATTCGCCCGATCCCGAGATTGGCGCGCGCGCCTTTATCGGCGCGATCGAAAACGCTGTCGCCACCGGAAAGGCCGCCGAATGACCGTGCGTCGCTTCAATGCCTTCGGCTGGGAAAACGTGCCCGTCCTATCCTACAAGGAAGGCGGCCCCTATAAGGATGTGACGCGCCAGATCCTGTTTGAAGGTGCCGAAAGCCTGCCCGTTCAGTGGCGCTATTTTGAGGTGCAGCCCGGCGGCCATTCCACGCTGGAACGCCATGAACACATCCATTGGGTGCTGATCCTGCGTGGGCGCGGTGCTTGCCTGGTGGGTGATGAGATCACCGATATTGCCGAACATGACCTGATCGAAATCGCGCCCCTGCAGTGGCACCAGTTTCGCGCCGCAGAAGATGCCCCGCTTGGCTTTCTGTGCCTGGTGGCGGCTGAGCGTGACCGGCCGCAATTGCCGAGTGAAGATGACCTTGCGGGATTGCGGCGGGACACGAAGATCGCTGATTTTATCAGACCCTAGAGCAGATCGCGTTCAGATTGAAAATCTGAACGCGTGAAGATGCTCGAAAAAATAGACATTTAGAGCGGGTTGCGTGAACCCATGTGAACGCAACACGCTCTAACGCCGCCGCAGCACTGCTTCGCGCGCCAGCGCCATCACGGCGGCGCGTGCAATCGCCTGATCAGGCATGCCCGTGGTTTTGGTTTGGCGTTCGGCTTCCATAAGTGCCTCTCCGGCGGCGGCGAGGGCTGGCGCGGGCCATAAGCGTAGCGCCCTTTCGAAAGCCGGGCGGCTTTTGAAAAACACAGGGGGCCGCAGCGAAGATAGCGCATCGCCAGGGCTTGATCCCTTCGCCACGGCAAGTGCCGCCAGATGCAAGCGCTGCACATGCCTGAGTGCTGCGCGCACCACCTGCACTGCCGCCGCGCCTTCGGCAAAGGCCTGATCGAGCGCGCGATCCGCAAGCGCCGCATCGCCCGATGTTGCCGCAAGCAGCGCCTGGTCAAGGTCAAGCGTGGAGCCTTCAGCGATGCAGGCAATGGCGTCTTCTTCCGTCACGCGCTTGGCCGGGCCGACGTACAGCGCCAGTTTTTCCACTTCCTGGCGGATTTGCAGGCGATTTTCGCCAAGCCGCGCGGCCATGAAGGCAAGCGCGCTGCTATCCGCTGCAATACCGCGTTCCTTCAGCATGCGGCCAATGCTGGCTTCAAGCTCCGCACCCGTTTCGGGGTAGCAGGCAATCACCGCCGCCGCGTCATTGGCGCGTTCCAAAGCAGGGCGGAGGCCCTTATTGCCGGCCAAGGCGCCGGCTTCGAGCAATACAATCCCAGGGCCGGGGCCAGCCAGCGCTGCCTTGGCAGCGTTCGCCAAGCCATCTGTTGCATCACGCACCCGCACCAGGCGCCGCCCGCCGGTAAGCGCAGGTTGCGCGGCCTCACCGGCCAGGATGCTGGTGTCACGGCTGGCGGCGTCGCGCGGCACCTCCACCAGGCCGAAAGGATCCTCACCCACCACAGCGCGGGTGAGGTGATCCGCCCTTTCGCGCACCAGCCCCAGATCATCACCATAGATCAGCACAATACGCGTGGCGGCCGGCGGATCGGAAAGAAAGCCCGCAATGCGCCGCGCATCAATCTTGGCCATGATCAGGCCGTCGCCGTGCCTTGAGGTGCGGTGCGGAAATGCAGGGCGAGCCGTTCCAGGATTTGCTGTGCCAATTGTTCGATCAATTGGCGTTCCATGGTATCGCGGGCGACATCGGCGGCGAAGAACTGGTTTTCCGGAATGTCATAGCCGTCGGATGCGCGTTCAGTGCCACGCGCGATTTCCTTTGGTGGCGCGCCGAGATCAAACAGGAACCAATTGGCTGTCGCATTAAAGCGCACGCGGCTTGGAAAACCATCGCGGCGAAACCCTTGCAGCTCGAAGCCATAGGCGAGCCCGACGCGCAGATCATATTTTGGCGGAACACCTGCCCGGCCCTTGGGTGCCAGGCCCTGTTCCAGGCGCCGGCGTAGCAATTGCCCATGCCGTTCGAGCATCAACCCGACCTTCACGGCAGCAAGCGACGCTGCGACCTTCGCATCTTCCGGCCCGCTGCCCTGGCCATACATGGGCCGAAAGCCGCAGCCTGCCGCCAGCAGCGGCAGGCCAAGCGCAATAAGGGCGCGTCTAGTGGTGCGATCCATGCTGACCCTTCCCCTTCCCAAAATGCCCCCACGCACCACTAGCTATCGGTTTGGTGGGCCGATTCACGCTCCTGTCGGGAACCGACAGCAGCGATCGGACCACTAGACGACAAAATTCACCACCCTGCCGGGCACATGGATGCGCTTCTTGATCGGCTTGCCAGCAAGCGCGCGTTGCACGTTTTCCTCAGCCTCGGCAGCCGCGAAAATCGCTTCCTCGCTCGCCCCCACCGGCACTTCGATCGTGGCGCGGAGCTTGCCCAATACCTGCACGGCAAGCGTCACGCTGTCTGCCACCAACAGCGTGGCATCAGCTTCCGGCCAAGAGAGTTCAGCGACCAGCGCCGCATCATTCGGCCGCAGCAGGGACCAAACTTCCTCTGCCAAATGCGGCATCATCGGCGCAGAAAGCCGCGCCAGCATCTCGAGCGCTTCGCGCTTTGCCCCACCCGGCGCATCCTTTGCCGCTTCAACGGCATTGGCGAATTCATAAAGCCGCGCAACCGCGACATTGAAGGCGAAGGTCTCCAGAGCCTCGGTCACCGTTGCAATGGCGCGATGGGTCGCGCGCCGGAGTGCCTTGCCGGATTCCTCTGGCGCCGTGCCAGCGGGCGGCAGGCCAGGCAGGGCCGCTTCCACAATACGAAACACGCGCTGCGTGAAGCGATAGGCGCCAGCAACACCCGCTTCCGTCCATTCCATATCGCGTTCGGGTGGATTGTCGGAAAGGATGAACCAGCGCGCAGTATCGGCACCGTATTTTGCGATGATCGCGCCCGGGTCCACCGTATTGCGCTTGGATTTGGACATGGCTTCCACCCGGCCAATCGTCACGGGTTCCGCGCTGCCCTTTACGGTCGCGTTGCGCGTGCCATCGGCGGCAAGGGCGAAGTCCACTTCTTCAGGATAAAGCCAGCGGCCATCAGCGCCCTTGTAGCTTTCATGCTGCACCATGCCCTGCGTAAACAGGCCGGCGAAGGGCTCATCCACGGAAAGATGGCCAGCTGCCTTCATGGCGCGGGAGAAGAAGCGCGAATAGAGCAAATGCAGGATCGCGTGTTCAATGCCGCCGATATATTGATCCACCGGCAGCCAAGCATCTACCGCGCCTTTGGTCACTGGCTCCGCCGCGCGCGGCGAACAGAAGCGCGCATAATACCAAGACGAATCAACGAAAGTGTCGCAGGTATCTGTCTCCCGCCGCGCGGGCTTGGCGCATTTCGGGCAGGCAACGTGCTTCCAGCTTGGGTGATTGTCCAAGGGATTGCCGGGCTTCGCGAAATCCACATCATCAGGCAGGCGCACCGGCAATTGATCATCCGGCACCGGCACCACGCCGCAATCATCGCAATGGATGAAGGGGATGGGGCAGCCCCAATAGCGCTGGCGCGAAACGCCCCAATCGCGCAGCCGCCAATTCACAATGCCCTGACCGGCGCTGAGCTTTTCCAGCTCATCAATCACGCGCCGCTTCGCCGCCGCGACACCAAGCCCATCAAGAAAGCCTGAATTATACGCAACGCCATCTTCCGTATGCGCTACATCGCCAACGCTGAAGCTTGCGGCATCCGCACCCGGTGGCAGCACAACGGGGGTGACGGAAAGCCCGTATTTGCGCGCAAAATCCAAATCGCGCTGGTCATGCGCGGGGCAGCCGAAAATAGCACCCGTGCCATATTCCATCAGCACGAAATTCGCGATCCAGACCGGGTATTCACGCCCATTGAAGGGGTGCTTGACGCGAAAGCCCGTATCAAAGCCGCGCTTTTCCGCCTGTTCGATGGCGGCTTCCGAGGTACCCATGCGCCGACATTCGGCGATGAACTCGGCGGCTTTGACATCGCGCGCACCAGCAGCGGCGGCCAAGGGATGCTCTGCCGCCACAGCCAGGAAGGACATGCCGAACAGCGTATCCGGTCGGGTGGTGAAAACTTCAACTTCGTTGATATGCGCCTGCGGCGCGCCGGCCTGATTCAGACCCTCGGGCAAAGCCCTCGGATCATCAGGACCCATATGCGCCTGCGGCGCGCCGGCCTGATTCAGACCCTCGGGCAGAGCCCTCGGATCATCAGGACCCATATGCGCCTGCGGCGCGCCGGCCTGATTCAGACCCTCGGGCAAAGCCCTCGGATCATCAGGACGGCTGGCGCTCACCGCTTCTGCCAGCTTGAACCGAACCTTCGCCCCTTCGCTCCGCCCGATCCAATTCGATTGCATCAGCTTCACGCGTTCCGGCCAGCGATCCAGCCCGCCAAGCGCTTCCAGCAAATCCGGCGCAAATTTCGTAATGCTCAAAAACCATTGGCTGAGCTGCTTCTTTTCCACCAAAGCACCAGAACGCCAACCGCGCCCATCGATCACCTGTTCATTGGCAAGCACGGTGCCATCCACCGGGTCCCAATTCACCCAGGATTCCTTGCGCTCCACCAGGCCGGCGCGCCAGAAATCCAGCAGCAATTTCTGTTGCCGACCGTAATATTCCACATCGCAGGTTGCGAATTCCCGCGCCCAATCAAGCGATAGCCCCATGCGCTGCAATTCCGCGCGCATATTGGCGATATTGTCATAGGTCCATTTGGCCGGGTGAATGCCGCGTTCGCGCGCCGCGTTTTCCGCCGGCAGGCCAAAGGCATCCCAGCCCATGGGATGCATCACCAAATGGCTGCGCGCCCGCTTGTAGCGCGCCACCACATCGCCCAGCGTATAATTGCGCACATGCCCCATATGGATCTTGCCGCTGGGGTAGGGGAACATTTCCAGCACATAGTATTTCTGCGCGGCTTGAGGCGGCACATCGGGCACCACAAAGCAGGCGCGATCCTGCCAGGCCTGCTGCCACCGCGGCTCGGCATGGGTGAAATCATAACGCGGCGCGGATTTTTCAGCCGCTGCTGGGGTAGTGTTCATGTGAAGCGAAAGCCAATACAGAAAAGGGAGACTAACCCCTGCTTAGAACAGAAACCGGCTTGGGGAAATCGGCCCCGATCTTCCCGCCTGGGTCCGGCCATGGCATGAAGTGTCCATGCCTTACCTTGTCATGTTCCTGGTCCTCAGCTTCCTGACGCTGCTTGCCACCTGTGTCATGCTATGATGCGGCGCTTATTTGCGGGTTTGGCGCTTTTGGCGCTGGCGGCCTGTGGCGATCTGCCGCAGCCCTTCCGAGGCAATCCGGGCGGCATGGCGGGGCGGCTTGCGGTGCCGCCGCCCTATCGCCTGGTGGTCCCGCCGCCTGATGCGGCAATGCTCACCGCCACCGAATCGGAAGCCTTTGCCAAGGCCGTGGCGGCGGCGCTGCTCAAGCGCGAAGTGCCGGCGGTGGCTGATGCGCCCCTGCCGCTCGATTGGCGCCTTGCTGTGGATATGCGCCTTGAAGGCAACCGCGTGGTGCCGCGCTATGCTCTGTTTGACCCCGATGGCGCCCCGCAGGGCGTGGCCGAGGGCAGCGCCATCCCGGCGCGCGATTGGTCGCGCCCGAATGCCGCGCTGCTGGCCGATGTCGCCAATGATGCGTCCCGTCGCGCGGCGGATTTGCTGCTGCGGGCGGAAGCGGCGCGGAAATCCACCAACCCGGCGGCGCTGGCCTCCGCAGGCCCACCGCGGCTTTATCTGCTGCCGGTGAGGGGCGCCCCCGGTGACGGCAATGATAGCCTGACGGCGCGCATGCGTGATTCATTGGGCGATAACGGCATTCTGGCGCAGGAAGTGGCGGATGGTGCGGGCTTTGCCGCTGATGGGCGCGTCAATGTCGTGCCGGCAGGGCGGGGCATGCAAAGGGTGGAAATCCTTTGGATCATCTCCCGCCGCGATGGGCAGGAATTGGGCCGCGTGCTGCAAATGAACGAAATCCCATCCGGGCTTTTGGATCGGCATTGGGGCGATATTGCCTTCGCCGCGGCCGCCGAGGCCGCGGGCGGTGTGCAGCGCGTCATCGAAAACGCCGGCGGCATGCCGAAGCGCGAGGGCGCCACAGGCCAGGAGGCGCAAGCCAGCGCGGCACCGGGGGGTCTCGCCCTGCCGCCCCGCGCGGCAGCGCTCCCCCGGCCCGGCGCGGCACCGTGACAGGCCAGCGCATCCTGCTTTTGGGGGCAGGGGGGCATGGCAAGGCCATCGCTGATCTGCTGCTGGCGGGCGGGGCTTACGTCATTGCGGGGTTTGTGGATGCGGCGCCCAAGGCCAGCCAAATCCTCGGCCTGCCGGTGCTGGGCGATGAAAGCCAGCTTGCCGCGCTGGCCGGGCAGGGGGTTACGCTGGCCCATGCTGCGGTTGGTGATAATGCTCAACGCCTTGCCGCAGCAGGTCGCCTCCGCGCCGCCGGCTTTGCCCTGCCAAGCCTGATCCACCCTGCAGCGCTGATCGGCCATGGCGCCATGATCGGTGAAGGCGCTGCCATCCTCGCCCGCGCCGTGATCGGGCCGGATGCCGAGATCGGCCCCTTCGCCCTGATCAATACCGGCGCCATCGTGGAACATGATTGCGTGGTGGCCGAGGCCGCGCATATCGGCCCCGGCGCGGTGCTGGCGGGTGGGGTGCGTATTGGCGCGGGCGCCTTGATTGGGGCAGGCGCGGTGCTGCGCCCTGGTATCTCCATTGGGGCGGGCGCGGTGATTGGTGCTGGCGCTGCGGTTGTCGAAGATATCGCCCCCGGCGCGCGGGTGGCGGGCGTGCCGGCACGGCCGGTTTGAGCGTTTTCAAGCCAAGTGAGTTCACTTGGCGGCTCGGAAAACGCGACCAAACAAAAATCTAGAGCGTGTCCCGTGAACGAAGGTGAGCGGGAACCGCTCTAGGCGCCAGAGATATAGCGCGCGAAATCCGGCCCGGGGATGCCGCGCCGTAGCGGCACGCAGCCGGTTAGTGGTTTGGGGCGGAAATGCCAGCCCTGGTCCTGAACCTCTCCCAAAAAGCGATCGAGGTGCCGCATGGCGCCATTGGGCAGGTCATGCAGCACCAGCATCACCGGCTCCCGCGCTGCGCGCAGCATGGCATGGGCGGTGGCGGGCCAGCCATCCGCGTCGCGGAAATCGCCGGGCACGGCATTCCACAGCACCATGGTGGCTTCTTCTGCCATCAAATGCCGCGCTGCCGCGCCGTTCAACAGATGCGCGCCCAAGGCGCCGCCGCCGCCATTCGGGCGGAAATAGCGCTCGGGCGCGGCAAGATCAGCCAGCAGCGCCTCGGTTGCCGAGATTTCGTGCAGGGCTTCGGCCGCGCTGCGCCGCCCAAGTGGCGCGCCATGCGTCAGTGTATGATTGCCGATCACATGCCCGGCATCCCGCGCCTGCTCAGCCAGCGCGCGTGCCTTGGGGGCACGCAGCTTTTCGCCAATCACGAAAAACATCGCCGGAATGCGCCGGCGCGCGAGTACTGCAAGCACGCCGGGCGTTACCTCAGGCTCCGGCCCATTGTCGAAGCTGAGGCAAATCTCCATCGCAGGCTCAGAGCAGATCACGTTCAGATGGAAAATCTGAACGTGTGAAGATGCTCGAAAAACAAAGAGGTAGAGCGGGTGGCGTGAACATATGTGAACGCGACACGCTCTAGTCGCTGATCGGATTGGTCAGCGTGCCAATGCCTTCAATGGTCAGTTCCATGACATCACCCGCCTTCAGTGTTTGCGGCGGCTGCATGGCGTAGCCCACGCCTTCCGGTGTGCCGGTCATGATCACATCGCCCGGCAGCAGGGTGAAGCCGGCAGAGAGCTGATGAATGATCTCCGGTACGTCGAAAATCATCTTGCTGGTGCGGCTCGCTTGCCGCTGTTCGCCATTGATCTTGAGGCCAATCGCCAGATCAGCGGCGCTAAGATCCCCCGCCGGCACAATCACGGGGCCGAGCGGGCAGGAACGATCGAGCGACTTGCCCTTGAACCATTGCCCATGACGGCGCTGCAAATCGCGCCCTGTCACGTCATTGCCAATGGTCCAGCCATAGACATGCTCAAGCGCCTTTTCCTTCGGAATATCGCGCCCGGCCGTGCCGATGATCGCCACCAGCTCAACCTCATAATCCAGCCATTTGGTTACACCCTCATGCGTTGGCACTTTCGCACCGGGGGCAATCACGCAATCAGCGGCCTTGGTGAAGAATTGCGGGTATTTTGGCACTTCGCTCTGGG
>Ga0172373_10009745_pt1 | contig 11860 bp, 1 predicted proteins | sample Lak10m_2_FD_114546 | JGI IMG/M metagenome (GOLD analysis project Ga0172373, IMG submission 114546) | Freshwater microbial communities from Kabuno Bay, South-Kivu, Congo - kab_092012_10m | ecosystem: Environmental > Aquatic > Freshwater > Lake | place: Democratic Republic of the Congo: South-Kivu... | reverse complement strand
TAACTTCTATTGAATAGGTCATTATTATAAATTGTTAAAAAAATTATTAATTTTCCGCAATTTTTAATGGGCATAGAAAAAAATATTTATCTTCGATAAATATTTTTTCATTTTTTATGAAATATTTAATAATTTTCATAAAAATGGGTGTATATATTAATAATCAACAATAAAATATATAAGGATAATCGTAAACATCCCTTATATAAAATTATTGTCAAGTATTTATAATACTTTGAAATCTTTTCGGTACTTCAATAAAATTTACAAATTGTTTATTAATTGTATTATTATTATTATCTTCTAATTTATAATTTATATGTATAAATAATTTTTTATCATCTTTTATTGGGATCATAAAATTAGGTATAATACCTTTAAATGACATTATTGAACCTTTATAATGATAACCTTCATCACCAAAAATTTCAATATCAAAACCTAATGGTTTATCATATGTAGTACAATTATTAATTGTTGTTGTTATATTAGGTATATTTAATGCTAAAAAATTATGTATTACTTTTATTTTTTTAATATTTCTATTCATATTTTTATCTATATCTTCATGTTCTTCTATTAGTGTTCTTTGTGTGAAAAAATAATCAATATTTTGAAATGTATTATTCTGATATTTATATGTATCAAATGCCTCAATCAAGTCTGCCATTATCTTATTAAATTAAGTTATTTCTTAAATAATAATATAATTTTAGTAAAAAATATTTTTCTAAAATTATTTATATGAGTACAATTAATTATTCATCTATTGAACAAACATTATTATTATTAACTTATGCATTAAATACTAAAGCACCTCTTACTAATCCTACATTTTCAGACAATGTTACAATGTCTTCCAGCCTTAATATTTTAAGTAATACAAAAATAAATTCTAAATTGCAAGTTCCAATTATTGAACCATTAAATAATACATCATCTGGTACCATTTATGATCAAACACTTAATATTCTTGGATCTATTATTAATATAGGTGATAATGATTCTTTTGTAAATATTAGAGGAACAACTACATATGTAGCTACAACCGAATTAGTTGTTAAAGATAAATTAATAAATTTAAATATTAGTGAAACTGATAATAATCCAGGTGATATAGGTGGTGATTCAGGAATAGAAATTCATGGTTATAATGGTAGTGGTTATATTAAAACATCGCCTGATGCTACAAAATTTCTTATTAAACCCCCTAATGGTATTGAAAGAATTATTGCTACTACAAGTGAGGATGGCGATATATTAGTTGCAGGCGCTGCTACCTTATTATCAAATTTAAATGTTAATAAAAATGCATGTATTATTGATAATTCTACATTTGTATCATCCTTATATATTGGTAAAAATTTAACAATTTATAATGAAACTACAATTGTTAATACATTAAATGTATCCGGTAATACAAATTTATTAGGATATACTACATTAAATTCTTCATTAAATGTATCTGGAAATACTATATTATTAGGAAATACATCTATATTCTCATCATTAAATGTTTCTGGAATTTCTTTTTTTCAAGGTGATATTAGTTTATTATCAAATCTAAATATATCAGGACAAAGTGTATTACAAGGTTCTACAACATTATTAAGTAGTATTAATATTTCCGGTAAAACTATATTGGAAGGTAATGTTACATTATCTAGTCAAATAAATATATCTGGGACTTCACTTTTACAAGGTGATACTACATTTTGTAGTCAATTAAATGTTTCCGGAAATACAACATTATTAGGTAATACCACATTAATGAGTAATATTTTTATATCTGGAAATAGCATATTACAAGGATATTCTACATTTTTAAGTAATATGAATGTATCAGGCGATACTATATTATTAGGTAATACTTCAATTATTAGTAATTTAAATATTTCTGGAAAAACTTTAATACAAGGATCTACAGAAATTTTAGATAAACTATATATATCTGGTGAAACAACTTTAAAAAATTATACTATATTAGAAAGTACTCTTAGTGTTTCCGGACAAACTAATTTATTAAATAATGTTACATTATCTAGTTCAATTAATATTTCAGGAAATAGTATATTACAAGGAAATACAACCATACTTTCTGAATTAAATATTTCAGGATCAAGTATATTTCAAGGATATAGCACTTTTATCAGTTCATTAAATATTTCTGGATTGAGCACATTTCAAGGTGATGTTACTATTATGAGTTCATTAAATATATCTGGTAATACTATCATTCAAGGTAATTCTACATTATTAAGTAATATTAATATCTCTGGTGAAAGTACTTTATTTGGAAATACAACTATAATAAGTAATTTAAATATTTCTGGTAAAAGTATTTTTAATAATAATATTACTATTACAGATTATGTAACTATCCTATCTGATTTAAATATTGATAAAAATTTACAAGTTGAAAATACAATAAATACTAGAAATATTAAAGCTATTAATGATGAAATAAATATTATTGGTAATATAATAAATATAGGTGAACCTTATTCTAAAATTAATATAATTGGAACAACATATAATATAGCTTCGACAGATGTTGTCATAAATGATAAAACTATACATTTGAATAGTACAGATTTAGGAGGAGCTATTGATATTGGATATAATAGTGGTATTATTATCGAAGGAATAAATGGTGACGGTTTTATTAAAACAAATGAAAATGCATCTAGATTTTATATTAAATCACCTTCAGATGATTTGATTAATTATGTTATGATACAAAATCTAAATAATGATATTAATGTATCTGGTGTATCATTATTAAGAAATGATGTTTCATTATTAAGTAATTTAAATGTATCTGGGTATACAATATTTGCAAATAATGTTACATTAACAAATACTTTAAATGTATCTGGTAAAACTACATTGTTTGATAATACTACATTAATTAGTCAATTAAATGTATCAGGTATAACTATATTAGTTGGCAATGTTTCACTTTCTAGTGAATTAAATATTTCTGGAAATACTTTACTACTTGGTAATACTACAATTTGCAGTAATTTAAATATATCAGGTGAAACTATATTTCAAGGTTTTAGTACATTTGCAAGTTCATTAAATGTTTCTGGTATTACTACTTTATTAGGTGATACTACAATTATAAGTAATATTAATGTGTCTGGTAATACAAACTTATTAGGAACTACTACATTAGCGAGTTATTTAAATGTTTCTGGTGATTCTATTTTATCAGGCAATGTTACATTTTTAAGTAATTTTTATACATCAGGTATTAGTACTTTTAATAATGATGTTAATTTAAATAATAATGTTGCTATTGCAGGTGCTACTATTATGCGTACTAATTTAACTTATGAAAATAATGTTATACTTGGTAATAATCTAGTACTAGGTGATACTATATTATTAAGTAATTTAAATTTAATTAAAGATGCAATAATGGAATCTAATGTAACTATAAAATCTAAACTATATGTTGATAATGATACAACTGTTAAAGGTAATATGAATATAATATCAAATTTAATTAATGATGGAACAATGACAGTTAAAAATAATGTAACATTATTATCAAATATTAATGTTTCTGGTAAAACAAATATATTAAATGATACAACTTTATTATCATCCCTTAATGTTTCTGGATATAGCATATTTTTAGGTAATGTTACATATAATAGTAATATAAATATTTCCGGTAATACAATTATCCAAGGTAATACTACACTTTTATCATCATTAAATATATCTGGTTATGCACAATTAAATAATATTACATTATTATCTACTATAAATGTTTCAGGTAAATCTATATTGTCTGATACAGATTTTAAATCATTTATATATGTATCTGGACATTCTCAATTGCAAGGAAATCTATCGGTATTATCAGAATTAAATGTATCAGGTAATACTACATTAATAGGATATACTACTATTATTAGTTCCTTGAATATATCAGGTAATAGTACATTATTAGGTAATTGTACTCTATTATCTAATTTAAATGTATCAGGTGATACTATGTTAATAGGAAATATTTCATTAATGTCTTCATTAAATGTATCTGGCCAAAGTATATTTAATAATAATACAACTATATTATCTTCTTTAAATATATCTGGTCAAACTTTATTGCAAGGCAATACTACAATTTTAGCATCATTAAATATTTCAGGTAATACTAATTTAATAGGTGAAAGTACTATTTTATCATCATTAAATATTTCAGGTAATACTAATATAAATGGTAATACTACATTATTATCATCATTAAATATATCTGGAAAAACTATACTTGTTGGTGATACTACATTATTATCATCATTAAATATATCCGGAAATAGTAATTTATTGGGTAATACAACTTTAATATCTAATTTAAATGTATCAGGATGCACGAATTTAATGAATCCAGTTTCAATTAATTCAATATTATATGTGTCTGGAAATACCATTTTACAAAATGAAATGACATTATTTAATACCTTATATGCATTGAACGATGTTAATATTAGTGGAAGTACTACAATTATGTCTACACTTAATATAGGATCTAATATTATTGTAGATGAAACTGCTTATATAATAAGTGAATTAATTAATTATGGAATTACAACTCTTGAAGATGATGTTACACTATTATCATCATTAAATGTTGATAAATATGCAATTTTATCTGGTGATGTCACAATAGGAAGTAATTTAAATGTATATGGTAATACTACTTTTGAAGATAATGTAAGTATGCAATCTAATATATATGTATCTGGTGATACTATTCTTCAAAACAAAACTACATTATTATCATCTATAAATATTTCGGGTGATACTATAATACAAGGTAATACAACATTATTATCTTCCTTTAATATTTCGGGATCTAGTACAATTATTGGAAATAGCACATTTATGTCATCATTAAATATTTCAGGTAATACTTTATTAAATAATGAAGTAAATATAAATTCATCTTTATATATTTCTGGAAATACATTATTACAAGGTGATATATCATTATTATCATCTATTATGATATCTGGTAATTCTATATTAAAAAATAATACTACAATATGTAGTCATTTAACTGTATCAGGTCAAACATATTTATTAAATGATACTACATTAAGTAGTAGTTTATATGTTTCTGGTATTACAATTTTAAATAATAATGTAACATTATTATCATCTTTAAATGTATTAAATAATACAACATTGTGTGAAGATACTACAATTCTCAGTAATTTAAATATATTAGGTCACCTTAATATTAAAGAAAATACTGTTATACAAGGCGTATTAAATTCTAATAAAATTATATTAAATGATGGATTAATAATATATAATTTATCTAACGATGATATACAGTCATTAAATAATTTATCAAATGGCTATATAGTTTATAATACAACTACTGAAAAAATTAATATGTATTCTGATAATGACTGGATAGAAATTAGTGATACTAGGTCACTTTTAATAACAGGAACTAGTATACTTAAGAATTCTGTAACATTATTATCATCATTATATATAAGTGGTAATACTATTATAGATAATAATACTACTATTAACTCAAATTTAAATATTAATCAAAATTTATATGTAGATAAAAATATTTATACACCTAATATCTTACCATTGAATGATACCATAAATATTAAAGGTAATGTTATTAATATTGGAGATCCTAATAGTATTGTTAATATTATAGGTACAGCATCATATATTGCATCAGTAGATATGAAAATTCAAGATAAAATAATTACTCTTAATATTAATGAAGATAATAATAATGCTATTGATAATGGATATTTAAGCGGAATTGAAATATTAGGAAATAACGGTAAAGGATATATTAAAACTTCAAATAATGCAGATCGTTATTATATAAAAGCACCTATAGATGATACTGTTAATTATATTGCTACTGTTGATTTATTAGATAATTTAAATATTAGTGGTAATACTATGTTAAGAAATAATGTAACATTATTAAATTGTTTAAATGTTAGTGGTAATACAACATTACTAGGATATACTACTATAATGTCCTCATTAAATGTTTCCGGTAATACAATATTACAAAATGAAATTACATTATTATCATCATTAAATATATCTGGCAATAGTACATTAATAGGAAATACAACTTTAATTACATCATTAAATGTATCCGGACATACCATATTAAATAATGCAACAATATTATCAAATATAAATATTTCAGGCAATACATATTTATTAAGTGATGTTACATTAGCTTCGTCATTAAACGTTTCAGGTAATACTATATTAGGAAATAATGTAACTATTAATACTACTTTAAATGTTTCAGGGTTTTCTGTTTTTAGTAATAATACTACTGGATTATCATCCTTAAATATATCTGGTAATACTGTATTACAAGGCGATACTACATTAATTTCTTCATTGAATGTATCAGGTGATTCTATTTTATTGGGCAATACAAGCCTATTATCATCATTAAATATATCTGGATATACAAATATTGCCGGTGATACTACAATATTATCAACATTAAATATTTCTGGTAATAGTAAATTAATTGGTAATACTACAATATTTTCATCTTTAAATGTCTCCGGAAATACAATTTTACAAGGTGAATTAAATTTATTATCTTCAGTAAATATATTTGGTAATACATCATTTAAAAATGATGTTTATTTATCATCTGGTATAACTATATCTGGTAAATCATTAATAAAAAATGATACATCTATTCTATCTTCATTAAATATTTCAGGTAACACATATTTACAAGGAAATACTAATTTATTAGCTTCATTAAATGTATCTGGAAATACAATATTATCTAATGATGTTACATTATTATCTTCATTAAATATATCAGGAAAATCTATATTAACAAATGATGTATCATTATTATCATCTATTAATATCTCTGGTAATTCTATATTTCAAGGTGATACTTCTTTATTATCATCGTTAAATATCTCTGGTATAACTACTTGTCTGAATCAAGTTAATATATTATCATCTATGAATGTATCAGGTTATAGTATTTTTAAAAATGATATAACATTAGAAAGTACATTAAATATATCCGGATTTTCTATATTACAAGGCGATACTACTATATTATCTTCATTAAATATATCGGGTAATAGTTTATTTCAAGGTGATACTACGATTATGAGTTCCTTATTAATATCTGGTTTCACTAAACTTAAAAATAAAGCTGTATTAGAAAGTTCATTATATGTATCTGGAAAAAGTATATTACAAGGAAATGTTACTTTATCATCATCATTAAATATATCTGGAAATACTACATTATTAGGTGATAGTACTATATTATCAACATTAAATGTATCAGGATATACATTATTATGTAATGATATTACATTACTATCATCATTAAATATATCAGGTAATAGTATATTACAAGGTGATACAACTTTATTATCCGCATTGAACATATCTGGTGTAAGCACATTATTAGGAAACACTACATGTGTATCATCTTTAAATATATCAGGTAAAAGTACAATTTCTAATAATTGTACATTAATATCTTCATTAAATGTATCTGGTTATACCATTTTTGATAATAATGTAACAATAATGAATAATCTTTCAATTAATGAAAATATAAATATTATAGGTAATACAACAATTATGAATAACTTAAATATTAATCATAATACAATAATGATTGGTGAAACTACAATGCATTCAAAATTAAATGTCGAATCTGATATAATAGTTGATGGAACAACATTTATTTTAACTGAATTATTTAATTATGGAATCACTACCTTAGAAGATGATGTTACTTTATTATCTACTTTAAATGTATCAGGTGAAACTACATTATATAATAATACTACAATTTATAGTAATTTAAATGTAGTAAACGATACAACTTTGGTAGGAAATACTACCTTATTATCCCAATTAAATGTATTGAAAAAATCTATGTTTAGTGATAGTGTAACATTAATATCATCATTAAATATTTCAGGTAATAGCAATTTATTAGGAAATATTACAGTTTATAGTAAATTATTAGTTTCTGGATCTACTCAATTAATTGGAAATACTACATTATTATCTACATTAAATGTATCTGGAGATACATATTTATCTAATAATGTTACTATATCATCTTTATTAAATGTTTCTGGTAATAGTATATTACAAGGAAATTTAACTTGTTTATCATCCATAAATATATCTGGCAATTCTTCATTATATGGTAAAACATTTTTAAATAATTCATTGGATGTTTCTGGTAATACAACTTTAGAAAATACTACTACTTTATTATCATCCTTAAATATATCTGGTATAACTATTATAAATAATAATACTACTATCACCTCAACATTAAATGTATCTTCTTATACTATATTAAATAATGTTACTTTAAATTCATCTTTAAATGTATCTGGAAATACACAAATGTTAGGCCGATGTACCATATCTTCATCATTTAATGTATCTGGTATCAGTATATTTAATAATAATACTACATTATTATCTTCCTTAAATGTTTCCGGTAAAACTAATTTATTTAATAATACTAGTATATTATCATCTTTATATGTTTCAGGAAAATCTGATTTTCAAAATGATGTTAATATATTAGCTAATATTGATGTATTATATGACTTAAATGTAAATAGTAATACTATTTTACATGGTACCTTATTTGTTAGTGATATGACAACATTAGCAAATGATGTTACTTTATTATCAAAATTAAATGTAATTGGAAATACTACATTATTAGATCATACTACATTAGTATCATCTTTAAATGTATCAGGAAATACTAATATTTTAGGATATGCTGCTATTACATCAAATTTATATGTATCAGGTACTACGCGAATATTAAATAGAGTATCTATTACATCTTCTTTAGATATTTCTGGTGATAGTAGATTATGTGGAAATACTACAATTTTATCATCTTTATACGTTTCCGGTAATAGTAAAATATTTAGTGATACTACTTTGTTATCATCATTAAATGTTTCCGGATATACTGCATTATTAGGAGATTCTACTCTAGTATCATCATTAAATGTTTCAGGTAATAGTATTATGCAAGGTGATGTATCATTTATTTCATCTATAAATATTTCAGGCATTTCTTTACTTCAAGGTGATACTACATTATTATCATCTATTAATATATCAGGATATACCTCAATGATAGGCGATGTATCCATATTATCTTCTATTAATATTTCTGGATATAGCATTTTTAGTAATAATGTATCTATATTATCATCTGTAAATATATCTGGTAATAGTATTTTACAAGGATCAAATACCATATTATCTTCATTAAATATATCAGGATATTCTAGTATACAAGGAAATACTACATTATTATCATCATTAAACATTTCTGGATATTCTATTATAAGAGGCAATGTATCATTATTATCTAATATAAATATATCCGGAAATTCTATATATCAAGGAAATGTAACATTAATATCTTCATTAAATATATCAGGATATACTAATATATTAGGTGTAACATCTTTATTATCATCTTTAAATGTATCTGGTCATACCATTTTAAATAATAATGTATCATTATTATCATCATTAAATGTATCAGGAAAAAGTACATTTGATAATAATGTAACAATATTATCATCATTAAATGTAAATGATTATAGTTTATTTAATCAAAATGTAACTATTTTATCATCACTATATGTATCTAATTATACTATTTTAAATAATCCTGTTACTTTAGTTTCATCATTAAATATATCAGGTAATACTATTATGCAAGGAAATATAACATTATTATCATCATTAAATATTTCTGGTAATAGTACAATCAGGGGCAATACTACCTTATTATCATCTATAAATATATCTGGATATTGTATATTTGAAAATGATGTTACATTGTCATCATCAATTAATATATCTGGAAAAAGTACTTTGTGCGGTAATACTACTCTAATTTCATCTTTAAATGTTTCTGGTTCAAGTATTTTAAATAATAATGTAACTCTTTTATCAAATATAAATATATCTGGATATACAATAATTAATAATAATGTTACATTATTAAATAAATTAAATGTATCTGGCGAAAGTATTATTAATGGTAATATATCTATGTTATCTGATCTTACTGTTTTAGGAAATACTTTAATCGAAGGTGATACTGAAATAGGATTATCGCTATATGTACAAGATAATATATATATTAATAAAAATTTATTTGTTGATAAGTCTGTAGTAATATCTGGTCCTACCTATACATATGAATACGTTGAATTTAATGCAGAATTTAAAAATAATAGTATATCTACATTCTGTAAAGATGTAACTTTAATATCTTCATTAAATGTTTCTGGTGATACAAGTTTAATAGGATACACTACTTTAATATCTTCATTAAATGTTTCTGGCGATTCTACATTATTAGGATATACAACTTTAGTATCATCATTAAATGTTTCTGGTGATACTACATTATTAGGATATACAACTTTAGTATCATCATTAAATGTTTCTGGTAATACTACATTATTAGGATATACCACTTTATTATCATCATTAAATGTTTCTGGTGATTCTATCTTACAAGGATATACTACTTTAGTATCTTCATTAAATGTTTCCGGTGATACTACATTATTAGGATATACTACTTTAGTATCATCATTAAATGTTTCTGGTGATACTACATTATTAGGATATACTACTTTAATGTCATCATTAAATGTTTCCGGTAATTCTATCTTACAAGGATATACTACTTTAGTATCTTCATTAAATGTTTCCGGTGATTCTATATTATTAGGCTATACTACTTTAGTATCTTCATTAAATGTTTCCGGTGATACTACATTAGTAGGATATACTACTTTAATGTCATCATTAAATGTTTCTGGTAATAGTACTTTAATAGGATATACCACTTTGATATCATCATTAAATGTTTCTGGTGATTCTAATTTACAAGGTTATATTACTTTAATGTCATCATTAAATATTTCTGGTAATTCTACTCTAGTAGGATATACTACTTTAATGTCATCATTAAATGTTTCTGGTAATACTATATTATTAGGTTATACTACTTTAATGTCATCATTAAATGTTTCTGGAGAAACAATATTACAAGGTAATGTTACATTAAAATCATCATTAAATATATCAGGTAATACAACATTATTAGGTTATACAACTTTATTATCTACATTTAATGTATCAGGTATAACTATTTTACAAGGCAATGTTACTTTAAAATCATCATTAAATGTTTCTGGTAATACAACATTATTAGGTTATACTACTATAAAATCATCATTAAATGTTTCTGGAAATACAACATTATTAGGTTATACTACTATAGAATCATCATTAAATGTTTCTGGAAATACAACATTATTAGGATATACCACTTTAGTTTCATCATTAAATGTTTCTGGAAATACAACATTATTAGGATATACCACTTTAGTTTCATCATTAAATGTTTCTGGTGATACAACATTATTAGGTTATACAACTTTAGTTTCCTCATTAAATGTTTCTGGTGATACTACATTATTAGGTTATACTACTTTAATGTCATCATTAAATGTTTCTGGTGATACTACATTATTAGGTTATACTACTTTAATGTCATCATTAAATGTTTCTGGTGATTCAACTTTAATAGGTTATACTACTTTAATGTCATCATTAAATGTTTCTGGTGATTCAACTTTAATTGGTTATACTACTTTAATGTCATCATTAAATGTTTCTGGTGATTCAACTTTAATTGGTTATACTACTTTAATGTCATCATTAAATGTTTCTGGTGATTCAACTTTAGTTGGTTATACTACTT
>Ga0172373_10009744_pt1 | contig 11860 bp, 14 predicted proteins | sample Lak10m_2_FD_114546 | JGI IMG/M metagenome (GOLD analysis project Ga0172373, IMG submission 114546) | Freshwater microbial communities from Kabuno Bay, South-Kivu, Congo - kab_092012_10m | ecosystem: Environmental > Aquatic > Freshwater > Lake | place: Democratic Republic of the Congo... | reverse complement strand
CGAGGCGGGCCGAAAATTAATGTTAAAAAGAATAAATGGTAAGGGGCTTTGCCCCTTAGGAACCCCATTATTTTATTAAGTGGTAAGGGGCTTTGCCCCTTAGGAACCCCATTATTTTATTAAGTGGTAAGGGGGCGTTGCCCCCATTATTTCAAATAAATATCATTACAATAAATGAAATTTATTTTTTATATCATATCATTTTTATACCTACTTATCCTACTTATCTAATCTAAATATCCAGTATTTGTCAGCTTTTGTTCGCTAAGATTGCGAGTGGTTAAATCTTGATTATTAGAAGCACTTTCACCTGCGTCAGTAGTGGTTGAAACGGAAGTAGCAAGGTCAGAAGGAGTTGTTACGGAAGTTTCGGTTGAAGTTGCTTCACCTTCGGAAGCAATCAATCTATCCAATCCATGAGTAGAGTTCTTGTAATCAATGACGACATTTTCATTTTGGAACAATTCGCGACGAATATCAGCAACAGACACATTATCACCCAAGTCATTTTCAAAAGTGTTTGTATCCTTAACACTAACCAAGTTTCCATCTTTATCCATAGTTTGTGTGAGAACATTTCCACTTTCTTCGGCCTTCTTTCTATTTTCTTCCATTGCCTTTTGTTTTGATTCCTTTACACGCTTTTCAAACTCGGTTTTTGCTTGCCTTTCATTCTTAACCTTTTCGCTCATCAACTGGTTCAATTCTTCTTCCAAATATTCAACACGGCCGGTCTTGTATGCTTCTGGATGAAATGGCATCCAAATACCAACTTCTCCGACATACACATCGTGATTTGGGTCAACTTCACGCAACATCTTACATCTCAATTCGGCTTCTTGTTGGCTTGGATAAGAACCGCGAACCTTAAGACCTCTGACGCTGGTTTGAAATTGGTGTTCTTCATTGAATGCCTTATCCAACTTCTCTTCATTCGCGTCCATAAAGTTCTTATATTCGTCTTCAATGGTAGTCGCGAACAATCTGTCCTTTTCTTCCTGACAAAAATCGGTCAAGTCCTTTGTCAAATCATCAATATTCATATTGTATTTGTATGCCAAAAAACTCAAAAATTGGTTATATTTTTCCAGCGATTTATTCATATCCCATCTATTTAGGAACTTGCTGAAATTATAAAGGGCTCTCTCTTTAATAATATTTTCAGGTGAAAGAAATGAAATACAAACAAACTTTTGTCCGGCGACTGGCTTATCTTCTTCTAACACATCAACATATTTTGGATTTACACTACCGTCCTCCTTTTTACGCAATTCAATACCCTTTGGCTTTTGAGTTTGATTTTTTCTTTGATTAGATACGGACGACATTTTATTATATTAATAATACAGTATTGTATTTTTAAGTTTTAATCGCATTATATATATATTTATGGTTTATCATTGTATTTTGTAATAAATTATTTTCTTATAGTAATTATTTTCTATATATTTAGTATAATGACAGAAGGATTTCAAATTGGAGAACTCGTTAAAAGAGGTATTAAATATTTAGTAGAAGGTCTTATGGTTGCTATCGCAGCTTACGCAATCCCAAAGCGTTCTCTTAATTTGGACGAAGTTGCTTTGATTGCTTTGACTGCTGCTGCCACATTCAGCATTTTGGATACTTATATTCCAAGTATGGGTGTTTCAGCAAGAAGCGGAGCTGGTTTCGGTATCGGTGCTAACTTGGTGGGATTTCCAAGAGTGATGTAATATGCTATGCGAAAAATCTAAATATGCGAAAAATCTAAATATGCGAACAATCTAAATATGCGAACAATATAAATATATACCTTTGGATATTTAAGTTCGCACAAAAATACTAATTAAATATAATGAAAATTATATAAATATTTTTTATTATATAATTATATCGTAATGGATAATCAATCTAAAATTAAGGAATTAGAAGAAAGAAATGCTAAACTTGAAGCAGAATTACAATCAACCAAAGAACATCTCAAAAAATATACAGCACCAGCAAGTAGAAAAGAATATTATATAAATAATAAAGAGGTTATAAACGAGCGGAATAGAAAATACAAGGAAAATACAAACTACAAACCTACCCAAGAACAAAAAAAAGAATATAATAAACAGGCATATTTGAAAAGAAAAGAAAAACTCAAAAAGGAAATGGAAGAAAAATCTAATAATGAAAATATTTAGGAATAAGTAAATATTTTTAAAATCTACTTAAACATATTTTCTTTATCTAATGTATAGGATGGAAATCCTAAAAGAAAAACCGCCCGAGTTTTTCAAATCCACCAAAACTTCACTGAAAAGCATACTGAAACATCCTGAAATAAACACATCAAAAATTAATGATGTTGTTATCAAGGCACATAAAATCGTCATTCACACTTTACAATTTCTAAAATTGTATATCCTTTATCATTACGAAACAAATAATCATATATTACCAGAAATTGATAAGGCATTGATTTTGAATGTAATGAAAGTTATTTGTGGGGAAAAGCATACGAACACTGGAAAACCACCAAACAAAGAAACAGTTGAACTCAAAGAAAAACTTACTGCTTTTTATGCAGAACACTACAAACCATATACGCAACCAGAACAATTGGATTATGAATATATGAGTAATGTGCTTTCCTACTTATGTGAAGACATTATGACTATGTATGAAAATAACATCCAATTACATTATGTAGATTACGTAGAACGTTTTGTAAATGTTGTTTGGAAGAAGAAGATGCTTGTTGAAAAAATACGAAAGTTATTTCATACCAAAAAAGAAAAGGATGCACGAATTAGAAACCTAGAAAGGGAACTACGAAAAATAAAGAATGATTTATTGAATGTAGATAGTAAAGTTGAATATACATCCAAATCATATTACCATAGTTGGATTACCCAACAAAAGAAACACATTCTTCCTAACAAAGAAAAGTTCCAAAAACAAAGCATCTATTATGATTTGAAATGTAAACCAATGGATTATTTTCCGTGTATGATTACGATGATGAAACAAGTAGAAAATGAGTTGGAAACGATTAGTAATGTTTTTCCTTTGCGAAGCAGTATTGCTCCTGGTTATATTCGGTTAGATACAATTACATTAGTATATTTGCTTTTACGAAAAGAACAAGGTAAAAAAAGTGATTTTAGTAATCAAGGCAATACCAAGAAGCATGAAGATAAAATATGGAACTTCTTTTTCCGCACGGAAAAGAAGGTATTTCGTAAGACTGATTTTTCATTCCATCATATGATTTCTACTGATGGAGTTGGAGTAAGTGTCTTATTTATACGAGAATATTTGGTAGGAAAACGATTACCAAATGCGAAGAAAGGTATATCACGCGAATTGTATATTGATGAACTAAATGATTATTCTGCTTTACAAAATAAGAAAATTGTTGCGGTCGATCCAGGAAAAGAAGATTTGATTTATTGTGTAGATGACTCTTCCAAATATGCGAATGTATTTCGGTATTCACAAAACCAAAGAAGAAAGGAAACCAAAATGAAAAAATACAATAATATCATTTTAGGATTGAAAACCAATAAAATACAAGGAAAAAGTGTTATTGATTACGAAACCGAGTTATCAAAATACAATCGCAAGACACTTCAAATAGATAAGTTCAAGACCTACATAAATGAAAAGAACCGAATAAATAATTTTTTATTTGGGTTTTATGCAAAGCATTTGTTTCGTAAATTGAAATTTGGTAAGCATATCAATATAAAACGCAACGAACAACATATGATTAGCAATTTTAGGAAAATATATGGAAATCCAGATGAGGTTGTTATTTGTATAGGAGATTGGGAACAGCGAAAACAAATGAAATACAAAGAACCAACATTAGGAATAGGAATGAGAAGTTTGCTCCGTAAAAATAAATACAAAGTGTATTTAGTAGATGAGTTTAGAACATCGTGTAAATGTTCCAAATGTGATGGAGGAGTGTGTGAGAAGTATATGGTAAGGAAAAATCCAAAACCAAAGAAGGAAAGAAAATATGATGAAATGAGGTTGGTTCATGGGCTACTACGCTGTAAGAGCGGTTGTGGCAAGTGGAACAGAGACCGCAATGGTTCGTCAAATATCTACAAAATAGCAAATAATGCTATAAATAACATAGACAGACCAAGTTATTTATGTAGAGAAATCAAAAGTAATCAAGCAATTTTACCGAATTGCTATAAACAAAATATACACAAGGTATGAAAAGACCTAAACTTTGGATTATTTAATTCGTATTTTTGTGCGAACTTAAAGTCCAAAGGTGTATATTTGTAACAAATGGCTGGTTTATCAAATAAACTAAAATGTTATTTTGGCACAACATTTGCGTATGGGTTCTATAGAGGTTCAACTTGTGATAGATTGGATTATTATAATAAATATGAAAAAAAAGAAGATATACTTGTAACTGACAGATGTAAGAATGGTATTGTGGTTGGAATTATCTATATGAATCCTATTCTTTTTCCAGTATATTTCTCAAAACTATGTAATCGTATTGAAATTACTTTACATGATAAAGACCCATCCAAATATGAAACATCCTACAAAGATGTATTTTCCTATAATTCAAAGACAATATAGGATAAGCGAAGCAAATATAAGCGAAGCAAGTATAAGCGAAGCAAGTATAAGCGAAGCAAATATAAGCGAAGCAAATATAAGCGAAGCAAGTATAAGCGAAGCAAATATAAGCGAAGCAAATATAAGCGAAAAAAAAAACAATGTGTTACATCATGTCCTTCTTGATTTAACACGAACATTTGTAACTCCAGCAGTTCCACCAGGTGCTAAACTATGCGGTTTATAATAAACCAATGAATTATCAGAATATGTGGATTTACCCATAGTTGTTGCTGGTTTTGGAGTAGGTGGAGGAATTTCCCATACGGGATAAACCCAATATGCGTAATCCGCAATGTATGGTGTATTTGGAGGAACAATGTCGCCCACTTTATAAGGTGCGTTGCTATCATCTACATAATAAACATACCATCCTTTTAAAGCATATGGTGGCGCAACAACTTTTCCACTTGGTATTTGTGTCGCATCAATAAATTTGGAGTTGTCAGATGGTGTAAAATATGGTTCCGTAAAATTAGGAGGATTATCAAGCAAATAAAATATAGATGGAGCTGCGCCGACACTGAAACCTTTTTCACTAATCGGGCCTATCATTAATCGCATTTTATTTACATCCGTTCCAATCGTTTCATGCTCTAATCCTTCTTTAAAACAGTATCCATACCCTTTTATAATCGGAAATGATGTTCCGTCAATTATCAATTTACCGTTTTCATCTGTTGTAATATATATTAGATTTGTGTAGCTAAATTGCGACGATGCTTTATCAATATGTTTATGTATATCGCCCTTTATCCACATCATAGGCAATTCGGATATATTTTTTTCAAGCATAATGTCATATAATTTCAATTTGCTTTTTATATCTTCGCCGATTGGAATCGTAAATTTCGCAACCTTTTTATTTTTATTTATTGCGTCTAATTTATAGAATTGGACGATTTCATCATTTTCTATCAATTTCAATTCATTATCCGTAAATATATCTTTGTATGTATAAATATTCATATTATATTATATGAATAAATAATATTCATGATGTCATGGTGTGATACAAATACGAAAGTATGGATTACAAATACGAAAGTATGGATTACAAATGAGTGGTAGGAATAAACTCCCAATCAAGGTCTTTACAAATATTTTTCCAAATTTCGTCTTGTTCTATTCGTTTCTCTCTATCTTTCAACATAGGAAAAAACGGTAAAAATGTTTTTTGGTCTAATAATTCGCATAATTTATAAACGGTATAGTAATAATTCAAAAAATTCACTCTATCTTCGGGACAATATTTTGCGTATGGGCCTTGTATATCAATAAACATATTACATAATCTCTCTTCCAATTGAGGTGTCATAATAGGCGGTTTAATACCAAGCTTGTCTTTAATAAACGGAATATGTTCGTAATACTTATTGTATCCAAGTTTCTTCAATATATCTTTTGCCTTTTTATTTGTAATTTGTGTCAATTTAATTCTCTCTTTTTTGATTTGTTGTTTTATATTTTCCATAACTTCTTCGGGTATTTGTGTCGTTTCTTTTGCTTGAAACTGTGCTAAAATCTCTCTAAAATGGTTAATGCGTTTATAAACATAAAAGCACACTTCTTTTGGCGGTTCTTTATATACGGGTTTATCATTATCAACCAAATATTTTGTATTGTAAGAACAGACATTACAAACAATAAGACCTTCGTGTTCTACCGGTATCAATTCACCTTTTTCACATATTTTACAAACATCCGTTTTAAAGACGAAATTATTCATATCTAAGAAAGTATCATCTACATTTGATAAGTATTTCTGTATATTTGTTCTCTCTTTCAAATCAACTTCACTTGATGAAATATCTTTTTTCAAATTGAAAAAGTCATTCAAAAGAGTGGTTTTACTATTGCCTTCTGAGATTTTCTTTTTATTCTCAAAATAATCAAATACATATTTTGAATTATCAAGAAAATAATTTTTTTCGTGTTGTTTTAAACGCTTTATTTCTTTTTGTATCTCGCAAATTCGGTCTTCATTATCTAATCTCTCTTCCATTGTAATGTCGGGGTTTGACAATTTTTCATAGCATTCTTTTTTCTCTCTTTTGAGTGATGGAATAACTACATTTGTCGTATTGTGAAATCCATCTACGATTTCTTTATGCTTACTGTCAAGTGTGACATTTGAGTTTTTCTGAACTATGATTTGTTTAGTATTTTTTGGTTTAAATGTAGGCATATTATTGATTAATGACACTATTTGTTTAATTTATTATTGTGGTTTATTATTTGTGAGACCTATCATTATTTTCTATGTATAATGTGTTATATTCAAATTATATGTTTCTCTCAACAAGATAATAGAAATGAATGAATATGAAGACGATACTATATGTATAAATACGCCAAAAACATATGAAATTGATTATATAACATTACAAAAAATGACATTTTTATACAACGCAATTGAGTCGGGGTGGGAAGTTAAGCGAAAAGAAAATACATATGTTTTTACAAAAAAACATCAAGGTAAAAAAGAAATATATAACGATTCATATTTAAAAACCTTTATTCAAGCCAATATGAATGTTAAAAATATCGGTTAGTAAGAATAATCTATTCGTTTTTTAGCGATGTAAATTATTTAATTGTGTTTTTTTCCAAAATTATTTTCTTTAGCAATAGTATAACAATGGGAGGTGGATTAATGCAACTCGTCGCTTACGGTGCCCAAGATGTTTATCTTACGGGTAACCCACAAATTACTTTCTGGAAGGTGACTTACCGTCGTCACACCAACTTTTCTTTGGAATCCATTGAACAGACTTTTAACGGACAAGCCGATTTCGGTCGCCGTGTTACCTGCAATATCAGCAGAAACGGTGATTTGGCTTACAAGGTGTATCTCCAAGCCACTCTTCCTGAAATCAATCAATCCATGAAGGGTTCAACCGGAGCTGTCTATGCTCGTTGGTTGGACTTTCCTGGAGAACAAATGATTTCTCAGGTTGAAGTTGAAATCGGAGGTCAAAGAATTGACCGTCAATATGGTGACTGGATGCACATCTGGAACCAATTGACCTTGTCTAAGGAACAAGAACGTGGTTATTTCAAGATGGTTGGTAACACCACCCAATTGACTTACATCACTGACCCTTCCTTCGCTGATGTTGATGGCCCTTGCGGTGGTGCTTCCAATGCTCCTCGTCAAGTCTGCGCTCCAAGAAACGCTCTTCCTGAAACCACCCTCTACATCCCTCTCCAATTCTGGTTCTGCAGAAATCCTGGATTGGCTCTTCCTTTGATTGCCCTTCAATACCACGAAGTCAAGATTAACTTGGATTTGAGACCAATTGATGAATGCTTGTGGGCTGTTAGCTCATTGAGCGCTGCTTCTGGTTCCGGAAGTGTCAAGGTTTCTACTCCTTACAACCAATCTTTGGTTGCTGCCTCCCTCTATGTTGATTATATCTTCTTGGATACCGATGAACGCAGACGCATGGCTCAAAACCCACACGAATACTTGATTGAACAACTCCAATTCACTGGTGATGAATCCGTCGGTTCTTCTTCCAACAAGATTAAGTTGAACTTCAACCACCCATGCAAGGAACTCGTCTTCGTCGTTCAACCTGACTCCAACGTCGACTATTGCTCTTCATTGGATGCCAATGGTCTTCTTTACAAGACTTTGGGTGCTCAGCCATTCAACTACACTGATGCCATTGATGCTCTTCCTAACGCTATCCACGCATTCGGAGGCCCTAACGATGTTGCTCAAACCACCAACTCATTCATCGACCAATCCGGTCTCTTCCATGATGCCGGAGCTGTTGATTTGACTTCCGCTGGTGCTGCCTTCTGGAACTCAACTGTTGCCGGTGGTAACGGTGGTTTCGCTAACGGTTCAGGATATGTTAATTCCGGTGTCTCCGATGCTGGAACTTTCGTCCTCGCCGAATCCGCTTTGGATATGCACTGCTGGGGACAAAACCCAGTCGTTACTGCCAAGTTGCAGCTTAACGGCCAAGACAGATTCTCTGAACGCGAAGGCACTTACTTTGACCTCGTTCAGCCATATCAACACCACACCAGAGCTCCTGATACCGGTATTAACGTGTATTCATTTGCTCTTCGTCCTGAAGATCATCAACCCAGTGGAACATGCAACTTCTCCAGAATTGATAACGCCACTCTCCAATTGGTTCTTTCCAACGCTACCGTTCAAGGAACTAACACCGCTAAGGTTCGTGTCTATGCTACCAATTACAACGTCCTTCGCGTGATGAGCGGTATGGGTGGGTTAGCATATTCCAACTAAGTGGAATAGGTTAAAAATAATTATTTTGTTAATTAAACATTAACAATTAAAACCATATAAATACAATCATATTATATAAAGTATAATATGAATAAAATTGAATCATATAAAAGTCTTTTATCTACAACAGCAAACGAAACCACAATGAAGCCAGAATACTCAACAAATGAAGAACTTATGTGTGGTGTGATTAAATATAATAATAGGACTTATCTTGTTGATTTTAGTATAAAAGATAGACTTATTAATAATTCTAAGAAATTTTCATTCGTTTTTGTAAATGAAAATGACATTTATCCATCGTATGCATCAAATTATAAAAGAATAAATTATCTTACTTTCATATATAATTATAATCCAGATTCTGTATATTGTGTATTTAAAAATGGAAATCAATATGATTTGCGAAGAAAAAATGTAGAATTATATCATCATTACCATAAACAAATGATTGAAAACAAAAAATATGAAATAATTGAATATATTGAAGGACATTATTATACAATCGGTCAAGATGCGAATATTATGAAAAATCCATTATGGCGTGTAAAAGAAAAAGGAAGTGATAAAGAAATGTTACTTATGTATTGTGAAAAAGATACAATTGTTAAATTATGCGATAAAAGTTATCAAGTTATACAAGAGTATGAAAAAAATGAAAATGATGGTAAAAAAATCACTTGGTATAAACATCAAAATGGATATATTTTATTCTCTAAAAATCTATTTATTCATCAAATAATTACTGGATGTTATGGAAATGGCAAAGGAACTAAAAATATAAGCGTAGACCATATAGATAGAGACCCATTAAATAATACATTTGATAATTTGCGTATTGCGACGAGAGAAATGCAAGAACAGAATTCAAAAGGAATCATGTTAGGCACAAAGAGAGAAAGAAATCATAATGCAAAAGATTTGCCAGAAGGAATAGAACAACATATGATGAAAAAGTATGTAGTTTATTATCACGAATGGTTAGATAAAGAACATACGAAATCCAGAGAATTCTTCAAGGTTGAAACGCATCCAAAATTAGAAAAAATTTGGGTTGGAACAAAATCGGGTAAGGTGTCAATTATGGAAAAACTAAAACAAGCGAATAAGATTGTAGATGAATTGGAAAAGGATGTTTTTCCGGATGATAATAAAGTTGTATTGCCAAAATATGTTTCATTAGTTGTAGCAAGAGAGAAGCCGCATTTAGTATTTGAGAAAAAAACACAAAACTTAAGAATGGCATTGAAAATGGTATTACCAGAAGAATATGATTTACAAGAACAACTTACAATTCTAAATGAAAAAATTAAAGAGAAGTATGAAGGCGAAAGTGTCATGTAGATTAGTAAAATAGTTCAATAATTTCTACTGTTTTTGTAGCTTGATTATCAACCCAATATTGTATTTGTTGTTTCAATACTTCAATACGTTCTTCCCATTCTTTTTGTTTTGTTTTCATAATCTGCACGACGCCCAATTTATTCAGTTTCCAACAAGATTTTACTACGATTCCATCTTTATTTGTATAAGCATCTGGATTGAAACGAATAAATACAATCGGTCTATGTTGTAAATCTTGTGATATTTGCATTAACCGTTTATTTTCGCAACTACAATCGTATGTGTCATGTTTATTTTCATCTATTTCAACATCAATAATATGCGAACCCATATCTAACAATAAATCAGGACGGCGACTAGAACAACCATCTTGAACTTTTTTATCCCATATCCAATCAAAATTTGGAAAGGTTTGTTTTATTCTATCAACTACATCTTTTTCTTTTGTTTTGTAGTTTCTTGATACTTTTATTTCAGGATGAACTTGGATACAGCAAGGCAAGCAATAACCGTTATATTTTTTATGTCCTCTTGTTTCACACTTTGGAGTTTTACATAATGATGAACCGCCGCAATCTTTACATCTTGATTTTTGTTTATCGTGTTCGCATATTTGAGAACCGCCGCAATCTTTACATTGTGATTTTTGTTTATCGTGTTCGCATATTGAACCACCACCGCAATCTTTACATTGTGATTTTATTTTATCGTGTTCGCATATTTGAGAACCGCCGCAATCTTTACATTGTGATTTTTGTTTATCGTGTTCGCATATTTGAGAACCGCCGCAATCTTTACATTGTGATTTTTGTTTATCGTGTTCGCATATTGAACCACCACCGCAATCTTTACATCTTGATTTTATTTTATCGTGTTCGCATATTGAACCACCACCGCAATCTTTACATTTTGATTTTTCTCTATTATGTTCGCATTTTTTAGAAGGCATTTTTCCTATTACTCTATCATAATGATTTCTATTTCAATTTTTACAACAAAACGAATTCTTCATCAAATGACAATATATATTTTTTTATTTTTTGTTTTTCATTATAATCATCCTTTTCAAAGTATTTCAATATGTCATCAATTATTCTCATAAAATACAAAGAAACACTTTTAGTCATAAAATCATTTTTATACATCGTTTTATATAATATATCAATCGTGTATATATTATACAAATATTATATTTTGTTGTAACCGCACCACACACTATATATAGCCACAAATCTTAGGTATCATTTCATTTTTTTCGTTTGCGACTAATTGAAATGGTTTTCCACATCCATAAATAAGTTTTTTCAATACCAATTCATCACAATGTTTTTTTGGAAGATGCGGTGGAATTTGTTCTCCATTTTGTTTGAATACACCGTGCCTGAATATAGCACAGTTGATTTCGTTTTTCATTATAATAATAGGTTGAAAACAATGAGGACATTCTATTTGTAAAAACTCATTTGTCATATCATATATTTACATGATATAATATTACATTACATTATACAATCATTACATTATACAATCATTACATTATACAATCATTACATTATACAATCATTACATTATACAATCATTACATTATACAATCATTACATTATACAATCATTACATTAT
>Ga0172373_10009743_pt1 | contig 11861 bp, 11 predicted proteins | sample Lak10m_2_FD_114546 | JGI IMG/M metagenome (GOLD analysis project Ga0172373, IMG submission 114546) | Freshwater microbial communities from Kabuno Bay, South-Kivu, Congo - kab_092012_10m | ecosystem: Environmental > Aquatic > Freshwater > Lake | place: Democratic Republic of the Congo... | reverse complement strand
GCGCGCCTCGCCTCCACATTTTATTGTCCGCGCTCCCAAGCCACGCGTCCCTAGCTCAATGGTAGAGCAGTTGACTCTTAATCAATTGGTTCCGGGTTCGAGTCCCGGGGGGCGCACTTCGCTATATTGCAGGAAGTTAAGTTAGGGACACATTAATCAAATATTAGTCACACCTTACTTCCTGTGACAAATAAGTGACAAATCCTCCCCCCTGCCCCCCAAAAACAGCCCGCCTCTACCCAAATCCTCGGACTTCACCCAAAACCTCCCTCTGCTTCTCGACGCGCAAACCAAATCCTCGGACATCGAGCCAACCCAAATCCTCCCCTCGCCCAAATCCTCCCCCGGCGTTTTGCCGGAAGTCTCCCTCGCCGACCAAATTCTCGGAGCCCCCATTTCAAAGGCCCGAGGTTTTGGCGGCGATGCGGCGGCGCGCCCTGCCGCTCGGCTCCGCCAGCCTTGCGGGGGCGAAGGGAGTGAGGGGAGAGCGTTAGCGATTCCCCGAGCGAGCGGAGCAGGGTGGGCGGGGGCGTGGGTGGCGCGCCCCTCAAGGCGCGACAGACCGCCACCGAACCACCCCCGCGCAGATGGCATGGGACTGACTTCCGAACTTCTACGGCGGCGCGCAAGGCTCCACCAACACGAGGCGCAACCATCGCCGCCGAAACCGCAGCCCCGCGTGGCTGCTGGCCCCGCGATCCGCGTAGCGGAGTCGCAGATAAGCTCCGATAGCATCTGCGTAGTGGATGGCGCGGTGGAATCCCTCGAACCAAATCCTCCGCTATCCACTATGCTGTGCTATCGGAGAGCGTAGCCCACGGTCGAAAAAACAACGCCGATCTCGCGCCTGCAAGGCGCGGAATGAGGCCCAGAAGAAAATGATGAGTGGGCGTAGCGGTTTTATCGGAGACGGAGCGAAGCGGTTCGCGGGGCCATTCGTGACATTGCGGCGAAGCCGGACGCAAGATGCAGCGCGGGTGGAGCAGCTTCGCGGACACACGGCAAAACCCCATCGCTACCTCTTCGATCCGGACGAGAGTATTTACGAGTTTTGGGGAGGTGTGTCGGCGGAGATGTCCATCCGGTAGGCGTCCGCTGGCACCTCAACGACCCATGGATTTTCGGAAGGCGCATCGTCGTGACAATGCCACCGGCGCAGCCGGGACGAAATTCAGCGGAGGCGGGCGCTTGTGGAGCGGAGCGGAACCAGCCTGCCTCGAAGGCGCTGCATCGCACCTCAACGACCCTCGGGTTTGAGAGTGGCGAGGACTGGATTTTACGAGAGACGGGCGAGGAAGGAGTTTTTGGAGCCGAAGCAAGGGAGTTGGCGGAATGAGCGCCATCACGGCGGTTTTGTTTTTTTCAGAAAAAAATCTGATCCCCCCGTATTTGTCCTACCAAGCATGCGATGAGTCTCGGGCATGAAATGGAGAAACCCTGAAGGCGGGCTTGAACACAGCGGCGGAAAACTGAATAAACCAATCCCGTTTATTCTCCCTGCCGCACACGGGAAGTTATGTCCGAGTCTTTAATCACATCCAAACAACGCGTCGCCGATCACGGCGAGGTTTTCACGCCCGCATGGATGGTCGAGGCCATGCTGGATTTGGTGAAGGATGAGACCTACCGCATAGGCTCCCGCTTTTTGGAGCCTGCTTGCGGGAGCGGGAATTTCCTTGTGAAAATCCTCAAGCGCAAACTCGCCCAGGTGGAGCGGGAATATGGTAAGTCCGGCTTCGAGAAACGCCACTTCGCTCTCTTCGCCGTGATGTGCATCTACGGCATCGAGCTTCTTTCAGACAACATCGCCGAGTGCCGGGCGAACCTGCTGGAAATCCTCGCCGAGTATCTCCAGCTCGCGGAGACGGACGATCTCTATCAAGCCGCCTTCTTCGTCCTCTCCAAAAATCTCGTCCACGGAGATGCCTTGAAAATGCAAACCTGTGATGGAGCGCCGATCACATTTGCCGAGTGGGGTTATCTCGGAAAAGGGAAGTTCCAGCGCCGTGACTTCCGTTTGGACGACCTCACCCAATCGGCAGCATATAGCGCGGACCCGCTCTTTGCCCGCTGCGGAAAGCACGAGATCTTCACTCCCACCAAACCTGATTACCCCCCAATGACGATTTCCGAGATTGCGACCATGGGGCGGGAGGAAATGGAGTCGAAAGCAATATGAGCGGGCAAGCGGCATTCTCGCTTCGTGGACGAAATCCCGATGTCCTGACCTGCATCGCCAATCTATCGAACGACGAGGTTTTCACGCCGCCTGACCTTGCGAACCGGATGCTCGATACTCTCGCCGAGGTATGGGCCGCCTCCCATGGCGGCGCGGACATCTGGGCGGATAAGACCGTGCGATTCCTCGATCCCTGCACGAAATCCGGGGTGTTTCTTCGCGAAATCACCCGCCGCCTTACGCTCGGTCTGGAAAATGAAATCCCCGATCTTTCGGAGCGGGTGAACCACATTTTAACTCAGCAGGTTTTCGGCATTGCGATTACACAAATCACGAGCATGCTGGCTCGCCGGAGCGTTTATTGTTCAAAGCATGCTGCTGGCATTCACTCGATTGCAAAATTTTCCGGACAAGACGAAGGAAATATCTGGTTCGATAGTATTAAGCACACTTGGGCAGGCGAAAAGTGCAAGTATTGTGGAGCCGGACGCTCGGTTTTTGACCGAGCCGGTGGCCTTGAAACACACGCCTACACTTTCATTCACACCAACAATATCAAGGTCCGCTTGGCCGAACTCTTTGGAGAAAATATGCAATTCGATGTCATTATTGGAAATCCTCCGTATCAAATGGACGATGGCGGGCACGGGACAAGTGCCACGCCTATCTACCAACTGTTTGTAGAGCAAGCAAAGAAGCTCGAGCCAAGGTATCTTTCCATGATTATTCCATCTCGTTGGTTCGCAGGCGGCAAGGGATTGGATGATTTCCGCGAAAATATGCTTACCGACAATCGCACAAGGGTCATTCACGACTACTTGCTGGTTGGGGAAGCATTCCCTGGCGTGGCTATTCAGGGAGGGGTTCTATATTTTTTGTGGGACAAAGAGCACCCGGGCAACTGCGAAGTGGTTACTCATTATGAAGGTAAAGTCATGTCGAGCGCTGCCCGTCCATTGCTGGAGACTGGTTCAGATGTTTTCATACGATATAACGAAGCTGTTCCGATTTTGAAAAAGATTGTTGCCGTTGAAGGCGGGCTCAAAGAAACAGTTATGCTTCCTGATAATAAGCGTTTTACAAATTTAGTAAGCGCCAGAAAGCCTTTTGGATTACCAACCAATTATAAAGTTCGAACTGAGAAGCGAAAGGAGGATGTCATGGTTCATTGGAATGGCGGACCGGGATTCAAGCAGGGCGGCAAAGGTTGGGTTTCTCGTTCTGAGATAAGTGACGGAATTCACCTTATTGATAAGTGGAAAGTCTTTATTGGTGGCGCTTATGGGGATCGCGGTGGTGGCGGTGCAAGCCGGGATTCCTTCCCCAAGGCCGTTTTGGGGCGTCCCTTTGTCGGGGAGCCTCAATCGGTTTCTACCGAAACTTACATTTGCATCGGACCGTGCAAATCCGAAACCGAAGCCAAGAATTTGATTTCATACATAGCATGTAAGCTAACGCGGTTCTTGGTTATGCTTCACAAGCCGTCACAACATGCTACCAAAAAAGTTTATACATTTGTTCCTGCGCAAGACTTCTCAAAGCCGTGGAGCGACGAGAAACTTTACGAAAAGTATGGATTAACCAAAGAAGAAATTGCGTTTGTCGAGTGGATGATTCGTCCCATGGACATAAGCAGTAATGGAGCGGATGAGACGCCCCCCGAAGACGATGAGTAAACCCATCGAGGAAATCCTCGCCCCCAAGCCCGAGGCCCGTCTCCGCATTTATGCCTACTCGATCGCGGATGTCGCCCATGCTGGCATCCTCAAGGTTGGACAAACCACAAGGGATGTGCGGCAGCGCATTTCGGAACAGCTCAAGACTGCGAACATCAAAAACTACACGATCGAGTTGGACGAACCTGCCGAGCGTGAGGATGGAAGCACCTTCACCGACCGGGAAGTGCGGGCAGCCCTGAACCGAAAGGGCTTCGAGACCGCCGAACTGGAATGGATGCGGTGCACAGTCCAAGACATCCGCTCAGTGCTCGCAGAGCTTCGCACCGGCCGCAGATTCATCGGCTCGCACCATGAAACCTTTCCTATGCGCGCCGAGCAGCGGGCTGCCGTCGAAAAGACGCACGACTATTTCCACTCCATCTGGAAGGAGGACATGCACGCCGTGCCCCGCTTCCTCTGGAACGCGAAGATGCGATTCGGCAAGACCTTCACCGCCTACCAACTCGCCCGGAAACTCGGTGCGAAGCGCGTGCTGGTGGTCACCTTCAAACCCGCCGTGGAGGATGCGTGGCAAACGGACCTCGAATCCCATGTGGACTTCGACGGTTGGCAATATCTCTCCCGCAACTCCGGCAGCGACCCCACGGCAGTCTCCGCCAGCAAGCCGCTGGTTTTCTTCGGCTCCTTCCAAGACCTGCTGGGCCGTGACGAGGCCGGAAACATCAAAGCCAAGAACGAATGGCTCCATACGATGAATTGGGATCTGGTGGTGTTCGACGAATACCACTTCGGCGCATGGCGCGAGACGGCAAAGGAACTCTTCGAGGGTGAGGAGGAAGCCGTCGCAAAAAAAGAGGCGAAACTCGAATACGCCGCCAGCCTGGAGGTAGTGAATGAAGACCTCGCCGTGCTCTCGGAGAAGGAAGCCGACTTCCTCCCCATCACCACGAAGGCCTATCTGTATTTGTCCGGCACGCCGTTCAAAGCTCTCGCCACTGGTGAATTCATCGAGGAGCAAATTTTCAACTGGACCTACACCGACGAGCAGCGAGCCAAGGAGGAATTCGCCAGAAAGAATCCCGGCAAGTGGAACCCCTACGGCGCCCTGCCACAGATGCGGCTCCTCACCTACCAGATGCCGGATGAACTCCTCGCCATCGCAAGCGGTGGTGAATTCGATGAGTTCGATCTCAATGAATTTTTCTCCGCCGAGGGCACTGGCAAAGCCGCCCGCTTCGCCCACAAGAACGATGTTCAAAAGTGGCTGGATATCATTCGCGGCGCGTATGCCCCGCAAACGATCGAAAGCCTCAAGACCGGCACGCGCCCACCATTCCCTTACTCGGATGTGCGGCTCCTGCCGTATCTGCAACACTCCTTCTGGTTCCTGCCGAATGTGGCGTCCTGTCACGCTATGGCAAACCTGCTGCGCGAGCGGCACAACACCTTCTGGGGCGAATACGAGGTTATCGTCGCCGCTGGAGCAGATGCCGGAATCGGGCTCGATGCCCTGCCGCCCGTGCGGAAGGCCATCGGAAGCGGGTTCGAGACAAAAACCATCGCGCTCTCCTGCGGCAAGCTCACAACCGGAGTCACCGTCTCCCAATGGTCCTCGATCTTAATGCTGCGGAATCTCCAATCCCCCGAAACCTACTTTCAAGCCGCCTTCCGCGTGCAATCCCCGTGGTCGATCAAAAACCCGAATGGCGACAACCCCAACGAGGAGGAAATCCTCAAGCCCGTCTGCTTTGTTTTTGATTTCGCCCCCACGCGGGCACTGCGCCAACTCTCCGAGTATGGCATCAAACTCTCCCCCGGAGAGGCCAACCCGGAGAACGCCGTTAAAGACCTCGTGTCGTTTCTGCCGGTGCTCGCCTACGACGGCGCGAACATGTCCCAAGTCGATGCAGGCGGCATCCTCGACATCGCGATGGCAGGAACCTCCGCCACGCTCCTTGCCCGCAAGTGGGAATCCGCGTTGCTCGTCAATGTGGACAACGAAACCCTGCGCCGCATCCTCGACAACCCCGAGGCTATGGCCGCCGTCGAGCGCATCGAAGGCTGGCGGGCCCTCGGCGACAATGTGATCGAGACGATCATCAACAAAAGCGACCGCGTGAAGGATCTCAAAACCAAAGCCAAGGAGGGGAAGCTCACCGCAAAGGAAAAGCGGGAACTCACCGAGGAGGAAAAGGAATACAAGTCCAAGCGGAAGCTCGTTCAGGAAAAGCTCATCAAATTCGCCACTCGCATCCCCGCGTTCATGTATCTTACCGATTTCCGCGAGAACACGCTCCAGGATGTCATCACAAAGCTGGAACCCGAACTCTTCCAGACCGTGACCGGCCTCACCGTGAAAGATTTTCACCTCCTCGTGAGCCTGCGGGTCTTCAACACCGAGCAAATGAACCAAGCCGTCTTCGCCTTCCGCCGCTACGAGGACGCATCCCTTCGATACACCGGCATCGAAAGCCACCCCGGCCTCACCCACTACGGCCTCTACGATACGGTAGTGGCGAGGGAGTAGGGAGGCGACGGTGGTGCTTTGCTAAAAATCTCGCAAACTCTCCGTCATCCGTCATCTGGGCGGCGAGTGATCCGGTAAGCGCGGCGATCAGAAGTTCTGGCCTCCCGCACTCGCGGACACATTTTTACCAGACTGCTCAAATAGCGCCCGCAGGTGGTAGCCCGCTGAAGTAAGCGTTGGGCCTCGAACCGGCAGGCTGATGTGTCGCAGGTAAGCTCATGTTGAATCTCCGCCGCCGTCATTTCGATGACCGACTCATTCGGGCCGAAAAGATGGGCGTCGATCAGGTCGAGTAGCATCATCGGAGGCTCAAAGTTCAGGAGTTCGGATTTAATCGCCGGATGTAGAAAAGCCTGCACCCCAAACCGCTGCGAGACAAGATCATCCTGGATCACCAAGCCCGAAAGCCAATCGAGATAGGCTGGAAGCTCATCGACCAACTGCTGCCAGAACGCCTTTCGTTGCTCTGGCGTGGCTGTCTTCATGGGCATCTCCTGCTTTCTGCACTTCAGGATAATCATCTTGTCCATGATGTGCTCGTCCAGCGGAGGCAATACCATCAAGTTTTCTTGCTCGTCATTGAGCGAGATGGAGAGCCGCCAGAAAGGTCGCAGTGTGAGAGCGTCACGATACTTGGCTTCGACTTCGTGGCATTCCTCCACGGTGAGGTTCTTCAACTGTGCGCCGAAGTTCCGGCGAGCGCGGATGTCGGTGTGCGGGTTCTCATCGCCGATCCTCAAATGCTCGGCTCCGGCGAGGTTTGAGTTGAAGCGCGTGGCGTCCGTCATGAACTTGTATGGCTTCGCCTCCCGCCCCCCGAAGACTACGGTGAGGAGGTCCTGAAGGAGTGATTTTCCACACTCTGCCGGACCTACGAGAATCATTGCTTGCCCCGGCTTTCTCAAGCCGGCGACAAGCGCCTCAAACCCCATCTTCACCCAGGCGTGCCAATAAAAGAGCTGATCGAAATCCTCATCGAACAGCACCGCCCGAAACACGGCATCCAGCATGGGCCAATCGCCTTTCGTCGGCGTGATCAAATCCGGTCCCTTGGTTACAAGAAACCGATTGCCGCCTTGATCGAGCAGACCCGATTTGAAACCGGCAATCGCACCCGAGAAGTCCACCGCGTTTTTGTGCTGAACGGTGTCCGCATACAGATCGAAAGCACTATGGCAGCAGCCATCGAGTGTCTTTCCAGTAATGCCGTGAAGACGGCACTTGCGGCTGAATTGAGATATATTCAACCCGATCCATACGCCCCGAGCCTCCTGCATCAAAAACTCCTTCCGAGCGGTATCGTAATAGACTTCCGGCATCGGCTCGTCTGGATGACGGATGACGGAGGGTTTGGAAGAATTCTGCTGTTCATCGGTTGGCGGGATCTCCTCCTCGTTCCAATCTTCTGCGAATTCAGTATTCATCTTTTACCACCTCCGGGTTGAAAAAATAAACGGCCTGTCGCTTGCCATTGTCTCGTGCGCCATCCGGCATTCTTACAAACTGCGATCGGGTCCATGTGGCCCGATCTGCGCCGAGACTCACTGCGTAATTCATGAAGCGGCGCAACGGTTCCTCTGCTTTGCCTTCGCAGTAGAACCAGCCGTGAATACTCTTCGATCCGCTGTGCACCGCGAGTGCCAGCGGTGCAATCTTGGCAAGATGCACCAGCACCGAAGCCTGCTCGTCAGGCGTCCCTGAATCCTGCTCAACCACAAGGAACCTTCGCGGCCCTGTATTGGAGAGAGTGTGCTGGCTTTTCTTCCCCTCTTTGGTTGTGCCCCACTCGTCGCTCATCGGGTTTGGAACGATCAACTGCATCTCACTCAAGGCACCCCTCCAATCGGAGCGGCGGCGCGTGTGGAAGCGGTCGTTGGAGAACCCGCAGCAAAGCCATGGGTCCCCCGGAAACAACGCATCGATGATCGCCTCCGTCTTGGATTCTTCATCCACCCGAGGATTTGGGCTCAACTCCCATAGGTCGGCCAGACCCGCGCCGCTCTCGATGATGCTCGCCCGCTTAGCGGTATTCAGAGTAGGCCAACGGGACTTCTTCTTTTCCATGCCCCCGCTGGCTCCGGGAATCCAAGCGCAACCAGCCGAACTATCCACCGCGCTTTCGATTTCTCCCGACTTCACCGGCTCGCCGCCTGCGGCAGCGCGGAGCAAATCGATAATCTCCTCCCGCGAACGGAACGGGTGCAAGACCCGAGCCGTCCGGAAGAGCCAGTTATGGAGTCCACCGCCGCGCCGAGGTGGCGCGGAGAGCAGGTCGCGCACGAACTGCGGGAGTGGTTTGCCTTGGCATATTGGCGTTGAGGTCGAAATCATGACTTTGACCCTCCGATTTCGATGCCCTGAGCCTCCACTGCGCGGAAGAATAGGCCTTGCAGCCAAAACCCAGCGCAGTAGATTTTTCTCATTCCTGTCACGGGAATCTCGCCCTGGGTGGCCCGCCAGCCGCCCGGGGCTTCTCTTTTGGTTTGGACAGCCCTCATGTGGTCTTGGCCTCCCCGATTGCTGACGACCGGAATCGGTCGAGGGCTTCATCAACTTCGGTTGGGCGCAGGAGAACCCTGCGGCCGCATTTGATGCTCGGAACGCGCCGAGCTTTGATCCAGCGCCAAAGAAGGCGCTGTGAGATACCGAGGCGTGCCGCCTCGGTTGGGATGTTCGAGTATGTGTTGTTATTTTGCATTTTGATTGCCCGCCGCTGTCCGTTGTTTGCACGGACTGCGGTTAGGTGTCCCCAAACTGCAACAGGCGAACACCGCAATCAAATTGTAAAACGCTATGCTTCAAACTTTTGAATAATCTGTCCGGGACAGATTATTCATCTGCGGCGAATTGCTCCCTGAGAACCCGCCAAGCCATCGCCTTCTCCCAGTAGCCGGGGATCAGGCGATTCTTCAGATCAGACCTGTGGCTCCGCCACTCCGCCTTCATGGCGTTACCATTGTTCACCGCTTTCACAATGTTGTGTTCCAAAGCATCAAACAACCAAGCCTCCCACTCGGCACGGTTGGCTGGATTCTCTCCGAATCGCGCCTTGGGCGCGGGTCTGGGAAATTTTGCAAAAGTTGGCGGGTCTCCGTCTCCATCCTCAAGCCAATCTTCATGAACGAATACAAGTCCCTGCACCCAGTATTCGCATTGAAAAGAGAAACTTCCTTTGTGCCGCTTCTTGCTGCCTTGCTTCTGATACTCGGCATTGCGGCGTTCGCGTTTCTTCCTCGTCTCCACCTTCCGGTGGCAGGTTGATAAGATTGCGTCGTAAGCAACTCTGGCGGCCGTGCGTTCCCGCTCCCTGTGCGGGCTCTCGCCCCTGCTCGCCTGTTCAAATTTAGATAGCAGCAGGAAGATCAAATCCCGCGTAGCTGCGGCAGCTTCCTCCTCCGCACCTGACCGCCCGCAAAGAATGCTTCCCACGACTCTCTGGAGATACTGCCAAGCACGCTTCGTAAAAAAATCCACCCACTTTTTATTCCGCTCGGCATTTGCTTCAAAACTCCCTCGGACTGGAGCTCCGGAAATGTAATCCCAAACTTCCGGCGGCATCCCTTTGGCTGAATTTTCAACCGATGCAGGGAGTTGCTTCGCGAGTTGATCAATGGCGATGAATTTATTCAAAACAAGCCCAACCTCGGCATAAGAAAGCTCCAAGCACTGACCGATTTCTTGAGCTTTCAGCAAACGCTCTTTGACACCTTCAAAAGTGGGCTGCAACTCCGGCTCAGGTGGTGGCTTCGGCCCCTCCAATACAGGCAAGGCAGCCAACATCGCCTGCAACTTGTCCTCTTGATGATCCTGAGGAATCAACAAGGGCGAAGCCGGTATCGCTGAATCTTTCTGTTTTTTATCCCCCCTGCCCCCCTTTGCTTTTGTCGCCATTTTCTTCATGCCGCCTCCTCGGTTTCGAAGTCCACTACTGCTGCCTCCGCACCCTTTTTCGGCGGCATGATTTTCCAAAATTCAAACGCCACCTTCTGCTGAAGCGGACGGCGATAATGCTTGCGAAAAGTCGTCACATTCCGGTGACCGCTATCCGCCATTGTCCGCGCCTCATCGCGGAACGCCGCAAAGTGCATCGTGCAAAAAGTGTGGCGCAACGCATCGTGCGGCCACGGCGAAATCCTCGCCGCTTTCGCCGCCACCTTCAGCAATTCATTAAACCGGTCGTATCCCTTGCACACAGGCCCCGAGCGCTTCCCCGGTGGGCGCAGCCGCTTCAGCCAATCGTAAAGATTCGGCTGAATATGAACCATCCGCTCACCGCTCGCCCCCTTCGAGTGCCGCACCTCGATAAAGCCATAACTCTGCACCTCATTCCCAGCCGGATCCCTCAGCATCTCCTTGTTCAAATGCACATCCGCCCAATCCAAACGGCAAAGTTCCGCCTCTGGCCGCAACCCCGCAAACAACCCAATCGCCACCGCCGCCTTGATCCCCTCATCCGCCCGCTCCAGCAGTCGCTTCGCCTGAGCCACTGTCAGAATCCCCTTCGGTGGCTCATCCTTCCCGATCTCCACAACTCGCCGAATCGGATTCTCCCCCGACGCGCCGATCTGCTCCCCAAAATTGAACAGCGAATTCAAATGCGTCCGGTATTTTGAACGCGTCGTTCGCCCCTGCGGCAAAGCAAGCAACCATGCCTCGATCTCCCGATGCCCCACCTTGTGGGCCGCGCAAGTTCCGAACCCCGAAATTTCCCGTTCCCCATCACTCCCGGCCCGGCCATTCACGAACAAAGCCAGCCTGTGCTTCAAATCCTCCAGATGCCGCTTGCTCAAGGCCCGCTTCGGATTGTTCAGCTTGTGCTCCAGAAACCGCTCTACAAGTTTCTCCACCGTCATCTGCTCCTCCACCTTCGCCATGTGGCGCAGGTAGCCATTCACCACCTCGATCAAATCCACCTTCGCCCCCCGCTCCTTCAAAATCCGAAACGCCCGCACCGCCTGCCGCTCTTGATCCGCGCTCAGCGTCAAGATTGCCGTCCCCTCATTCTTGCGCTCCATAGCGCGGTGCTCCGCGAAAAGCTCCGCCTCCTCCCGTGAATCATAAAACTTACGCGCCCCCTCCATAGCTCCCTCGGCATTCTGCACCCGGCAATCCACCTGGTATTTCATCGACCCGCGCACACTCACCAAACGGATTGGCGGCCACACATCGCGCACAAACTTCTTGCGCTTGCGTTGATAGTTTTTCGGCGAGGAACGAAGGCCCTTTTTTAGCGCCCCGACAGCGGAATCAGAGGGTGTAGTCATCGCCGTGCAAACTATGGCAACGAATGCCGCTAAACAAGTTTTTACTGGCAACACACTGGCAACAGAGCTGATTTCAGTAGGTAAGCCTTCGGACTGTAAATCCGCTGGCTTACGCCTTCACTGGTTCGAATCCAGTTCTGCCCACCACCCTTTATTTCAAAGGTTTATATTTCTCTACGCTTTTTACGACGAGGGCTTTGATCGGGCTTCAT
>Ga0172373_10009740_pt1 | contig 11863 bp, 9 predicted proteins | sample Lak10m_2_FD_114546 | JGI IMG/M metagenome (GOLD analysis project Ga0172373, IMG submission 114546) | Freshwater microbial communities from Kabuno Bay, South-Kivu, Congo - kab_092012_10m | ecosystem: Environmental > Aquatic > Freshwater > Lake | place: Democratic Republic of the Congo: South-Kivu... | reverse complement strand
ATTTGCCACCCTCGACGTTGTCGCCACCCGGACTGGCGAAGTCGTCGCTGATCATCATCACCGCACGGGGATTGAACTGGCCCGTCACATTCGGATACCTGATATAGGCGATGTCGGTGCTGGCGGTCATCACTCCGTCCGACGCAGCATTCTCCAGCATTCCGAAAATGAATAAAGCGTCCCTCATTTCCTCCGATTTCTCGCGCGCAGGAATTCATATATAAAATAGTTTTCATTTATTGGCTGGATCACCGGCATGTGCCTCCGGGACCATTCCACCGCCTCCGGTCGACACACCACGCCCGTTCGTGACACATCCCGGCCTGTCGGCGCCATGCGATCCTTGCATGTTCAAACAACCTTTAAACCTGCACCTGCCCACATTGTCGCATTTCGATGCAAGAACGTCACATGAGGAACGCCACCGCCCCCATCCTGCTGGCCTGCATCATCGGACTGGCATGCGACAAGACCACCACACCCATCCCGCCGGCATCCGATACGATGTACTTTCCTTCCCTCACAACCGCCAGCTGGGAGACCCGAACGCCGCAGGCCCTCGGATGGAACCTGCAGGAGATGCCCGCCTTGCTGGCCTACCTGCGCGAAAATGGCACCAGGTCGTTCCTGGTGCTGGTCAACGGCCGGATCGTCATCGAGGAATACATGAACGGCCATGCACCCGCCGACAGCTGGCCCTGGAACAGTGCAGGCAAGACCCTGGTGACGGCCACCGTGGGACTGGCAAGGCAGGAAGGCCGGTTGGACATCGATGCCAAGGCATCGCAATACCTCGGCGCGGGATGGACAAGCGCACCCCCCGACAAGGAGAACCTCATCACCTCCCGACACCTCCTGAGCATGTCGTCCGGATTGAACGACGCAAACCAGCTGGTGACAAAAGCCAACATGACCTACCTGGCCGATGCAGGCACGCGATGGGCCTATGGCAACGTCTTCCAGAAACTGATGGACATCGTGACGGCTTCCACCGGCCGCGACTTCAGGGACTATTTCAACGACAAACTCAGGACCCGCATCGGCATGGACGGGCAATGGAACTTCGGCACCGTCTTCAGGATCTACCAAAGCAATGCCCGCAGCATGGCGCGGTTCGGGCTCCTCGCACTCAACAAGGGCAGATGGGCCGGACAACAGGTCGTCAACGAGGCATTCTTCACAGAAAGCATCCAATCATCCCAGCCCATCAACCCCTCCTATGGATTCATGTGGTGGCTGAACGGCAAGGCAAGCTTCATGCTGCCGGGAAGCCAGACCGTCCGCACAGGACCCCTGATCCCCAACGCGCCTTCCGACACCTATGCCGCCCTTGGCGCCGATGACCAGAAGATATACATCATACCTTCCCGGCAGATGGTCGTCATCCGCATGGGCGAGGCGGCCGAACCCCAAGCCAGCTTTGCGCTGTCGGGCTTCGACAACACCCTCTGGTCGAAGCTCAACGCCGTCATCCGTTGACCGAACAACCGTCTGGCAGATGCCGCATGGCACTTCCCGCCTTGACACGCGGCACACCGCCGGACACCCGTCCATCACCCCCTCCTCCTCATCCCGACGGCACAGGTACCCCCTTGTCTGCCCGCAAGTCGGGCCGAAGCGATGCAGGGAAGCCGCTGTCACCATTCTTCCCATAAATGAATCCGCTCACCATGCATAAACCATTGCTGTTCGTCGCGGTGTCCCTCTGCGGAATGGCAGCGACCAGCCAACGCAACGTGCGTGCCTGGAACGCACAGGGCCAGGTCTTCATCGTCTGGGTGACCGAGGCACAGCCAACGCTGACCTATTCGGTCCACATGAGCCCCGGCACGCCCGGCTCCACCCGGAACGCCACCCGGCTGGGCACCCTCTTCGAACCCGAATGGAAAGGCAGCCGCCTGACCCTCGCCAACCCGAACGCCAGATGGCGGGTGCCCGACGGCAACGGCGGCACCTACCCGCTCGCAGCCGACGAGGGGCTCTTCGTCTACACCCCGCACGACACCCTGACGCGCTATTTCCACGTCACGCGAAATACCGATACCGTCCTCTCCCCATCCAACCGCACCGCCCAACCGCTGGCCGTCGCCTACGATCCCTCCACGGCAGCCGTCGGATGCCACCCGCAACTCACCGGCATCACCAGCCAGGGCTTCCCCTTTACCATCTACGCCATGTGGGCCGATGGTCGTGAAGACCCCGATGACGGCAGGCCCGGGTTCCCCGTCATGGCCAACCCCGCCAAGAACGGCGCACCCCATGTCTTCGCCGTCTTCCGACCCCAGGGCGGACTCCCCGCCGGACCCCGCCCGGCCGTCGTCTGCCTCCACGGCGGCGGACCCGAAGGCAGCTACTGGTCCTACGCCCCCAACTCGGCCCACTACCGCAACAGCGGCAACGCCCCCACGGACGGCTTTACCATCACCTTCGACGACAGACTGTTTCTCTCCGCCAACGGGGTCGTCAACGAAGACAGACCCACCAACTGGTTCGGATGGCATAGCCAACTCAACGCCACCATTCCCGGCAACGCCCCCGCCAACGGCCTCGTCGTACCCTACACCCTGCGCCGACTCCTCTGGACCATCGACTGGCTCATCAGATCCCCCACACACCCCATCGACTCCAACCGCATCGCCATCATGGGCAACTCCATGGGCGGCACCGGGACGCTGCTCCTCTCCCGCTGGAAACCCGAACGCTTCTCCGCCGCCACCGCCTTCGTACCGCCACACTACACCCCGGAAACAGGCTCCCGCCTCTTCGGGAATACCTCATCCAACCTCCTCACCACCGAAAGGGGACCCAACGGCCCCCTCCGCGTCAACGACTTCTTCGACCCATCCGTCCGCATCTCCAGCACCCGGCGCGACTACTGCCTCACCCGCATCTACCGCGGCCGTTGCGACGAGGCCGCAGAATGGGGACAACAACACCTGGACCTGTTCAACGACCTCAACGACAAAGGTCTAGGCATCCACCTCTACTGGGACAACCGCGACCATACCGCCTCCGACTGGACCACAGACGACCCGAGAAACCCCTGCCCCGACATCGGCCAATGGGTCAGCCCCGTCCGCACCCAACGCTCCGATGCCGCCTACCAATCCAGGTTCCGCAACAACCAATCCTACCCCGGCTTCTTCCAGGACGACCAACGACCCGACCTGGCCGGCAGACAGCCCCTCCTGGGCAACGGAGACCCCGCCAACGGCGACGCCTGGGGCACCTGGGGCGGATACTACGACTGGGAAGTCAACACCATCGTCGACACGGCAAACCGCTGGGAATGCACCCTCTACCTGGTCGGACAGTCGCCCGTGACCATCGACAACTACCCCCGCGACACCGCCACCTGCAACCTCGCCATCCGGAAAGCCAGCCACTTCAGGCCCGAGCCGAACACCACCCTCCATTGGCGGCTTGTCAGCAGCGCCAACGGACAGGTCCTGCAGTCGGGCACCACATCCCCCAACACATCAGGACTGGTCACCATCACCGGCCTGAAGCTCTTCAAAGACCCCGTCCGAACCCGCCTCCTCGTGACAACCGATGCCGTCACGCGGATCACGGCTCCCGACAGGCAAGCCCAGGATATCCGTGTCTTCCCCAACCCCGCCAAACACACCATCCACATCCTCGGCCCGGGAAGCCAGGAGTTCGGCTTCACCATCACCAACAGCCTCGGTCAAACGACCCTGACCGGCAAAACCCAAAGCCGGACCATCGAATTGCGAAGCCTCCCGACCGGAACCTACCTCCTCACACTGCTCGACAGATCGGGCAACATCACACACAAACCACTCGTCATCGAAAGATGAACCCCCAGATCGGCATGGCCGTAAGTGGCCGTAAGAGACGCGGAAAGCCCCCATCGCACCCGGGCCATGGGCCACGGACGCAGAGCAAAGTGGACAACGGCCCTTCTGCTGGAAACATCCGCCGACAGTGACGGAACCCCGGTCAAACAGATCAATTGGCCGGACCCAGGTAACGGATCGAGACCCCCACGTCAGGCGTCGGGTAGTACGCCATGCATTGATTGCAGGTACGGTCCGCGGCGGAAGGCTCGGTCACAAGGAAGCGGAAGACATCGCCCGCCTTGATATCGGCCGGGAAACCCACGGTACAGGGATTCCCGAGTCGGAAGGCGTTGGGATGGGTGATGCCCGTACTCGGATCCTTCCATGCCGTTCGATAGCGGCTGGTATCCAGGGTGCCATCGACGAGCGACAGCGTGATGTTCCCGCATATGCCGAGGACGGCCACCCTGCCCCGGAACACCTCGTCGCGCGGAATATCCTCCTTGCGGCAGAGAAAGCCGGTGAGGGGCAGCCCGATGAGCAGGATGAGGGCGGCATTCAGGTTTCGTGTCATGATACCCGCATTTGTGGGTAAAACTACCGCATCAGAATATAAAGATCTCACAACTTCTTCCGGTGGCTGTCCCGTATGCAGGATTTGCCTACATTCATCCATGTCCCTAGACCTGCTCCGCGAACACGCCCTCGCCAAGCCCGACGTGGAAGAGAGCCTGCCCTTCGGTCCCGACGTACTCGTGTTCAAAGTGTCCAGAAAAGTATTCCTGCTCATCCCGCTCGACAGCCACCCGCTGCAGTTCAATGCCAAATGCGACCCGGAACGGGCCCTCGAACTGCGCGAGGCCTACCCGTCCATCCTTCCGGGCTACCACATGAACAAGACGCATTGGAACACCGTCATCCTCGACGGCAGCGTTCCCATCCCGTTGGTGAGGGAGCTGATCGACCACTCCTATGCACTGGTGGCCCCGAAAGGCCGAAGGAAGGGGAACTAGCCCCCCCTTGCGTTGTGCACCCTCCGGCAGACCTGCTCACCGGGGCTGGTGCTTGTGCACCACCCCGTCCTTCATGACGAACAGACTGTTCCGCACGTCCGAGATGCGCTTCGACGGGTCGCCGGCGAAGACGGCGATATCGGCCAGCATCCCCGGCGCGATCGAGCCGATCCGCTTCTCCCAATGCATCGCCCGCGCATTGACCACCGTAGCCGCCTTGAGGACCTGCAACGGCGTCATGCCGTACTCGACCATCAGCTCCATCTCCTGCACGTTCTCGCCGTGCGGATAGACGCCCACGTCGCCGCCCATGCCGATGGTGAGGCCGGATGCGAGCGCAGCAGCAAAGCTCTTCTTCTTGTTGACGACGTTGGGCGGGTCGGGCATCACCCCCTTCCGCCAGCCGCGGTACTGCGTGATCTTCTCGACCGCCGATATCGTGGGGAAATAGGTGACATGATGCTCCTTCATCAGCTTCGCCGTCTCGGCGTCGATGAAGTCGCCATGCTCGATGGTCTCGGCCCCCGCCAGCACGGCACGGCGGATGGCCTCCTTCGACTTCGCATGGCAGACCAGCACACGACCGCTGCTGCGCGTCACCTCGTTGACCAGCTTCAGCTCGTCGAGTGTGAAGGAGGGACGGTCCTCGCCCTCGGTACCCCAGCGGTAGTCGGCGTAGACCTTGATGAAGTCGGCCCCCTTGCCGATCTGGTCGCGCACCACGCGGATGAGATCGTTGCCGTCGGCCGGCTCGGCCCCGAGCATGATCTGCTGGTCGAGGTCATATCCTTTCGGACCATAGGAGCCAGTGGAGACGATCGCCCTTCCGGCCACCTGCATGCGCGGACCCGGAACGATGCCCTCGTTGACGGCGCGCTTCAGCGCCACATCGGCATATCCCGCCCCCTCCGTGCCGAGGTCGCGTACCGTGGTGAAGCCCGCCATCAGCGTGTTGCGCGCATGCACGGTGGCCCGTACCGTTCGATAGGCGTCCGTCTCCTTCAGCACCTGCGTGTCCCAGTCAGTGATGTTGTACGGATACAGGAAGAGATGCGAGTGCCCCTCGATCAGTCCCGGAGTCAGCGTGGCATCGGGAAAGTCGAGCAGCACGGCCCCCGATGGCACGGGCACCTGGGCCCTGGGGCCCGCCGCCTTGATGACATTGCCCTCCACCACCACGGCCCAGCCCTCCTGCATCCGATCACCATCGAAGAGGCGCGGTGCCGTCAGGTAATAGGCCGTCTGAGCGAGGCCTGTCTGAGCCAGCAACACAAGCAGTGCCAGCAGCCGCTTAGCGGGTTTCAAGGATGGTCGTATCATGGTGTGGGGAGTGGGAAATGCAAATGAGGGGATGGGATATGCGCCGAGTATGGAGTTTAGGGTCGCTCGTTGATGACCTTTTCGCCGCATGACATGCGGTGTATTTTCTGATTTTTCACCGCAACCATGGCTTGGGATGACCTGAAAGGACCCTTCCAGTCCGCCTTCGGCAGATCATTTCGGCTGCCGCCCGCGACGGTAGCGGCAGTCCCCCGGCTTCGACTTCACATAGTATGATTTGTAGTTCATCGCCGCCGGGTCCATGCAACCCTCCAACTCCAGGATCTCGATCTTTCGGAACTCGACGGGATGGCTCTCGCTCTGCAGTGAGATCGTGCCCGAGCCGAGCAGCAGCCCGGGATGCCCGACGGGGGCGGCCAACCCGCTCACATTGCCGCCACCAATCTGCGGACGCTGGTACGACAGCACCTCCTCCCCGTTGGCATAATGGCGGATCAGCGAATCGCCCAGCACCAGCACCTCGGCACGCACCCACTGGTCGCCGTGGTAGGTCTGCGACTTCGAGTTCACACAGTGCGGCGTGAAGAGCTTGCCGTTCATCTCGACGTTCGTGCCCGGCGTGCAGAGGTTGCAGGTACTGCGCGGGTCCTTTCCGTTACCACCGAGGAATTGAACTTCGATGGAGACAGGGAAGTCCTGGTCCTTGCCCATGCTCTGCGGCGTCTGCCCGTGGAGCATCACGCCGCTGTTGCGGACCGCCCAGCCTGGCCCCTCCTTGGCCTGCTCACCGACGAATCGGTACTCCAGTTTCAACCGGTAGTATCCGAAAGGCTTCTCATAGAAGAGGTGGCCGAAGCGCTCGTCGAAACGATCATACCCGTCATAGCGTACGACGATCTTCTTGTTCTCCACGCGGAAGGTGTTGACGAAGTTGTCGCCCGCTTCGTGATAGCGGATCTTGGGTGTCCAGCCCGTCAGGTCGCGGCCGTTGAACAGCGACACCCATTCCTCCCGCGCCGACCGCTGCGCCTGCATGGAGAGCTGTCCTAAGATGAATATAAATACAAGGATTGCCTGTGATGGTTGACGCAAAGATCGAATCATGCGGTCCGGGACAGGGGTTTTCAGACTGTCCGAAGACAATGTAGCGATTTCTGACGGAAGGGCCCGTCACTCGCCGGGATGGTAGGTCCTCACGGCCTTCGCCAGCACCTCGGCCTTGTCGAGCGTCATCCGCTTGGTGCGCTGCTCGAGGAACAACGGCACCTGGTCGGCAAAGTGCGGACTGCCGGGCTTCGACGAGGCCCCGTAGGTGTTGTTGGTCTCGATGACGGGAAGGCCCTGCTTCGGGAATCGCACCAGCGCCACATACGCGTCTCCGCCCGCGATCTTGCGCACGCCCTTGCGGAACGTATTGCCCCATTCGGGCGCCAGCAGGTCGGGCAAGCCATGGGCCGGATACTCCCTGTCGCCACGCACCAGCTTCTGCAGGTCGCCCAGCGTGGGGTCGATGCGGCCCGACTCGGCCAGCATCTTCTCCTTGATCTCCCGCAAGACCGTCTCGCAGGTGGCCTTGTCGACCTGTACCCCCTCGCGGCCCCGCATGCGGCGCGACACGTTCTCATACACCATCAGGAACACGGCCGCTCCCTTGCTGTCGGCCACCCCGCGGCGGTCCCACTGCTGCAGGTTGCGCAAGAGCGTGTCATAGGCGGGATGGTCCTCCGGACGCATCCACCACAACGTGTCGATGCCGATGGGATAGTGCAGCTTTGCCGGCAGTTGCCGGTCGAACTTGACGCGACGGAAAGTGGCGAAGTCGACAGTGCCCTCGGGCATCAACTCAAGAAAGCGGATGCTGCGGTTGTTGTGGTTCGTCTCCCAGCCGTCCTGACGCGCGAAGGCCGAGGCGCGGAGGTTGTCGGCCGGTGCCGTGGCGAAGAACGACGAGTGGTTCGTGTTGAACAGGAAGCCGCCCTTCGGATTCACATACTGCGGAAGCTCGTCGATGCCCCGGAAACGGGTCCAGAGGGTCTTCGAAGTATTGCCCGGCAGGGTCGACTTCCAATCGTACTGCGGCGATGCGTCACGGACCGGCATCAGCGCGTTGTTGATGTAGAAGATCGTGTCGTGCCGGTCGGCATACATGATGTTGAACATCGAAAGACCCTGCAGCGAGACGGCCTTCCGGAACTGCGTGTAGTTCTGCGCCTTGTTCATGCGGTACCATTGCTCGAGCGCCCGGATCTCCATGTTGGCGCCGAGGCGGATCGAAAACACCCCCTGCTTGTTGCGCAAGGTTGCACCGTACCTGCTCCACAGCAGTTCGCGCTTCACGGGTACGGGCACGCCCTTCACATGCAGTCGGACCTTGCTGCGTTCGAGGTCCACCCACTGCCCGTCGAATCGGTATTGGTTGGGGTTGTCGGGATTCATCTGGAGTTGGAAGACGTCGGTGCGGTCGCAGAGGTTGACGGTATGCGCCCATCCCAGGTTCTCGTTGACGCCGTGCAGGATGCAGGGACCGCCCGCCAGCAGCCCGCCGAGGGCGTTCCATCCCTCCTCGCTGTTGACATGCGCTTCATAGAACGCCTCGGGCCCTTCGTTGGGCTGGTGTGCGTTGATGGCTAAGAAGGCCTCGCCCGTATTCGTCTTCGACGGATGGATGGCGATGGCGTTGGAGCCCATCTTGTCGAAGTCGATGACCGAGGGCACCGTGTTGTTGTAGATGGATGACAGCGTACGCCCGCCGCCGTTGAAGACGGTGAGCGACAGCACGGAGGAGGCGATGTATTCCTTGGGGGTGATCGGAAAGAGCTTCGGGTGCAGGATCTCCTCGGGATGCGCCTTCGCATAGTCGTTCACGCCTTGCAGGTAGCCGTCCACCAGCCGCAGGAACTCGGGCGACAGCGTATGCCATTTCTCTTCCGTGATCTCCCGGCAGCGGAATAGCGCAAAGGCGAAATCCCCCGACACCCCCTGCATGCCCAGCACGCGCCCCATGAGTCCCTTGGCGGGCAATGCCACGAGCTGGATGCTGCGGAAGTCGTCCTCCGCATGGGCCCAGGCGAGGCCGTACGACACTTCCGCGTCGGTCTTGGCGAAGATGTGCGGCACGCCGAAACTGTCGCGCGCGATGGTGACGCGCTTCGGGTCGATCTGGCCAATACAGAGGCAGGGGAGGAGGAGGAGAACGAAAATGAGTCGCATCGGTGGAGGATTGTGGCGTGGGGAATCCGTGGAAATTGCAGGCCGTCGCTCAACGATACATGACACGCGTCATGCACCGGGCGGGCGAATGGAGGCAATTTACGACGTTCCGGTTCAACGCCGGATCGCTACGAACCATCACCACCTCTGAAACAAACACTAACACCATGAGACCCCGTATCGCCATCCTCCTGACCCTGGCCACGGCCGCCGGTCTGACGCCCATCCTCACCACTGCGCAGATGACCGCTTCGGACAAGAAGCTCGACATCGACTGCCACACGGCGCGCATCGCCTTCATTGCGAAAGGCCCCGTCATGAAGGACCTCTTCAACCATGCCTTCGCCTATGTGATGTTCCCCAACGTGGGCAAGGGCGGCCTCATGCTGGAGGTCTCGGTCGGCGGACAGCAGTTCACCTACAAGGCCTCTTGAAGCCTGCAACGGGGCCGTATCCGATAGGAACCGGATCATGCTACCGCCTCGTCCGATCGTGCAGGCCGTCCACATGAGGCTGTAATCTTTGCGGCCTCCGGCATACTCATGGGCGGGTGCTATCTTTAGCATCCGGCTCCGGGGCCCGTCGTCGCATGCCCCGGCCTTCCCCCATCACCCAAACCCACCTGCAGATGTTCCTGGAGATCAAGAACCTCACCAAGGTCTACCCCAACGGCGTCAAGGCGCTGAACGATGTCACCCTCACCCTCGGCAAGGGCATGTTCGGCCTCCTCGGACCCAACGGCGCCGGCAAGAGCACGCTCATGCGCACCATCGCCACCCTCCAGGACCCCGACAACGGCAGCATCCACCTCGGCGGCATCGACGTCGTCAGCGAAAAGAACGAAGTACGCAAGGTGCTGGGCTACCTGCCGCAGGATTTCGGCTTCTATCCCAAGGTCTCGGCCCTCGACCTGCTCAACCATTTCGCCATCCTCAAGGGCATATCCGACAAACGCCAGCGCCGGGAGATCGTCGACGCGCTCCTGCAGCAGACCAATCTCTACGAGGAACGCAAGCGCAGCGTCAGCGAATACTCCGGCGGCATGCGCCAGCGCTTCGGCATCGCGCAGGCCCTGCTGGGCAACCCCAAGCTCATCATCGTCGACGAGCCCACGGCCGGCCTCGACCCCATGGAGCGCAACCGCTTCCACAACATCCTCAGCGAGATCGGCGAACAGGTCATCGTCATCCTCTCCACCCACATCGTGGATGATGTGCGCAGCCTATGCAACCGCATGGTCGTCATGAACAACGGCACCATCCTCCTCGAAGGCACCCCCGCCGAGACCGTCGCCGGCATCCAGGGCCGGATATGGAGCAAGGCCGTCGAGAAATCCGACTTCACCCACTACCGCCAGACCATGCACGTCATCTCCCACCACGTGTCGGAAGGCAGGATGGTCGTACACGTGTTCGCCGACGAGCGCCCCGAAGAGGGATTCGTACAGGCCGACGCCTCGCTGGAGGACGTCTACTTCTCCACCATCACCAAAAACCGAGGCTGACCCATGTTCCGCGAGATCTACGCCTTCGAGCTGAGGACGGCCTTCCGCAGACCGTACCCGTATATTTACTTCGGCATCCTCTTCCTCCTCACCCTCCTCATCGGCATGGCCGCCTCCGAGGTCTTCGACACGACCCGGTCCGACAGCCTCACCGTCCGCAACTCCGCCGGCGCCGTCGCCGGCATCCTCCTCGGCACCAGCAGCAGCATCTTCGGCATCCTCGTGAGCATCCTGCTCATCTCCTCCATGGGCACCGTCATCCAGAAGGACTACGAGTACAACATGCACCCGCTGTTCTTCACCAAGCCCGTCAGCAAGGCAGGCTACTTCCTGGGCCGCTTCCTCGGTGGCCTCACCGTGGCCGTATTCATCTTCGCCGGCCTCCTGCTGGGCTACTGGACAGGCAGCCTCTTCGGCATGGGCAAAGCCGTCATGGGCGAGTACCGCCTCCTCAACTACCTCCAGCCCTTCCTCCTCTTCACCCTGCCCAACATCCTCTTCCTCGGCGTCCTGTTCTTCTCGCTCACCACCTACCTGCGCACCACCATGGCGGCCTATATCGTCGCCATCATCCTCATGGTCCTGCAGATCGCGAGCGACAACATCACCGCCAACATCGACAACAAGACCCTCGCCGCCCTCCTCGAACCCTCCGGCGCAGGAGCCCTCCGCCTCGTCACCCAGTACTGGAGCCCCGCCGAACGCAACACCAACATGATCCCCCTGCGCGACGAGATCCTCTACAACAGGCTGCTGTGGCTCGGCATCGCGATGGTCATCGGCGTCATCAGCTATGCCGGCTTCTCCTTCAGCCAGTTCCTGAAGCCCCTTCGGATCCTGGCCCGGAATGCACGCCCCGAAGCGCCCGTCCGCCACGGACCCCTCACGCTCGACAGGCTCCCAAAGGTCGACCAGGCCTACGGACCCGCCACCACCTGGCGGCAGACCCTGGCCGTCGCACGCTTCGAAGCCCGCAAGATGCTCACAAGCGTCTTCTTCATCGTCATGTGCCTCCTCGCCGTCGGCACCCTCCTGCTCATCGTGCGCTTCAT
>Ga0172373_10009734_pt1 | contig 11865 bp, 12 predicted proteins | sample Lak10m_2_FD_114546 | JGI IMG/M metagenome (GOLD analysis project Ga0172373, IMG submission 114546) | Freshwater microbial communities from Kabuno Bay, South-Kivu, Congo - kab_092012_10m | ecosystem: Environmental > Aquatic > Freshwater > Lake | place: Democratic Republic of the Congo... | reverse complement strand
TGTACCTGGTCATGGGAGATCGTGCCTCGGCGATCCAAACCCTTCGGAGAGCGTTGGAAGAGGCGGACGATCCGTACCTGCGCGGCCGCCTCATGCAGCTCGAGCAGGGGCAGGGCGCCCCGGTACGCTGATACCGCTATGGGCGGACCGATGGAGATCCTCCACCTCGGGAAATATTACCCGCCCGAACCCGGGGGGATGGAAGTGGTCGTGAAAAGCTTCGCCGAAGCGACGGCGGGGACGATCGATAGCTACTGCCTCGTCGCGTCGAAGGCCGGCCCCACCCGGATCGAGAGATCCGGCGTCGCCACCGTTCATTACCTCAAGGAACGCGGAACGATCCTTCTCACGCCGATCCTTCCCTCGCTTCCACCGGTTCTCCACCGTCTCCGGAAGGAGGGGCGCTTCCAGGCGATCCTGCTCCATTACCCGAACCCCATGGCGGTGGCCGCCCTCGCGTTGTCCCTCCTCTTCCGAAGAAAGGGGGAGAAGATCGTCGTATGGCACCACGCGGACGTCCTGCTGGAGGAGCGTTGGAAGCGGGCGCTGTACTCCCTGTTTCGGCCGATCGAGGAGTTCCTCGTCCGTCGGACGGACGCGTTCGTCGCCGCAACCCCCCACCATGTGACGTGTTCGGGCACCTTCCGCCGGTTCGCCGACCGCACCGTGATCATCCCGTACGCGATCCCCGATCCGTGGTTCGAGGTTTCCGATGCGGACCGGTCGTCCGCTGAGAGGGTCCGCGAGACGATGGGGGGGAGTTTCCTGCTCTTCGTGGGCAGGCTCGTTCCGTACAAAGGGCTTGAAACGCTCCTTCGGGCCGCGGGCCGGATCCCTTGCGGGATCGCCATCGTCGGTACCGGGCCCCTCGATGCTGCCCTCCGGAAGGAGATCGCGGCGCGGGGATTGGGAGGAAAGGTTCGCCTTCTCGGGAGAGTGGACGACCTGCGCCCGTACTACCTCGGGTGCGACTTCCTCGTCCTGCCATCCGTCACCGCGCTCGAGGGGTTCGGGATCGTACAGATCGAGGCGATGGCGCTCGGGAAGCCCGTGGTCAGCAGCGACCTTCCGAGCGGGGTCACGTACGTGAACCTCCATGGCGAGACCGGCCTTACGTTCCACGTGGGGGACGCCGACGGGCTTGCGGATGCGTGCGGCCGACTCCTGTCCGACCCGGCCCTCCGGGGGCGGCTCGGGGAGAATGCACGCCGGCGGACTTTCGAGAAGTTCTCTTACACGGCGATGAGGGAGGCCGCGGTTCCGTTTTTCCGGCGCCTCTGCGGAGACCCGGGGCGGTGAGCGTTCGCGGGGGCCGCTGGGTTCATGCGGACAGTCTGCGCACCTGTGCGTCCACCATCATCCGGGCCAACTTTTCAAACGACACTTCGGGGACCCAGCCGAGCCTCTCCCGGGCGCGGGAGGGGTTTCCGACGAGCGTACCCACGTCGATCTTGCGAACGAGGCCCGGGTCCGATTCCACGTGCTCTTCCCACCGAAGACCCACGTGCGAAAACGCCACTTCGAGGAACTCCCGGATCGAGTGCGTCTTCCCCGTCGCCAGGACGTAATCGTCCGGGTGCTCCCGCTGGAGAATCATCCAGATCCCCCGGACGAAATCGCCCGCGTACCCCCAGTCCCTCCGCGCGTCGAGGTTCCCAAGGGAGAGCTTCTCTCTCCTGCCGGCCGCGATCTCCGCGGCGGCCCGCGCGATTTTTTGCGTCACGAACTGGTCCGGACGCCTTGGCGACTCGTGGTTGTACAGTATTCCGCAGGCGACGAACATGCCGTACCGGCGCCGGTAGAGCCCTGCGATCAGGTGCGCGGCGAGTTTGCTTACCCCGTACGGGGTCACGGGGTTGTGCGGTGTGTTCTCGTCCTGGGGGGATTCCGGGGGGTCGCCGAATATTTCCGAGGAAGACGCCTGGTAGAAGCGCGCGGTCCGGCAGTGATCCTTGACCACCTCCAGAAACGCGGCCACGAGGAGAGTATTCGCCTGGAACGCGCCGTAAGGGTCGTCCCACGACATGGGGATGAACGACATGGCCGCGAAGTTGTAGACCTCGTCGGGTCCGAAGAGGCGTGTCCACCGGATGATGTCGTCTTTCCTGACAAGTTCGGTATCTTCGAGAATGACCTCCTTTGCGACGCCCGCCAGGTTCGAAGTGTCCTCGCCTTTCTTGAGGAACCCGAGAACCTTGTACCCCTTTTCCACTAGCAGTTCGGCAAGATAGGAACCGTCCTGCCCGGCGATACCGGCGATGATCGCTTTGCGCGACTTCTGGGTCACGGGTTTCCTCCGGAGTGGTCGTCGTAATCCGATTGGAATGGTACCATGTGGGGAACCATGCGGGTATGCCTCGACCTTACGCCAGCGCTGCTCAACACGGCCGGTACGGGACGGTACGTCCGGGAGCTCGCGAAGGCCCTCGTCGCTCTCGGGCACGAAGATCAGCTCTCCTTTTTCTGCGTCGATCCGGAAGGCGATGCCGGGGCCGGAACGAAAGGCCCGGTGCGGCGGAAGACGATCCGGTGTTCGAAGCGTTGGTGGTCCGCGGTGGCCGCCCTGTCGTCCTGCCTCGGCATCCCCATGGACCGCTTCGTGGGAGAGGCCGACGTGTTCCACGCTACGTGGCACCTCCTTCCCCGGTTGCGGGCTCCGGCCTCGATCATGACCCTGTACGACCTTTCGTTCGCCCTGTTCCCGGAGACACACCTGCGCGTCCTGAGATGGTCCTCGAACGCGCTGGTTCCACGGTTCCTCGGGGCATGCGACCGGATCATCGCCATCTCCGAGAGCACGAAGCGGGACGCTGTCCGGCTGTACGGGATCCCGGAGGAGAAGATCGTCGTGACCCATCTCGCCGCGGAGGACCGGTTCCGCCCGGCGGACCCGGATCGGGTGACCGAGGTACGGAGCCGTTTCGGCCTTCCTCCCCGGTTTCTCCTTTACGTCGGGACGATCGAACCCAGGAAGAACCTCGACGTGCTCCTGGGGGCGTTGTCCCACCTCAAGGAGCAGGGGCGGGAGACGCCCCTGGTCGTGGCGGGGAAGTTGGGGTGGCTCTATGACGGATTCCTCGCGAAGATCCGCTCTCTCGGTCTGGAGAGCCTGGTGCTGCTTCCGGGATTCGTTCCCGACGACGACCTTCCCGCGCTGTATACGGCCGCGGAGGCGTTCGTCTATCCTTCCATATATGAGGGATTCGGGATTCCCGTCCTGGAGGCGATGGGATGCGGGACACCGGTTCTTTGCTCGGACGTCTCCAGCCTTCCGGAGGTGGCGGGCGACGGCGGGATCCTGCTTCCTCCCGGAGATCCGGCGGCGTGGGCCGAGGCGATCGCCCGCGTGACCGAGGGGCCGGCGCTGCGAGGGGAGTTGAGGGAGAGGGGCTTCCGGCAGGCCGCCCGGTTTCGGTGGGAGGAAACCGCGAAGCGAACCTGGGAGGTCTATCGTGCGACCCATCCACGTCGCTGACGGGGGACCCGCGCCGGGGCCCTCCGAGCCGGAAGGTGGGGCATCGTGAAGGCGGGGATCCTCATACCGACATTCAATCGTCGGAAGCTGTTTGAAGTCTCCCTGCGAAGCGCGCTCGCCCAAACATACCCGGGCATGGAGATCATCGCGGTGGATGACGGATCCTCCGACGGGACGGCCGAATACGGTCGAAGCGTGGACGATCCCCGGCTCACCTTCGTGCAAAACGAGATGAACCTGGGATTGTCCGGCACCGTGAACCGGTGGATCCCCGGGTTCGGCCCGGAGGTCGGATGGTGTACGGTATTGGGCGACGATGACTGGCTCGAACCGGAATTCATCTTCTCCTGCCTTGCGGAAGGAGCCCGGAAGCCCGAGGCGGTGATCCTCGACGGGAGCCGCGAGATCGTCGACGCGGAGGGCCGCAGGTTGCGCCGAGCGCGCCGCCCGCGCGGGGACGTAACGGCGCTCCAGTTCCTTGAAAGCCGCGTACGCAAAAGCAGGGAGTCCTTCCTGACGGGGCTTTTTTTCCGGCGGGACGCTTTTTCCGCCATCGGCGGCTACCCCATGTTCGCCACGGGACTCGCCGCCGACGACGCCTTCATCTTCTCCCTCGCGCTGCGGGATCGCCTGGTCGACGTGAATTCCGCGGTCGCCTGCGTCCGGTTTCACGGCGGGGCGGAGAGCCACCTTCCCGGAAACCTGCGGCAGCTCATCGAAGTGATGGATCAGTTCGTGGCCTATTGCCGCGCGTGCGGGGAGGCATCGGGAAGGATTTCGGAAAATGACGAGGAGCATCTGCTCCGGATGCTGGACGCCTACAGGGCTGCCGTAAATTCGGGGAACTGGTTGCGCCACCTCCATGCGACCCTCGCCCTGGAGAGCGGAAGCGACCGGTTGTTGAAGTCCCTCTATTCCGTGGGGGCGAGTCCCGAGTTCGCGTTCACGCGCCGCGTTCGGTTCGACGCCTGGTTGCACGGCGTAACCGGGTTATCTCCCGAACGGTTCCTTCCATACCGGGCGGCCTGGCACCTCCCGGTGCTGAGGTCGCCGATTCCGTGTTCACGCTGGGTGCGTTGCGTTTGAGCGAGAAAATCTGCGCCGTAATCGTCATGGCGACGTACAGGCAAGGCGCCGGACACCAACCAGATTATTAATTCTTGCTGATATAAAGTATCTCTCTGTAAGATTCCCCTCTGTCAATGGTCGATATTATTTTTTCCATAAGGACAAGGGATCGCATGTGTCGTAGGGATAGCAACGATATTTTGTATATAAGGTATGGAAAAACATGCATGTATTTTGTTTGCTCCAGAATGGCATTTATGTAATGAAACGTCACATTGTCGTTCTGTGTCGAGATACATTTTAATCCGTTTTTTCCTACCATGTCGGAAATTGCTGATTGTGGCGGAAACCCGTTTCTTATATGTTCCTCAAGCCATATTGGGATTTCTTTTCTTTTTCTTTTGTAGTACTTGTAAAGATTTTCGTCGCACTCAAATGCCTTGGCGCCTGACGGGAACCCTAAAATGACGTGTCGCTTCGAGACCCTGATCAATTCCGAAACGACAAGATTTCTCCGGGATTCCTCCACATGCTCAAGGGTGTCCAGGCACAGGATGCAATCGAACGCTTCATCTCGAAAAGGCAGCTGCCAGGCGAGGGCACGGATCGGGATCATGTGCTGGTGCAGGGTGATTTTTTCTCCGGCGTAATCGCGAAAATCGGAATCCAGGCCAACGAATCGTTTTCGGATGTACGGGCCGATCCCCTGAGTGCCGCTTCCCACCTCCAGGATGTTTTCCAGCCTGTTTTCGACGATAAACCGGGTCGGGTGGATGTATCGGATGAATTGGTTCAGCATCTGTTATTCAATGGGGATGCCTTCTTTGCGCAGGCCGGAGATCAGGAAATGGAGGTGGGTGATCGCGAAGATGGAGCTGAAAAGGAAACGTTTTTCCGAAAACCGGGCCAAAGGGAGCGTGACGTGTTGAAATAGTGGCTCCCATGTTGCCATGCCCAGCACCATCCGCACGAGGATCCCCTTTGGAATCATCTCGCGGAAGAGGATGGAATACACCTCCGGATTGATTTTTTTTAGACTTCCGAGCGACCGGCCGACGTTTTCCATCCGTTTTAGGGAGTTCTCGAGGGTGGCCCAATGTTCGTGCCATCCCCTGGCGTGTCCGTCGTACCTTACGGAGAACCCCTTTTTCGCCAGACGATATCCCCATTCGATGTCCTCGAACGCAGCTAAGACAAACCGCTCATCGAATCGTTCCCCCGCTTCATCCAGGAATTCCTTCTTGATCGAAAGATTGCAGGTATAGGAATATCGCCAATCCGCAAACCCGCCGTGGACGAGAACCGGGTAATTGAACTGGACCCCCCGCTCCATCCAGCGCATAAGGGGGGTCGGGGCCGGATACGGCAACCAGGTGACGTAACCGAGAATACCGATCTCCTTTTCAGGATACCGTTCGGAGTGCCATTCCCAATGTTCCGCAAGGAGTCGTTCCTCCGGAAGGATGTCGTCCCCTGTAATGAGGATGACCTCTCCGGATGCGCTGCGGAATCCCCGGTTTCTTGCTGCCCCCGGCCCTGCGTTCGCCTGGTAAGCATAGGAAAGGCGATAGGGAAGGGTCGGTGCGAGCCCGTTGACGACCTCCGCCGTCCCGTCGGTAGATCCGTCGTCGACGACGATCAGTTCGAAGGCATCGGAGGGAAAGGTTTGCCGGGAATATCCTTCCAGGCACTTGCGCAGAATATCCTTCCGATTGTAGGTAGGAATCAGAACGGAGATTTTCATTCAACCGGTTTCTTCGGATTTCTGCCATGTTTTCATCAATGCGATCTCCTGCGGCCTCTTCTTATTCAACTGGTGGAACTTCGAGATGGCGATTGAACGGAATTCGCAGGATACGGAAAGCGACATATTGCCGCCATGACATGGTTGGGAAAGATGTTTGTCCGTAACTTTCATCCCTGCCTCCTGCCAATCAGAAGCCGGGTCCGGTCGATGAGCCAGGCTCTGGTCAGCGGGGCGACCATGGAGGCGGTTCCCATCGCGAGAACCGACAGCAGGCAGATCGTACCGATCGCGACAAGGGAATTCACCGGGCCGGATACCAGGGCGCGCCCGGCCACAACCACAAAGAGGGCTCCTGCTGCCGGCAGCATCATATCCGTCAGTCACCATCGACCTGCGTCCCCCTTCAACAGCCGGCGGTGTGTCAGGGGGACCCCGATCATCATCGAAATGCAGTTCAGGATTATCCAGGCCGCTGCGCCGCCGATGCCCCCATACCTTGAAGTCAGGACGATGATCACCGGGACGATGATGATGATCAGCGCGGTGTTGATCGACAAGCCGATCCGGGTCCAGCCATGCGCCAATTGCAGCGCATGGGGGAGGATCATCATGCCGTTCAGCGCGGTTCCGATGACGATTATGCGCACGATGGGAGACACATGCGCCGCGGTTCCCGGGCTTCCTGTCCACAGGAAGACGATATCGTGGGCGAACATGGCCACCACCAGCGCGACCGGCACGATCACCACCGCCATCAGCTGGGAGCTCAAATGATACAACGCCCGAAGGCCTTTCTCATCGCCGGTGGCGGCAAGGAAAGTGAAACGGGGGAAAACCGTGTTGAACACCGGAGTGACGAGGATCAGCAAGCCGTTCCCCACCACCACCGCCAGGGAGTAGTAACCGAACATCTCCAGAGAGAGCATCTTGCTCAGGATGACCTTGTCCATCTGGGTGAGAATCAACGAGGAAACCGTGATGCCGCTGATCCCCGCCGCGAATCGCCGGACGCTGCGCAGCAGCGCGGAAGAAAACCGGGGGGCGCGGTCGGCGGAGGGGAGACAGCGCCAGAGGCACCCGGCGAGAATGAGGGCCTGGATCGAACTCACGGCCAGTTGCCAGCAAAGGAAGGTGGTGATCGTCGGGGAAACGAGCCAAAGGATCAATGCGGCTCCTCCGTTGCCGATGAACGCTCCCACGACGCGTACGGTGTTCAGGAGGACTTGCCGCTCCAGGCCTAGGAGGCCCCCCTGATAAAGCGTGATCGGGAATTGGACCGCGGCCAGTCCGCCCATGATGACGATCGAGGTTTTTATGACAGGGACAGGTAATGTCCCCGGGTTGATCCACTTCGTGGCGATCAGCGGAGCCATCGCGACGATAATCCCGCCCGCCATGATTGCAAGCGTCCAGTAAACCATCTCCAGCGTCCGGACGAAATCACGGGCCTCTTCGCCCCGGTCCGGTTTCGTCGAATAACGGGCCATCTCGCGGTTCATCGTTGTGCCGAGGCCGAGATCCAGGACCTGCAGCATCGTCAGGAGCATGACGTAGAAGCCGATGAGGCCGTACGACTCGATGCCCATAAACCGGATATAGACGGGAACGAGGGCCAGCTGCAGAAGGGTAGGCAACCCGATACCCGCGAAATTGGCGAGCAGGTTGGATTTTATATCGGTCATGGGAGGTCGCGAGGAGACTTCGGTTACCTTTCCGTTTCGGGTTTGGGCCGGTTCCCCGCTTCGCTCCGGGCTTTCAAGAGCCCCAGTTCCTGCGCCATCTTCTTGTTCATTTGGTGGAGCTTCGAGATGGCGATCGAGAAGTGGATCAGGATCAGAAGGATGAAGAGGATACCGACGAGGAAGAGGAACGAGGGGGGGTACACGATCCCCACGGAGTGGGCGAGACTGTCCAGCCAGTCCTTCTTCAGCGAGAGGACGAGGATCATGGCGCTGCCGAAGAGCCAGAGGATCGAGTACTCCTCGCGAAGTTTCCGACGCCGCACCATCTCCAGGATGTAGAGAAGGAACCCGGCGGAGGCGCAGATCGAAAATAAGGTTACACGGTTCACCCGAATCTCCGGATGCAGTTGATGAGGTAGGAGAGCGTCACCTTCACCATATAGTACACCGCCCGGAACGCGGTGATCGACGATTTCCCCTCGGCCCGGCCGTACATGCGCACCGGCGCCTCGACGGTCCGCGCCTTGAGGCGGTGCATCAGGATATAGGAGTCCACCTCCGGGTAATCCGAGGGGTAATGGTCGGAGTAGAACTCGACCAGGCGTCGGTTGATCGCGAAGAAGCCCGAGGTCGGGTCGGTCACGCGGTACCCGGTGGTCAGGTTGACGAGGAGGCGGAAGAACCGGATTCCGAAGATCCGCGGGATGCTCCCCCGGTACTCCGTTTCCCCGAGGAAGCGGGAGCCGATGACAGCGTCCGCCCGGCCGGACAGGATCGGCTCGAGGATCTTCGGAATGTCCTCGACCTCGTGTTGCCCATCCCCGTCGATCCGGACGACGACATCGTATCCGCGATCCCTGGCGTACAGGAACCCGGTCTGCACGGCCCCGCCGATCCCGAGGTTGCACGGCAGGTCCAGGACGGTCGCTCCCGCCTCCCTCGCGGCTTGGGAGGTCCGGTCCGTGGATCCGTCGTTCACGACAAGCACGTCGTAGGGATATCGCTCCCGGAGGGAGCGGACCACCCCCCCGATCGATCGCTCCTCCCGGTACGCCGGGAGGAGCACGATCGGCGTGTTGGGTTGAATTTCCATCGTACGACGTATAATAGTACAGAAGGGGGAACCGACGTTTGCAAACTGCGGCAGGATACAGGATATACGCGGGGATCCTCCTTCTCGTCCTTGCATCGATCTATTTCCTCCTCCCTTTTTTCCGGGGGGAATGGAATTCGTTCGAACGGAGGAATGCCCCCCCCGCCGCGGACCGGATGACGTCTTACGAGGCGAGGTACGACGAGATCCGCAAGCATCTCCCCGCGCACGGGGCCATCGGATATGTGAGCGATCCGAAGGAACACAACGAAGACCGATTCGCCTGGGCCTTCACCCAGTATTCCCTTTCCCCCCTGCTCGTGATCGATCGCTCCGTGAATCCGAAGGCCCGCGATTTTCCGATCGTCGTGGGGAATTTCCATCGCGCGATACCCGGCGACGACCGCATGCGGGATCTTTCCCTCGAGCGGGACTTCGGGAACGGCGTGTTCCTCCTCCGCAACGTCGCCAAATGAACGTATTGATTGCGTTCCTTTCCTTTCTCCTTCCTGTCGCCGCGGGGACGCTGCTGGTGCCCACCCACCTTTCCGGTGGAGCGGGGACCGTCGCGGATCGGGGATTCCGGATCAGTCTCGGGGCGGGCATCGGGCTGGGCGCCGGGTCCCTTCTGTACTTCCTCCTGCTTTCGTTGTCGGCGGGGGTCTCCCCGGCGCGGTTGTTCCTTTTCGAGGCGATTCTCTTTTCCTCGCTGGCGTTCCTGGCGGTGCGGTACGCGGAAAAGAAGACGATCGAAGCCCTCCCGGAGACGGAGGGCAAGGCGTTCGCGATCCCGCGGTGGGCGCTCCGGACCGTTGCCGCGGTCTTTATTTTCGTGTTGGCGGCGGCGATCCTGACCGAGGTCTTCCTGACGTTCGCCCGCCCCCACGGCGGGTGGGACGCGTGGGCGATCTGGAACCTTCGCGCGCGGTTCCTTTTCCGGGGCGGGGAGTATTGGCGGGACGCGTTTTCCCCCCTCCTGGCCGAGATCCACCCCGACTACCCGCTCCTGCTTCCGGGTCTTGTCGCGAGGGGTTGGACCTACCTCGGGAGGGACGCGGTTTCCTTCCCCGCCGCGGTCGCGATGTTCTATACCGTCTCCACCATCGGGGTGCTCGCCTCCTCCCTTGCCCTCCTGCGGGGGTCGTTCCAGGGACTCCTGGCCGGCGTCGCACTTGCGTGCACGCCGATCTTCCTGCGGCATGGAGCCTCCCAGTACGCCGATGTGCCGTTCGGATATTACCTGCTGGGGACGTTCGCCCTTCTGCATCTGGCGAGGATCTCGAGAGGCCGAAGGGCGATGTCGCTCGCGGGCTTCACGGCGGGACTCGCGTGCTGGACGAAGAACGAGGGCGTGATCCTCCTCGCGGCGCTCGCGGCGGTATGGATCATCGGCGTGCTGGCCTCTTCCGAGCGGGAGCTCGAGATACGCCGCGCGGGGTGGTTCGTTCTCGGGGCGCTGCCGCCACTGCTCGCACTCGCGTACCTGAAATTCGGCCTGGCGCCGCCGGGCGACATGACGGCCGAATTCGACCCTGCCGCGGCATGGGAACGGATCGTGGAGCCGGCGCGATATCTGGAAGTGGGAGCGGCGGTGGCGCGCGAAGCGATCTTTCAACTGCACCTTCCCCTGATCGCGGGGTACCTTCTGTTTTCGGGCGCCTTGATCCGCAAGGGAGAGCGCGGAGCCGTCCTGCGGCTCTGGGCATCCTTGTCGCTGATCATCGCCGCATACTTTTTCGTGTACGTCATCACATCGAAGCCGCTTGCGTGGCATCTCGGCACTTCCCTGTCCCGGCTCATGACGCAGCTGTTTCCGAGCCTCCTTTTTGCGTTCTTCCTGACCGCGACGGCCGTCACCGTCCAGGCGGCGGGCCGCCGTCAGGCTGTGGCGGCGCCCGAACCCGGAAGAAGGGGGAAATCCCCGATGAAGCGTCGAGGTGGAAGATGAAACTGTCGGTCGTCATCCCCACGTACAACGAGATCGGTACGATCCGGGAGATCCTCTCCCGCGTGAACGCCGTTCCCCTGGAGAAGGAGATCGTCGTCGTGGACGACTGCTCCACGGACGGGACCGGGGAAGCCTTGCGGGAGGAAGCGGCGGCGGGGCGTTGCCGCCTGGTCCGGCACGATCGCAACCGTGGGAAAGGAGCCGCCCTCCAGACCGGGTTCTCCGCGGTCACCGGCGATGTCGTGTTGATCCAGGACGCCGATCTCGAATACGACCCGCAGGAATACCCCAAGCTGCTGAAGCCGATTCTCGACGGGAGGGCCGACGTGGTCTACGGATCCCGGTTCGCCGGGAGCGGGGAGAAGCGCGTTCTCTTCTTCTGGCACTCCCTCGGGAACCGGTTCCTCACGACCCTGTCGAACATGTTCACCAACCTGAACCTGTCGGACATGGAGACGTGCTACAAGGTGTTCCGGCGGGAGGTGCTGGCGAAGGTCCGGATCGAGGAGAACCGGTTCGGGTTCGAGCCGGAGATCACCGCCAAGGTGGCGAAACTGGGATGCCGGATCTACGAGGTGGGGATTACTTATAGCGGCCGGACGTACTCGGAAGGGAAGAAAATCGACTGGAAGGACGGCGTGAGGGCCATCTTCTGCATCCTAAAGTACAACCTGCTCCGATGATCCGCGCGAGGGCCGGAGGCTTGCGATGAAGACGACGCGGACGCTTCGGCGCGCCTCGCAGTGGGTCGTGTTCCTTCTTTTCGCCTTCCTCTTCCTGAACACGGAGTACAAGGACAACGACGTCCTTCCGTACGCGGTCAACCTGTTCCTCCGTCTCGATCCCCTGATG
>Ga0172373_10009731_pt1 | contig 11873 bp, 18 predicted proteins | sample Lak10m_2_FD_114546 | JGI IMG/M metagenome (GOLD analysis project Ga0172373, IMG submission 114546) | Freshwater microbial communities from Kabuno Bay, South-Kivu, Congo - kab_092012_10m | ecosystem: Environmental > Aquatic > Freshwater > Lake | place: Democratic Republic of the Congo... | reverse complement strand
ATTACGCACCTTAAACGCATTATCAATCGTAATACGAGTCACACCATCAGGTACTTTAAACTCTACAACCTTCTCCAAAAAAGGCCAAGGCTCGCGAGTAACAATATCAAGATACGCCTCATTAAGCAAAAGCAACTTCTGATTATCCTCAAAATCCTCAAAACCATACAAATCCATCTGATCAAACATCTCGTCAAGCGTCATTATTACTCACCCCCTTAGGCAAACTTTTAATAACAGGTGACGCGCCACGCTGTCGCATCATATGCTCAGTACGCTCAGCAGAATCAGCAATAGCCTGATCCGCAGTATACTTCAAATCAGCACGATACTTCTCTTGTGACGCTACCATATCCTTATAAATTCTATCACCATGCCGCATAGTATCAGCCGCTTTCAAACGATCTATAGCCTCAAACGGCTCAGGAATAGTATCTTGAAAACCAAGAATAGGATACGGCTCTGCATCATTTGGCATACGCACAAAAATACACCAATCACCATTATCCATATTACGCGCAAACATAAGACGATTATCATACTGACGAACAGCATAATCAACCTTATATGCAGCATAATTAACAGTATTAGGCAACCACAAATTCATTAACAATCCCACTTTCGTAAAGCCTTATTAATACGACTATTAGGATCATTCGCCGTCTTAGCACTAGTAAGACGCTTTTTCATCCCACTCATACGAGCACAAAAACTCTTACGACGAGCAGCCGCCTTAGGCGACCTCTTAGCCTGCTTAGCAGACACGGGAGGCTTTAACTTGCCCTTCTTATAGGAACGCCGACCAGCAGCATTCAAGCCGCCCTCAGGATTCTGTCCCTCTTTACGAGTCCAAGCCTCCGACATATTAACCCCTCCTACGAAAATAAAATCTACGAAGACGATGCTTCCAATGTGCATAACTACTCATAATTAACTCCTCGCCTTAATATAATAGGGAGGGGCCAAAGCCCCTCCCTACCACTATTAGAAACCAGCGTCCGGACCACCATCAACAGCAATATTGTTAATGACAATCTGATTGTTACGCCGCGTAGCCCCCATGTTCATGTACCGAACCATGACAGCCTCAAACGCATCCTTATCACCGGACTGACGCATCGTCTGCCCATCATTGTCAAGGAAATGCCAATCCTGATCAGAATACACCTTAATAGTGGACTCGTCAAGGATATACATCTTCCCGTACGGAGCCTCAATATCAGAGATAAGAGGAAGACCATTGTACGAGAGCGTCCTGAAGCCAGCCGCGTAATTCAACGACTCAGGCTCAACGTAACGCACTTGATCCTCAAGCAAGTTGTAGAACTCGCGTTGAACACCAAGCGTCGTGACAACAGCGGTCGGATAACCACCAGCCGTACGAGCCTTATTCAGAGCAATCTGAATATCATTCAACGTAAGATCAAACGTGCTACCAGTACCAGCGGTACCCGAAGCAGACACAGCCTGAGCCTTCCACCACTCCTTACCAGCAGCAGTCGGATCAATACCACCAAGACGAGCCGTCGCAGAAACGATCTTCTGAATACCATCAACCTCGTCCGACTCGGCCCAAGTACCCGGGTTTGCGGGCGGAGCCGCATCAACCGGAGCCTCCTGAGCGGTGTAAATCTTCACACCAGCACGAGTAACAAAGTCATTTACAGCCAAGGCAGCAGCCTGAGTAGCAAACGTAATCACACCAGTCGAAGCATTAACAGCCGTAATAGTAACATTTGTATACGTCGGTGCCGGAGGCGTAGCGCCACCAGTAGCAGCATCCGAAACATCATACAAATCAATCAGCATACCAACATACAACTGGCCCTTATTCAGAACCTCAACACCAACAGTCATGGTCGTGGTCGAACCAGCAGTTGCCGTAGCAATCTTACCAGAACCATTACCATAAATCTGACGAGCAAGATCCTTCTGAAGATCAGTCCGAAGACCATCCAACTCAGAACGAAGAATCTCAAGGAACGAGCCGACCTCGGACTTCGACTTCGCCATAGACGGACCAGTAACAGCCGTCTTACCATACAGGTACTTGAGATCATAAATCGCCCGCTCGTACGTATACGCACCAGCAGCCGGAAGCGTAGCGTTCTCAGCGCGAGCGCCAATACCCGTAGTACGAGCCGCCACAAGCGGAACATACGCCCGCTTACCCACCAGATCCTCCGACTTCGACTCCAGCCGATTCAGAAGAAGGACCTCCTTATTCAACTGCTCAACAACCGGACCCTGATAATACTCCTTCAGGATGTTGCTAAGCGTATTAAGACTAGCAATAGCCAATCGAAACACCTCCTATAATATTAGAGAATGTTACGAAGAGCCTCCTTAGCAGCCGCATGAGCATCGTCAATACTGCCAAACTCGCGGCCCGGCGTAGAAACCGGACCAGTCGGCATAGGCGTAGCCCCCGGCGGAACCTGCTTAGACTGCAAATAATTACCCAACAATCGTTGCTGAATAGCATGATACTGTTGAGCGGCAGCCTGCAAATCACCATCAGTCGCATAAGCAAGACTATAAATAGCCTCCACATCATCTTCAGAATAATGCGGATTTGCCATACGAATCTGCTGCTCCTCAACCTCTAACTCAGCCATAATCTCAGACTGTTGCTGCTGAACCATCATTTCATGACGGAACTCTCGCATAGCCTGCAACTCCTGAGCCAATTCTTGAGGAAGCCCCTCATAACCCTGATCAATAGGCGTTTCAAACGTATGATTATAATCAACTTGTGGTTGCTCCCAATACGACTGTACTCTCGACACAAACTCGTTAGCAACCTGAGGGTCGTTTTCCAGTTGTCTAAAAAAGTCCACAATGTTAATCGCCTCATTCGGATCAACACCTAACTCGGACAGCGAGTCATTATAACGTCGCAAATCCGCAATCTCCTGAGTTTTACGAGTATAATCCGCCTGCATAGACCGATATACGCTCTGCAAATCCTCAGGAAGAGTATTCGGATTAAACCCCGTAAAGGATTCAGCCTCAAACTGATTGTCCTCAACAGGCGCCTCAACCGAATCGTTTACCATAGGCTCAGCCTCAGTAAACAGGGCATCAGTCGCCCCCTCAATATCAACATCCATCGTTTACTCCTTTGTTTCTAAGAGTCCGGCTAATTCCGATTGCTCTCCTTCAACGATGACCTCCGAATCAATAATCTCAATAGTGCGACTCTCAGCCGCACCAACAAGACCATCGACAAAACCACCCATAAGTTCCTTCATATCATCCCGCGACGGAAGCGTATGAACAGTCTCAGTTCGCTTAGTAGCCAATCCGGACGCAAGACGAATCTTATCATCCATAATACCAACCACCGTAGCAATTGCTGACAACTGCTTCACCTCCGCATCAGGAATCAATTCTTCCAACTTATGCATAGCCTGTTCCCGAACACGATTAGCATGAGTAACAAACAAATACTGTTGCTCAGGAATCTTATCAAGCACCTCCTCAGGAGGGCCATTCTCTTCCCACTCGCGAACCCAATACCTAAACGTACCATGAGGAATATTACAATCCCGGCTCGTCTTGCGAACATTCTTATCATTCGCAATCCATTGAACATACGCAGCCGCCTTATCCTCAGACGACCATTGAATATGTTTATTAGAAGACAACCTTACTCATTTCCTCCTCATACTGTTGACGCATCCTCTGCTGATGCATAGCATCTTGCTCCGTCAACTTACCCGCCAACTGCTCCTGCAAACCGCCAATCGCCGCACTACCCGGCGACTCAGCATTCGGCTTATCCTTATTATCAATAACCACAGTATTAAGTGGCGGCTCCAACAACTCTTGCGGAGTAACACCCTTAATACCCGAATTACCAATAATCTTAGAACCAGTCGTGGGACCAACCGCACCACGAAGTTGCAGCGACACCTTAGGCGCTTCACCAGTAGGCAGATTCTTAGCATCCAACGCTTGTTGCGTCAACATAAAATGCTTTTGAAAACGCTCTTGAATTTGTAACGGCAACTCCTCAAACTCTGGAGACTTCATATACAACGCATGAGTCTCCAAATGCGCTGCATGATTCTCAAACGATAACGGCTGCAACCCAGCATCCATACTCTGCTGCAACACCTCCTGCGCCATAGGAAGAGGCTGATTCGTAACAGGATCAACATCAGGATTCATCATAGCCATCATCAACTGTTGCTGAGCCTGAGCATTAGCCGCCTGATTAACAACACCACCATCCATCAACTTATCATGCTCACGCATAGCCTGATCCTCATCCGCCTGAAACTGTGCCTGAAGCGTCTTAAAATCAGCCATATCAAGATACTTATACGCCTTAGAAGGACTAATAATACCCATCTGAAGCATCTGCAACACACGAGCCTGACGACCCGCACGAGTACGAGGGAGACCAGAACCAGTCTCAACCTTAACACCAATACCTGCAAGCACATCCGCCGACTCAAAACGCTCAATCTTAGGTTTAGAACCAACACCACTAAGCATAAGCAATCGCGGCTCCTGATAATACTTTTGCGCCAACTCAAGCATAAGATTACCAGCCAACTCCAACGACTTCTCCATCATAAGAATCTGCGGAGCCAAACGATCAACAGCAGCCTCCTGCAACAAATCAATTGCCACACCAGCCTCAACATTAGGCGGCACATCACCTTGAAGAATCTCATTCAAACCAAACAAATCCTTCAATCGCGCACCAAGATCCTGCAAATGATCATACACATACGGCGGCAATCCCGGAAGAGGAATGGCCTCCGGAACACGACCAGCAACCGGATTATACTCAAAAATAGCCCCCGGCTCATCCGTCATACGCTGACGCAAAGAACCCACCGGAGCCAACATCTGCGGCTTCAACGTAAGATTCTTATACTCAACAATCTGCGAAAGAGTACGATTTAACTCCTTCTGCAACGGAATAGCATTCTCAACAACAGCCTGATCCCACAACTGTCCCGGAACACGAACACCCGGAAACTTTACCAAAGGCAACTTTTTAAACGGAAAAGGCCAAGGAGCATCATACAACACAATATCCGGCTTCTTCGTAAACACCACATAACGACCATCAGGATACTTTGGACTAGGAAGAAAATACCCAACATACACCATACGAATATTCTTCTTCGACTTATTCTCCAAATTACCAAACATACCCGGAAGCGTCTCATCAGGATACTCATTAACACTATCAGCCTTCAACTTAACACCATAACGCTTAAAAATATCCTCAGGCGCCATAGGATGCACACAAAACGCATACTTACAATCCTCAAACACCTTAGCGGAATCATCAAGAAGAACATCAAACGGCGACATAACATCAACTTTAATATCCCCCTCAAACACCTCCTGCTCAAACTCCTCAGGATCCAAACCAGCCTGCTCAAGCCGCTGCTTAAAGAAATGCTCAATAAGCGGATTCACAATAGGCTGACCAGACTCAGGCTCAGTCATAACCTTCACACTAGAACCAATATGATCATCCCAACTAACCTTCCAAAAGCCATTACCACAAATAATAGCCCACAACATCGCCTCTTCACGCTTAGAAGACAACGAAAAATAATCCCACCAATACTCCAACAACGATTCAGCAATCTCAGTAGCCTTCATAGCCTCATATGACGACTGGCCCGGAGTAGCATAAAACTGCGGCTTAGACTTAACAAGACGCGCAAGCAACGCATGAGAATGCGGCGCAATCTGATTCGCAACAAGCCGCACACGATAACGAGGCTTATCACCCTCATCAGTAGGAAGCGACTCAATACGACGAGACTTACGATTATAAAAAACGTACTGCTTACCCTTATAAAAAGCAAGATTTAACTTCCATTGGCGCTCTAAATTATGCCGCTGACGCTGCAAATCATCAACCATTTTTACAAGAGACGACGCGGGAGCATACCCCCTCGGCACATCCTCAGAAACACTATTATCAGTAGACTGCTCCACGCACACACCCCCTCTTACGAGATAAACTCAATATCCGTCGGCAACAAACCCGACTCCGTTAACAACTTATTATACTCAGCAGGAGTAATCAACCCATTCTTAAGCGCCCAATCCGCATCCTGCTGATCCTCATCAATCCTTAGTTGACCCAGAGGCACGTCGCTTAGTGGGCTTGCCCCCTCCAGCCTTAACCTCTCCAACCGAAGCCTCTCCGTCTCCAGACTCAACATCTGTTGCGTCCACGACCTTTGCGTCTCCAAAATCTCGCGCATCACCAGCAACAACTCGGAGTCCGATCTGCTCAGCCAACCAAACAATTGTATCCTCCCCAATCACCTTAGTACGAGTACCCGACTTCATACCAACACGATTACTTAAATCAGTAATAAGAACCTTTTTACCGGCAGAAATCCTATTACCTGTAACAGAATCATAATAACCATTATTATGTGTAGTCTCAATACGCATTACCACATACTCCCCATCATCTCGTCAACAAAACGGTCTCTATTTGTAATATCAGTAGGACGATCATTAATCACCCAATCCGGCAAACCCCCCGGATTCTCCTGCTTTTCCTCCATAAACGACTCTCCAAGAAGCGCACCAGCAGTCCGAAGCGCAATTTCAACCGAATCCAAACAGTCATCCTTCGGATTACTAATCGAAGCATCATAATTAATCCACTCATCAATAAAATCCTTCTGTTCCGCCTTAATAAGTACCTTACCAATGCGAAAAAGTGGCGACATAGCCATAATACGCTCAAACTTCTTCCCCTTAGCAAAAATAGGGACAATAGGAGGCATACTAGGCAGCCTTTCTGCCTGTTGCACCAAGGCTGCTTGATAAGCATTAGACTCAATACCAATAATTTCTGGATTATACCGCAAATAATACTCTTGAATCTTCTCTAATTGCTCTACAAATGGAATTTTAGCAGCGTATTGGTCGATTAGGAACACTTGATTATTGTCTGATACGCCAACAATACTAATTACGAAGCGGTCACCCTTGCCACTCATGCTTACGGCGGGGTCTACGCCCATATATTTGCGTAGTTTTTGTAGATTCCCATCTGATGTGCGTGGAAGATCCTCTTCTGTATAGTAATGCAACCAGTCTCCGGCAAGATCACGGCCCGCCATAGAGTCGAAAGCAGCCATATACTCTTGTGCAAAGAGTAGTGGATGATAGCGTTGCTTTGTATACTCCCATTCTCGCTTTGGAAAGTAAGGATTATCAATACTACGATACTCTACGCGCCCCTGATTCGGGTCGCTGATAGCATCTTTATTCCAGAATTCCTCATAAAACCAGTTTTTACCGTCTGGTGTAGTGGTTGTGATGAGTAATCCTTGCTTATCTGAGAGGGCCGGACGCATAACTTGCCACGGCTCTTCACTCCTAATGAAGGCTGCCTCATCCATCCAAAGAATGTCTAGCCCAGCACCGCGAAGGCTTTGCGGATCATCAGACGACTTGAATTCGATTAGGCCCCCATTAGGGAATTCAAAAGTCATAGCGCCACGGTTCTCCTTCACATCTTTACCGATAGACATTCCAGTCTCCGTAATAACCTTACGCAAAGTAAGGAGTGCCGGACGCAAGACTTTATAATCTTTACTAGTAGCCCATACCCATAATGGATTATCATTATTCTTACCATAAGCATCCTTATGGAATTGTTCGGGGTATAGGCAATAGAATAATACTTCCCATGCGGCGCAGAGGGTTTTTCCTCCGCGACGACCAGCGACTAAGTGTCGGAAACGAGTAAGATTCTTCTCATTACTATTCGTGTGGAATAGCATTTGCCATAAGTGTGGTGCGTACCCATTAGATAAGAACCAACCAATCTTCTCCGGGTATTGGAGAAATAAGGCTTCTAATTCTTTCTTATTATTGGGTGCGCCCTTTTTAAAACTATAATTAGGCATTTCTGCTCCTTAGTGGGGTCGATGATCCCCACACTTCGGACACTTAGAATAATAGTGTGGATTATCTAAATCACAAGTATGACAATACCACGGCTCCTTACGTTGTTCCTTGACAATGCGCTTTGGTTGAACATTAGAATTAAACATAAAAACCTAATACTTAATAATATAATTAACTGTCTGATGCGGCTGCATTCTAGAAACAGCCATAGGACTTGCCGTACCATATGGACCAGAAGTACCCGAAAAATTAGGAACATCAATCCAATGTTGATGATCCCCTGCATACGAAACAACAGGACCACCCATAAAACCACCATCCTGAATATTAGCAGAACGAACAACACCATCATTGTTATTAACAATGCCGCCACTTCCGTCAGACACCTGTAACGTATGTCCGTGACCACCCGCAGGATTACTATTAAAACCTTCATGATCATGATTAATACTATGCGTATGCTCAGGAATATGCGAAACAGAAAGAGTCGTAGTCTCAGCACCCATACCAGTATTACTCAAACCCAACGTCCTCACAGTCAATCCGGCACCCGAACCAGCACCAATCGGCACCCTACCACGCAAATCAGGCAACTTACCCGGATTACCAAAATTCGTATCCACAACAGCATACAAACCACTAAAATCCGTAGTAACACTCTGAACAGTACCAGAACCATTAGGAATAGTATCCCCATTACAAAACAACCACCCAGTCGGAGCATTTGCCCCAGCAAACCCCTGAATAGTCCCAACAGGAACAAGCAACTGCTGCAACGCCACCGCCAAATCACCGGCAACAATCGTATTATCCGCAATCTTAACACTAGTAACCGCACTATCAGCAATCTTACCCTCAGTAACAGCCAAATTATTAATCTTACCAGTAGTAACCGCCAAATTATCAATCTTATCAGTAGTCACATTCAAATCAACAATACTAGCCGTATTAATCGCCGCACCCCACGCACCCGAACGAAAAACCTCAAAAGCACTAGAAGAAGTCAAAAACGTCATAATACCTTCAACCGGCGCAGAAATATCTTGCCCACGCGCCTGAGAAGTAGCATACACCAAATGACCAAACCTCAAAGCATTAAAATTGTCGCGCACATAAGTATTCCAATCACTAGCCAAAACAGGACTAGACCCCGGCGTCTGCGACGAAACACCCGTAAGCGTAATATACGACAAAATAACACCCCCTAAATAAAAAAATACCCCTACACTAATAACAACGCACAAAACACCAAAAAGGTGACATTAAAGTTAATTGTGCTAAAAATATATGGAGTACAATATATATGTATCCGTGTATGCGAAAGGGGGGATGCCCTACCAAATACTATATTTGGTAGCCTCTAGGAGCCTAACTTTTACAAAGTTAGAGCCTAGTTTGGTAAAACATTTTACATTAGGCCCCATGTATAATGTTACTGTTAGTAACATTGTACATGACTATGATTTCTGTATCTAGTATAATACCCTTTGGGTATTATACTAGTATACTATTTTACATCAGCACTCTTAGTAGTATATTACTACTAACATAATACTATAGAGCACTAGTGCTCTATAGTATATATATATATACTATATGGTACATAGTACCATAGAGTATACTCTATACCCTAAAGGGTATACTTGTTTTATTCTGTCAAATAAGCATAGTATTTCTATTAGAAATACTATGATTTATCCTTACAATGTAAGGATACTAGCCAAATAGTCTTACTGTGTAAGACTGTTTGTTATTGACACTCTATGTTATAGAGTGTCATTGGTTTAGCCTTCTATCTTATTTCAGAACTACTGTGCCTTTGGCAAGTAGTTCTATAAGATAAAGAAGGCTAGTTAGTCCCTTAGAGTCCTATGACTCTTAGGGACTGTTGGTTGGGGCCGGAAACCCTATTCCTTTCATTACGGTTCTCTCTGGAACGAAGTGACAGAGAGAACCTAATAGAAAGGTAAGAGATGACGACCGACGAGATGATCGCCAAGATCGACAGCCTCAGCGAGGAGGACCTGAAGGTCCTGAAGGAGGAGATCGGCATGGAGCCGACGGAGACGGCGAAGCCGTCGAAGATCAAGTGCAAGTGTTGCGGCTTCTATAAGAAGCCGCGGAAGGTGCTGCGGGACACCGGGGTCTGCGGGGTCTGCACGGAGGCCGTCAAGGACGGCAGCACGGACGGCGTAGAGGTGGTGGGTCGCATGGGTAAGCGGGGCCGAAACACCGTTTCGGTGGTGATCGACGGCAAGCGGTGGAAGGTGAAGCGCCTCTCGCCCAAGCACAGCGAGCGCATGGCTGCCCGCTACGCCAGCAAGCCCAAGGGCTACGCCAAGGCGAGCAAGCGCGAGTCGGCGGAGCCGAAGGGGATCCGCAAGGACTCCCGCATCGGCAGCGACCGGGAGCAGCGCACCCCGGACGCCTAGTACGAACCGAAGGTTCGGGGGAGCCACAAATCCCCCACATACACTCACGAAAATACCGGAGGTATTTGTAAAATGTCGGAGCAGACGTACACGATTACGGAGGCGCAGCGCGACGATATCATGACGCTCTTGCAGTGGGCGGAGTGGTGCATCTACGAGCACGAGCGCCGCGGCGACGTGGACATGAGCGACGAGGTGGCGCGGCTTTGCCGGGTGTGGGACGCGGTGAACCTGATGGACCCGGACGAGCGCTAGACGGAAATCCGTCACTTGACGGCTACCCTTGGAGTGTGGTAGCCTTGTTGCAATCGACAGCCATAGGAGGCTAACAAATGAGGTTCTACGTTGAGATCGACGACACGATGCTGTCCCGCATGGACCGGGTGGCGTGGGAGACCTGCCACTACAACCTGACCGGCGATCAGGTCGCAGACCTCCGCGAGTACGTCGAAGCGTCGGGGTACGACTGGCACGAGATCGCTTTCGTGTACGAGCAGCGGGCCGCGTAGGTTCACTGTAAAATCTTACAAGGAGCATTGTAAAATGGATGATATTATTGCCGAGTTTGACAAGGATACGTTGTATTGGTTTATGTTTGCTCTTGATGAGGCGGCTATGCGTGAGGATCAGGAGTATGTGCAGCCCGAGTTTCAGGATAGGCAGTTTGCTATTAGTGGGGCTATGTGGAAGTTGGCTCGTCTTGTTGAGGCTAGGGCGGTTGCTAGCGTCGATTCTAAGGTGCCTAGCGTCGATTCTAAGGCCCATTGAGGGGTAGAGTAATACTACCCCATGTATGACCATACTTAATCGCTTAGAAAGGCTGTAAAATGAATGAGGATTTTTACATTGAGAATCAGGAGACTTGGTACGATGCTCTTTACTTTGAGCCTCCGTATGATCCTGATGCGTACCTTCCGTATGATATTGACGAGGACTTTGACAACCTGAATGATAACGAGTACCCGGAGGATGAGGTATAATGTTTGCTTATACTATTGATATGATCGCTGAGGATCTTTATGATCTGTATGTATCCGATGATGATGGGTACACTTGGGAATATTATTCCTCTTACGAATCTGAGAACATGGCGCGCGAGGATGCTACGGCTTGGATTGAAGGTAATACTTATTACAATGAGGTTTACTGGGATCGTGCCGATGCTTGAGGTATTTTACATTGTTGTTGTTCCCGCGCTGCTGTGGTGTGGGATTTGGCTGGCTCTATATCTCTCACGGTAAATAACCGAACGTTAGTGAGGTTATTTACCTTAGAGAGAATAAAGGAAACTGAAAGGGAGAATGATGAAAGACGATCTGAAAAAGGAACTTTACAAGACTGTTACTACTGCTTTGATTGAGCAGATGGAACAGGGTATTGCCATTTGGCAACAGCCTTGGGTTACTAGCAAGGCTTACCAGCCTCAGAATGGTGCTAGTGGTAGGCTTTACAATGGGTTTAATCGTATGTATCTTGGCTTCATGCAGATGGATATGTTTGGTAGTAATGATCCTCGCTGGT
>Ga0172373_10009730_pt1 | contig 11874 bp, 10 predicted proteins | sample Lak10m_2_FD_114546 | JGI IMG/M metagenome (GOLD analysis project Ga0172373, IMG submission 114546) | Freshwater microbial communities from Kabuno Bay, South-Kivu, Congo - kab_092012_10m | ecosystem: Environmental > Aquatic > Freshwater > Lake | place: Democratic Republic of the Congo... | reverse complement strand
GGTTCTCCGCCTTCACGAGCAGCAAGTTGCTCGCCGGATCGTACGCGGCACCACCCCAGTTACCGCCGCCTAGCGCAGACGGAAAAAGAATCGAGCCGCGGATCGAGGGCGGCGTGTACATCCCCTCGTAGCGCAGGTCGTCGAACTTTTTCTGACAGGCGTAACGATCAATGGGCGTCAAACCGAACAGATCCTCGCGACGGAGCTCCTGACGCGCAAACGGCGCCATGCCTTCAGGAACAGGCTGTGTGGCAGCGGCGGTTTCACCGGGCACATCGCTCTTCGGAACGGGCCGCTCGACGATCGACCACAAGGGCTCACCGGTGCTGCGCTCGAAGCCGAACAGCCAGCCCATTTTGGTTTGCAACAGCGCCGCCGGAACGGTCTTGCCGCCGCGCTGGATGTCGACCAATACCGGATGACCCACGAGGTCATAGTCGAACAAGTCGTGGCGCACGACCTGCTTCGACCAGACGACGCGCCCCGTCGCTCCATCGAGCGCGACGATGGCATTGGCGAGTGGAATATCGAACAGTCGACCACCGCCGTAGTAGTCGGTTGATGGACTGGTCGTCGGCAGGAAAACGAGATTACGCACCGGATCGACGCTGATCGTCGACCACACGTTGGCTGCGCCACTGCGATCGCGGTACTCGGGCGGAATCGGGTTGAACTCCCAGCGCAGTGCGCCGCTTCGCACATCGAACGCGCGCACGATGCCATCCTTGGCATTGGCGATACCGTCGTTGACCGACATCGCTGCAATGACAAGATCGCCGAGGACGACAGGCGGTGAGGTGGAGGAAGCCATCAGGCCTTCGCCACGGTTTTCATAATCGGCGTGCGACACCCAACCCGGGTGGCCGTTCGCCGCTCCAAAATCGGCGCAGAGCGCGCCGGTGTCGGCATCGAGCGCGTACACCCGTGACGACTCGCCGTTTTTGAAAATGCGCTTCAGGCAGGGCGCTTGACCGTCGCCGGTGCGCTCCTGCCAATACGCCACACCCCGACAGCGGCTCGCCATCACGAGCGGTGGCGAGAGCGCCGGGCGGCCGCTTTTGGCGTCCGGTCGGTGCGGATCGAACACCCAACGCTCCTTGCCATTGGTCGGGTCGAGGGCAAACACCCGATTGAGGGGCGTGCAGAAATACAGCGTGTCATTAGCGTGCAACGGCGTCACTTGCAGCAAGGACCCTTTGGGCGACGGCGCATCAATGAAATCACCCGAGCGGTGCTGCCACGCAAGCTTCAACTGCTTGACGGTACCTTTGTTGATTTGCGTGAGCGGCGAATGCTGACTGCCACCCGCATCGCCGCCGAAGGCGGGCCAATCCGCGCCGCTGCCTGCAGCCGAGGCAGTGACGGTCGCTGCGCAAAGCCCGACGAGGAGCCCGCGCATGGCCCATGTGATTGGTGAAGCCTGTACACCCTTCGCGACAGGCATGAATGGGTTGCTCGGCCACCTCGTCGTCATAAACGGCTCCATCAGTCTCACGCTTCAGTTAGTTTCCACGCCACGAGAACCAGGCCGCGCCCGCGATAGCGAGCAGCGAGGCGGCGAGCGCGACCCACCACCAGATCGGTCCAGAGACCGGTTCGTCTGACACTTCCGAGGCCGCCTTGCGCACGAGCGCCGGCCCGATGACGTGTCGATCCCCGGCAAAAGCACCGAGCATCGCCCGATCGGCGATGACATTGATCAGCCGCGGAAATCCACCGCTCTGCCGGTGCAGTTCACGCAAGGCCGCGGGGGTAAAGACCTCGCGCGTCGCGCCAGCCACCCGCAAACGGTGCCGCACGTACGCGCTCGTTTCGGCAGCCGACAAAGGCGCCAGATGATGCCGCCCGGTAATACGCTGGGCGACCTGCCGCAGATCCTCGCGGGCGAGCAACTCGCGCAGTTCAGGCTGGCCGATCAAAATGATCTGCAGCAACTTGCGCGTCGCGGTTTCGAGGTTGGTGAGCAACCGCACTTGTTCGAGCACATCGCGCTCGAGCAGATGTGCTTCGTCGATGAGCACGGCCACACGCCGTCCGGCGGCGTGCGCCTCGAGCAGTCGCGCACCAATCTTATCCATCAGCGTCTTGATGCTATTGCGCTCGCTTTCGGCGAGCGGAATCGACAGTTCCTCGCAAAGCGTGACCAGAAACTCCGCTACCGTGACCCGCGGATTGAGCACGAGTGCAATGTCGACATCCGCAGGCTCACGCGCCAGCAGCGAGCGAACGATGGTGGTCTTGCCCGTCCCGACTTCGCCCGTCAGCTGAATGAACCCACCCGCCTCGCTGACGCCGTAAAACAGATGCGCCAGCGCCTCCGAGTGACGAGCGCTCAAAAAAAGATAGCGCGGGTCAGGCGTGATGGAGAACGGCAGCTCGGCAAGACCGAAGAAGGCTTGGTACATGGCCCCGCGCTCAGCGATCCGGTAGCACGTAGACGCAGGCTTGGCGGTCCGCGCTCAGCGCCGCACAGATCTCGCGCGCCCGAGCCTCGCTCGCCACACCCGCCTGTAGACGAAACACCCGCGTGGTGGGCGAGTTGACGGTCGCTGGCACCTCGACCACCTGCGCGACGAGCCCCTGCAACTGTTCGTGCTGCTCGCGCGCGGCACGCCAGGCCTCAAGCGCCAGTTCACGACTCGAGAACGCCCCGAGCTGGATGCGATGCGTGACGGGCGGTGGCAGCGCAGCCGCCGTCGATGAGTCGCCCGAAGGCAGCAACGGCTCCTCTGGTGGCGCAGGCGGCAGCATCGCCGGCGGCGGCGGCGCCTCGAGCGGCTCCACGGCGGCAGGGCCGATGACACCCGGTATAGCCAAAAAATTCTGCAGGCGAACTTTGGCCTCATTGGCCCAACGCCCGCGCGGGTAGGCATTGATGAAACTGCGGTACGACTCGGCGCTATCGCGCTCGTTGGCGATCCGCCAGTCACGATCTTCGGTCAGCTCGAGGATGCGGCGCTCGGCGACCGTGACGTACTGGCTTTCGGGATGGGTGTCGACGAATAACTGGTAGGCCTCCAGCGTGTCGGCATTCTGGGTGCTGCGCCAATCCTGCAAGTCGCTACAACCTGCCAGCAGGCAGAGCACCAGGAGCGAAACGACACGAGGACCCATGCACCCGATTCTAGGGGATGCGCCGCTCTGGGTCATGCTCGGCGCAGCCGTTCCCGGCTACGGCTGGTTGAGGATCGCCGACTCGAACTCGCGCAGGATGAACCGGTCCGCCCAACTTGGGCCGGCCAACGAATCGAAAAATCCGCAATGCCCCCCGTGCGGCGTCGTCTGGATACGCAGGGCTTGCGGTCGAGCGAGGCGTTCAAGATCTGCCGCGGGAATAATGGGATCGTCGAGCGCGGTCAAGATCACCGAGGGCACCTCAAGGCCAGCGAGGCGCTCGCCCGTCAACGCATAGCCTTGGAAATAATCGCGCACCTCGGCGTAGCCGGAATGCTGCAGCACCAGTTCGCCGGTCATCTGCCGCAGGTCGCCAGAGGCCAACAATCGCTCGAAGTCGAACTCCCCCGGCCAATGCGCCTGCTTGCGCCGCAGCGAACGCGACCACTTGAGCACGAAGTAGCGCCGATACAGTGCCCAACCCGTCTCGAGGGCATCGAGCGTTCGCGCTGGGTCGAGCACAGGCGACACGCCAATGGCGCGGTGCAATTGCAGTCCCACCGAAGGCGCTGCCGCAGCGACGCGCAACATGAAATTACCGCCGAGCGAGAACCCCGCCAGCAGCATCGGCTTACCGGGAAACAGCCACTGCAGCCGACGCACCGCACCGACCACTTCGCCAAGACGACAGGAATGAAACACATCACGATTGAGGTGATGGGTGTCGCCGTGATCGCGCAGATTGAGACGCACCACATCGAACCCGCGCTCGAACAGGGTCTGCGCGAGCGACAGCACGTATAACGATTGCGCGCTGCCCTCCCAGCCGTGCAACAGTACGGCGACGCTGCGCGGCTCACGCGGCTCACGCGGAGCGGCATGAAAGGCCTGCAGACGCACACCCTCGCCACAATCGAGCAGGATCTCGCGACTCACCTCGAGCATGGGGCGCGCTCGGCGCTCCACGAGCGGCCGGCGACCCGGCAGGCTCGGCAGCACCGATTGCAGATGCCCGCCGCGCAGCCAAGGGTGCGGACGATAGTCGAGCTCGGTGTCGAACATGAGGCGAGCGGGCGGACGCGGTTAGTCGCGCAAGCCAGTGCCGCGCCGCATCAACGTCAGCGCAACGCCGAACAAAATCACTGCGGCGCCGAGCATGATGGCGAAGGCCAGCACGACGTCGACGTCCGATCGGCCCAGAAAGCCGTAACGGAAAGCGTTGACCATGTGCAGCACGGGGTTGGCGTGCGACAGCGACTGTGCCCAAGGCGGCAGCAGGTTGATCGAGTAAAACACGCCACCGAAGTAAGTCAGCGGCGTGAGGATGAACGTCGGGATCCAGTTGACCTGATCAAAGTTTTTGGCGAACACGCCGTTGATGAACCCCGCGAGGGAGAACACGACAGCGGTAAGCAACACGGCCGCGAAAATCACCAACACGTGATGCACCGGCAGATGCGTGAATACCAGCGAGATGATCGTTACCGCAAGTCCGACCAACAGACCGCGTAGCACGCCGCCCGCAACGTAACCGAGCACGACCAACCAGTCCGGCATCGGCGAGACTGAGATCTCTTCGAGAAATCGCTGGAACTTGGCGCCGAAGAACGACGAGGAGACGTTGGCGTAGGCGTTGGTGATCACCGCCATCATGATCAGACCGGGGGCGATGTACTGCATGTAATCGACGCCGTCCATCTGCCCGATGCGCCGCCCGATCAAGGTGCCGAAGATCACGAAATACAGTGCCGCCGTGACCGCCGACGGTACGATGGTCTGACCCCAGATGCGCAGAATGCGACCGAACTCGCGCAGGATGATGGTCTGAAAGCCAATCCAGCGGGCGCGTGCGACGCTCGTGCTCATGCGGGGCTCCCGGATTTGTCGACCAGCCGCATGAAGATTTCTTCGAGGCGATTCACCTTGTTGCGCATGGAAACCACTTCGATGCCGCTCGCTGTGAGTTGCGAGAACACCTCGTTCAGTGTTTGCGTTTTGCTGATCTCCACATCGAGCGTATGCGGATCGAGCCAGCGCACCTCGTAGCCGGCCACGGTCGGTGCCGCAGCGAGCGGTGCACGCACGCTGAGCACGAACGACTCGGTGTGGAGCTTCAGCAACAGCCGGTCCATGCGATCGGCCTCGGCGATACGGCCGCGATCGATGATGGCAATGTTGCGGCAGAGCGTCTCGGCCTCCTCGAGATAATGCGTGGTGAGGATGATGGTGGTGCCGCCCTCGTTGAGTTCACGCAGGAAATCCCACATCGAGCGACGAATCTCGATATCCACACCGGCGGTCGGTTCGTCGAGGATCAGCAGGCGCGGCTCGTGCATCAGCGCTCGGGCGATCATCAACCTGCGCTTCATGCCACCCGACAGCGTGCGCGCCATCTTGTGCCGCTTATCCCACAGCGAGAGCTGGTTGAGATACTGCTCCGCGCGCTCGTGCGCGAGCCGACGCGAAATGCCATAGAACCCGGCTTGGTTGACTACGATGGTCTCGCAAGTCTCGAACTGGTTGAGGTTCAGCTCCTGCGGCACGACACCGATGCAGGCCTTGGCGGCCTCGAGCTCGGTGTCGAGATCGTGGCCAAAGACCTTGAGACTGCCGGAGGTCTTGTTGACGAGCGACGTGCAGATGCCGATCAGAGTGCTCTTGCCCGCACCGTTCGGCCCTAACAGGGCGAAGAAATCGCCCTGTGCCACATTCAGATCGATGCCCTTGAGGGCCTGCACACCGTTACGGTATTGCTTGACGAGGTTGCGAACTTCGAGCGCCTGCATGGGCGGGGGAAGATAGCACGGGCGCGCCCGACCTAGGTGTAGCCGGGTCACGACGGGCCACGCTGCGAGCGCTAGGTCACGCCTCAGGTTCGCGCAAGCGAGGCCAGCCGCTGCACCCCCGAAAGAGTGCTCTCCCACAGCGCGGCACGATCGGCGGTGCGAGCCGCATCAAGGCGGCGCGACCAGAAGCGCAGATCGTTGCCCCAGCGCAGAGTGACGCACTCACCGGCCGTTTCGGCGATGCCATCGAGCTCGAGCAGATCGAGCGCCCGCAGCGTGTTGCAGGTGCTGGCGTTCACCCCCAGCAATAAAGCGGCTGCGGCGGGGCGGGCCTTGCTGGTCTGCCAGGCGAAGTGACACATGAGCCGAGCAAAGCTGCGGCCGGTGGCGGTGCCGCACAAGCCGGTTTCAGCCCGCGGCGGCGGGGCCTCCTCGGGTAAGCGGCGCTGCCGCTCCTGGAAGGCGGGCTCCAGGGATAGATCGAACAGCAGATACGGCGCATCGGCCACGGCCGCGACGGCGCCTTCATCGAGTGCCAACCACGGCTCGCGCAAGGCCTCGGCTGCGGCGGGCAGACCGGGACGCGACGTGGACAAGGCCTCGCGCAGCGTGCGCAGGCCGCGCAGGTTCATGCCGCCAACCTGGCGGATGATCTCGCGATCGACGCTGCGGGCGAAGTCGGTTTCGGTGGTGGTAATTGCCGGGGGTGTATCGGTAGCCATGCATTCCTCCGTTTTTTCGTTGGAAATGGTGACCGATGAGATCTTGGAATGCAGTGTTTGTTTTGGGATATTTTCGATCGAAACACAACAACGAAGGACTTATTTATGCGCCTGACCGACGATCGCTATCGCCGCGACCGCATGCGGCTCGAACTGGCCATGCGGCTCATCCGCCACGAGGCGCGCACTCAGACGATCCGTCGCTGGACGGGCCTTAGCGACGATCGCATCCGCAAACTATTCCGCTCGTACATCCGTCCGGGCTCGGGCGTGCGCCGGCACCGCGGCAAATCACCGCAGCAAGTGGGCTACTTTCTCCGCGCTGGCAGCACGGGCGCCGATGCCCACGCGCTCGCCTCCGTGCTGTTGCTGTTTGGCGTGTTGCCGAGCAAGCCCGATCCTGCTCTCGCCCGGCGCTTGCCATCGATCCCGCGCGGCCGCCTGCTCTGCGACGCCTACGAGGCGTACCGGCGGGTGTCGCCGAAGCCACGCATCGATTTCGAGCACGCGGTGTTTCTCGCCCTGGCACTCGCCGCCAGCGATGAGATCCGCATCGAATGGTGTCCGCATTGTGAAGCGCTGAATCTTGTCGAGTGCGTCGTGCTGCAAGAGGGCGTCTGCCGTGCCTGCGACGAACCCTTGTATATCAAGCCACCGGTCACGGGCAGCCGAAGGAGCGCACCCGTTGCTGCTAGAATCCCGGGCGCTCCACCGCACTAAGCGCCCGCGTATTCACACGGTGCGGCGGAGCGCACCGCATGCACACCGCGCAGCCCCCCAAAGACCGCAATTTTCTTGCCGGCCCCTACATCGACCGGCGCGCGGAACTGCGCGAAGTCGAAAGCTGGCTGGATGACGCGCGGCGCGACGGCAGCACCCGCTACTTGTTCATTCATGGGACTGCCATCGCCATCCGCAGCGAACCGGTCGAGGCCGCCTTCGTGTCGGCGGAACATCCATTGGTGCAGGCCGCAGCTCCCGAGACGCTCGTGCTGCTCGGCTGGTTTCGAGAAGTGCGTTGCGTGCTGGTACAGCTCGATACCGCAGCGCCCCCACCCGCCGACATGCGCTTCGAGGAGTTGCGACCACTCGCCTCGGAACTCGAGGCGGGCGAGGCCGGACTGCTCGCCTACGCGCGTGCGCTCGCGTACTGGCAACATCGACATCGGCGCTGTGGGGTGTGCGGTGCACCCACCTCGCCGCTTCGGGCCGGGCACGTGATGCGCTGCACGGACACGGCCTGTGCGACGGATTTTTTTCCGCGCGTCGATCCGGCGATCATCGTGCTCGTCAGCGATGGCGAACGCGCGCTGCTCGGTCGACAGGCCAGTTGGCCCGCAGGGCGCTACTCGACGATTGCCGGATTTGTCGAACCCGGCGAGAGCCTCGAGGATGCCGTCGCACGCGAGGTGCTCGAAGAAACCGGCGTGGTGGTGACGGACTCGACCTATCACTCCTCGCAACCCTGGCCTTTTCCCTCCTCGCTGATGCTGGGTTTCATGGCGAGTGCACCAGCCGATGCGATCGCACGCAGCAGTGCGGAGCTCGAAGATGCGCGCTGGTTCACCCGTGCGCAAATCGCAGCGGGCGAGGCGGTACTGCCACCGCCCACTTCGATTTCGCACCGGCTGATCGAGACCTGGTTCGATGCGGGCTCCTCGACGCCACTGCGCGATATGCCGACACGGCTCTGGTCACCGCCGCGTCGCGGCTGACTCGAAGCGCTCGATCTTTACCATGTGTCTTGCCGCGATTGCTCACCGCATCCATCCGCAGTACCGCCTCATCGTGCTCGCCAATCGCGACGAATTTCACGCGCGAGCGGCGTTGAGCGCACACCTGTGGACTGATCAGCCCGACGTGCTCGGCGGACGCGACGCACGAGCCGGCGGCACTTGGCTCGCGATCGACCGTCAGCGGCGCGTTGGGCTCGTCACCAATTATCGCGAGCCCGCCGCAATTCCCGCAGACGCTCCCACTCGCGGACGTCTGGTGCCCGCTTTTCTTGCGGGCGAGGCGCCGCCAGCGCAATTCCTCGCCGACCTCGCGAGCGAGGCCGCGCGCTACGCCGGCTTCAACCTGCTGCTCGCCAATCGCGACAGCCTCTGGTACGCCTCGAACCGTCATCCCGAGTTTGCGCGCGATGTGCCGCGCGGCGTGCACGCGCTTAGCAACCATCTGCTCGATACGCCGTGGCCCAAACTGCATCGGTTGCGCGAGCGCTTGATCGACTGGCTTGAGACGGCACCGACCAACTTAGATGGCGCGCCTGCGGCCTTCGAACCGCTCTGGGCGGCACTCGCAGACGATGCACGGGCTGCGCCGGAGGCACTGCCTGCGACCGGCGTCTCGCCGGAATGGGAGCACCTGCTCTCCTCGGCCTTCATTCGGCATGCCGACTACGGCACGCGCTGCTCAACGCTGGTACTCGTCGGTCACGATGATTCGCTGCAGATCGAGGAGCGCAGCTTCGCCGTCGACGGCAGTCTGCGCGACCGCGTGTGCTGGCAGGCCGCGCCCGGCGTGTGGCCGCCTGCGCCCGCGCCGACCTGATCGGGCTGGGCGGGCCGGGCTGATCGGGGCGGGGCTGAGCGGCTTAGGGATGAGTCTGCAGTAGAATCGGGGTATTACCGCCAGAGACCGCAGCGGCACCTAGATTCCCGATGCATCGCTTGTCCCATTCAACCCCCTTTGCCCAGCGCCCTTCGAGGCGGCCGGCGGCGTGGTTGTGCCGGACGCTGCTTGGGTTTGGCCTGCTCGCCATGACCACGGTCGCGCGGGCGGATATCGACATCCAAATCAACGGCGTCGAGGGTGCACTGCGGCAGAACGTACTCGTGTATCTGAGTCTGGAGCGCTACCGCAATCGCGATGATCTCGATGAGTCGCTGGTCGAGCGCCTGCAAGAGCGCGCCGAGCGCGAGGCCGCCGCCGCGCTACGTCCCTTCGGCTACTACGCCGCCACCGTGAAGAGCCGAGTTGAGCGGGTGCGCGCCGGCGAGTGGCGGGCGCGCATCGACGTCGATCCCGGTCCTCCGGTCATGCTCACCGAGGTGATCGTACAAGTGATTGGTCCGGGACTCGAGAATCCGTCGTTTCGCGAGATCGTGGCCTCGCCGCGGCTGCGTATCGGCGAGCGTGTCGACCATGCGACCTACGATCAAGTGCGCAATACTTTGCTGCGCACCGCGGCCACGCTGGGCTACGCTGAGGCCAAGCTCACGCGCAGCGAGCTGCGAGTCGATCCGTCAAAACTTGCTGCGAGCGCTGCACTCGTGCTCGAAACCGGCCCGCGCTACCGATTCGGTACCACGCTGATCGAGCAGACGACTCTCGATGACGGGTTGCTGCGCCGTTACGTGCGCTTCAGCGATGGCGCGCCCTACGATGCCACGCAGCTGCTGCGCACCCAGTTTGCACTCGACGACAGTCAGTACTTCGCCAACGTCGAAGTCGTCGCGGGTCAAGCCGATACCACGACACTGCAGATTCCGGTCAGCATTCGCGCCGAGCCGAACCGTCGCAATCGATACTCCGCCGGTCTCGGCTATGCCACCGACAGCCGCGCCCGCGGTACGCTGTCGTGGGAGAACCGGCGGCTGAACCGTCGCGGTCACCGCCTGCGCACCGAACTCAAAGCCGCGCAAACTGAACAGTCGCTCGAAGCGCGGTACGTGATTCCGATTGGCGATCCGGCGCTCGAAAAACTCGGTTTCGAATTTCGCTATGCGCGTGACGAACTCGGCGATCTCGATACGCGCACGACACGCTTTCAGCCAGCCGTGACTCAAGTGCTCGGAAACTGGCAGCGCGTGACCTACGTCTCGCTCAGCCGCTTGCGCACCATCACGCCGGCCACGCTGACCGAACCTGCAAGCGATGTGGCCAACACACTGATCATTCCGGGCATCAGTTATGCCTCCGTGCCGCGAGGTTATCTTGGCGAGGCGCTGTTCTCGCGTGCCCTATACGCGGAGCTGCGCGGCTCGACGCGCAGCATCGGCGCACCCGACAGCTTCGTGCAGCTGAGACTCGAAGCCGAGCGCGTGTTCGATCTCGGCACACGCTGGCATGCCTTCGTTCGAGGGCAGGTGGGCGCGACGCTCGTATCGGACACGGCCGACCTACCCGGTACCGAGCGTTTCTTTGCAGGTGGTGATCGCAGTGTGCGTGGCTTCGGCTTCAACGACCTGTCACCACTCGACGCCGAAGGCCGAAAGATCGGCGGTCGTCACTTGCTCACGGGCACAGCCGAACTCATTCGCGACTTGCCGCGTAATCTCGGTGCGGCAGTGTTTGTCGACATGGGCAATGCGTTTGATCGCTTCGGCGACCCACTGCAATGGTCGGTCGGGGTCGGTCTGCGTTTGCGGCTGCCGGTGGTGACACTCGGTATCGATTTGGCTCAGCCCATGACGAACCCCGTCTGCCGCAGCGCTTCGCCCGATCCTCGCTGCACCACCGTCGGCGGATTCAAAGATCCGAGCGGACCGCGGCTACACCTGAACTTTTCACCGAAGCTCTGAGCCCATGACACGTCGCGGCAAACTGGCCTTGGTACTACTCGGCGTGCTGCTGCTCTTGCCGCTCGGAGCACTGTGGACGCTCGGCCACTCGAGTGCACTGGTGCGTGCACTCATCGCACGGCTGCCCACCACTGTCGGCAACATCGAAACGCTGCAAATTACCGGCGTCAGCGGCACGATCGCCGGTGGTCTGCGCATCGATCGAGTACTCATCCAGCACGATATCGTCCGCGTCGAGGCGCGTGATGTGCGAGCCCGCGTGGAGTTGCTGCCGCTGCTGTGGCAGACCGTGGAGGTTCGCGACCTCGAGGTACGCAGGATCGACATCACAGCCTTGCCGCGTGACAAGCCCCCGCCCGACAAGCCGCCGCGATTTTTGCCCGGGCTGCTGAGCATCGATACCCGGGAAGCGAAGATCAATGAAATCGAGATCCAGCCCCAAACCGGCGCGCCCGTCACGCTGCAAAACAACGTTGTCACCGGCACGCTGCGCAGCACGACGCTGCGAATTACCGAGGTCGCAACTCGCCTGCAGCGACTGCAGTTACGTGGCGAGGCACTGCTCAGCGCCGATAATCCGCTCGATCTCGAAGGGCGCGTGCAAGCCGTGCTGCAGCCGCTCAAGGGGCCGCGCTGGGTCGCCGAGGCCACCGCGAACGGCAATCTCGAGAAGATGCTGGTCGATGCGACGCTCACCGAGCCCTTCAAGGCGACCATTGAAGATGG
>Ga0172373_10009727_pt1 | contig 11879 bp, 8 predicted proteins | sample Lak10m_2_FD_114546 | JGI IMG/M metagenome (GOLD analysis project Ga0172373, IMG submission 114546) | Freshwater microbial communities from Kabuno Bay, South-Kivu, Congo - kab_092012_10m | ecosystem: Environmental > Aquatic > Freshwater > Lake | place: Democratic Republic of the Congo: South-Kivu... | reverse complement strand
CGTGTGGCGGATGTCATCATGTTGTTGGGGATTGTCTACTTGTACGCCCTGACGGGCACGCTCAATTTCCGCGATATTCTGTGGAATCAAGCCACGCTTGACTTGCTAACCACTACTCCTGCCATTTTATTCGGTGGCTCGTTGAGCGCAGCAGAGTTGATTGGCATCTTCTTGATAGTGGGAACAATCGGTAAGTCTGCCCAGTTCCCGTTGCATGTGTGGTTGCCGGACGCGATGGAAGGACCCACGCCCGTCAGTGCGATGATCCATGCTGCGGCGATGGTTTCTGCTGGTGTTTACTCCATCATTCGCGTTTTCCCGATCTTGGAAGCGGGCATGAATCCGCACGTCGGGGAGTTCAGCGCGTCTATGCTGTTGATGGTCATCGCAGGGGGCTTTACCGCTCTGTTTGCCGCCACCATCGCAGTCGCACAATTCGATGTCAAGCGCGTGTTAGCCTATTCAACCATCTCACAACTTGGTTTTATGGTAGCTGCGCTGGGGATTGGTGCCTACGTTGCTGCCACTTTCCACCTAATTACCCACGCCTTCTTCAAAGCGTTGCTCTTCATGTCTGCTGGTTCGGTCATTCATGGGGTTGAACATGGTGAACACCATGCGCACGAACATCATGACGACGACGATGATGACGAAGAGCATGCTCACCATCATGATGTTGCCCATGACCAAGATGCGCACCATAGCGACCATCATTTTGATCCCCAAGATATGCGTAATATGGGCGGTCTACGCGAGAAGATGCCTTTCACTTTCTGGGCATTCTTGATCGGTGGGTTGTCTTTGTCGGGCTTCCCCATCATCACCGCTGGGTTCTGGTCGAAGGATGAAATTCTAGCGGATGCGTGGTTGGGGTTGTCACATGGCTATGCGCCCCAAACGTTTGTGTTCATCATGTTGGCAATCTCCGCCTTCTTGACCGCTTTCTATACCACCCGTCAAATCGGCTTGACCTTCTTCGGCAAGCCTCGCAGTGTTGCCGCTGAGCACGCGACCTTAGGCGCACCCATCGTAAACGTCACCATGGTGGCACCTTTGATGTTGCTGTCGTTCTTCGCCATTGTAGCCGGCTACGTGGGCGTGCCCAAAGAATTCCCCATTTTGGGTTGGGTCTTCTCTCGTCAGGGAAATCCGTTCTTTGAAATGGTGAATCACTCGCTCTTACACCCCACTCCACACCCTTATTTTGCGGATGTTCTGCCCGCCGTCTTCACCTCGTTCGCTGTTGCACTCGGTGGGATTGGCTTGGGATGGTTGATCTACATTCGCAAACCGCTTGAGGCAGGGCAACAAGACCCCTTGATTAATTTCTTGGGTCCGGTTTGGAACTTGCTTGAGCATAAGTATTACATCGATGAACTGTATGTCATTCTGTTCATCAAGCCCGCTAAGGCGCTTGCACATGTCACTAGCGAGGTGATTGATCGCGGGGTGATTGATGGTTTCTTGCACCTTGTGGCGCGGACATTCGTTTTCTTGGGCGATTTGATTAAGGTCTTCAATGCGTGGTTGATCGACGGCTTTGGAGATGCTATCCCGCAAGGGGTGGGGATGTTTGGTGAATGGTTCCGTCGCGTTCAAACAGGGCGCACGCAACAGTACATTCTGTTGACCGCTTTGGCAATGATTGTCATTGGTATCATTTTCGCGCTGTCTGTGGGCATGTTGTCTGCCCAAGCAGTCGGATTCTAGCTTAAGGAGGAGCCAAGACAGGATGTTCACGATTCCGGTTCTCGGTATTGATTATCTAACGTTTCTATTGATGGCACCTGCATTGAGTGGGTTGGCATTGCTCTTGATGCCCGAACACAAAACCCTACAACGCATGATGGCATTGATATTCTCATTGTTGATTTTGGTTTATACCATCATCCTCTTCTACGGATATATCGGCTTATCCAGTACAACCGATGTCGCCTATTTGTATGAAGTACAATTCGGTTGGTTTCAAACCCTCAACGCAACTTGGCATTTAGGGATTGATGGCATCAGTGCCAGCATGATCTTGCTGACGGGGATTCTGGTTCCGCTTTCGATCTTGATTAGTTTTGAAGTGGAAGAAGGGGTTAAGATGCACATGGCATTGTTGCTCTTCTTCCAAACAGGGCTATTCGGGGTGTTTGTCGCGCTTGACCTCATGATCTTCTTCCTGTTCTATGAATTGAGCCTGGTACCGATTTACTTCCTCATCAAACAGTGGGGTGGCAAAAACCGCATGTATGCCAGCACCAAGTTCTTCATCTACTCGATGGGTGGGACGCTTGGGATGTTGTTGGCAACCCAACTGATTGGTTGGTCAATGTCGCTCACAGAATATGGCGCGTCTACTTTTGACATCGTGGCAATTGCACAATATTGGCCCTTCATTCGGGAAGGTTCAACCTTCTTGGGGCAACCCGTTGGGGTCATCAAGGCACTCGCCTTTACGGGCTATTTCATCGCATTCTGTATCAAAGTGCCTGTGTGGCCCTTCCACACATGGTTGCCCGATGCCCACTCCGAAGCTCCCACTGCTGGCTCTATGTTATTGGCAGGGGTGATGCTCAAGCTGGGTGCGTATGGATTCTTGCGCCTAGTCATTCCGTTCTTCCCCGATGTGTGGGTGGCAGACATCAGCTTATTCGGTGCGCTCACCTTTAACCCAGCTACATTGTTTGCAACGTTGGCAATGCTCGGTGTGGTTTTGGGTGCCTTCTCGGCTTTTGGGCAAACCGACATCAAACGCTTGGTGGCTTACAGCTCGGTCAACCACATGGGTTTTGTGGCGATGGGTTTAGCCGTCACCGCGTTGGTCTATGGGCGCATGTTCGTCAGTGGCGAAGCAACGCAGTTTGAGGATGCGATCATGGCAACCAACGGTGCTGTGCTTCAGATGTTCAACCACGGGCTTAGCTCGGCAGCGATGTTCTTGTTGGCAGGGGCAATCTATCACAAAACCCACACGCGCGACACCACTCAGTATGGTGGCTTGTGGGTGAAGGCTCCTGTATATGGGGCGATCTTCATCTTCACCAGCATGGCAAGCCTTGGTTTGCCGGGCTTGAACGGCTTTGTGAGTGAGTTCTTGGTGGTGCGTGGAGCATTCCCGGTCTTCACTTGGTTGACGGTGATTTCCATGATCGGGTTGTTGTTCACGGGAAGTTACATTTTGCGTGGTATTCGCTCCGTTTTACACGGACCTTTCAACATGAAATGGGCAGACTATCACCTTGAAATTGACCGCCGCGAGTTGATCGCTATGGTGCCATTGATGGTGTTAATGCTCATCACTGGATTGATTCCGAACTGGATTCTGGTGACTATAAATGATTCAGTCACGCGCATGTTAAGCGGACTACTGGGGTAGGTGATATGGCATTTCCTTTGTTGAGTCTCATTATCTTCATCCCGATTGTTGTTGCGATCATCATCCTGTTCTTGGACGGGAAGGATAAGCAAATCATTCGGGTGATGTCGTTGATTACCGCTTTCACGGTGTTGATCCTCTCGTTTGTTGCCTACGTGGGCTACTACAGCGAGGTGAGTAAGTTAGAAAGCGATTTGAGCACCTTAGAAGAAGCTGCCGAGCCTGGCTTTGCAACGGCGATGTTCAAGCGTCAACTCGCCTTAGAGGAACATGTTGAGTGGATTCCCAACTTAGGGATTTCCTACCACCTTGCGGTGGATGGCTTGAGTGCCCCGATGGTGTTGCTGACGGGCATGGTGGCGGTGACGGGCGTACTGATCTCCTGGCGCATTCAAGATCAAGTGCGGGAGTTCATGGCATTCTTCTTGATGCTGGTTGCGGGGGTATATGGGGTATTCATCTCATTGGACTCCTTCTTGCTATTCTTCTTCTATGAGCTGGCACTATTCCCGATGTACATCTTGATTGCCGGATGGGGTTGGATAGAACTGCGCCAATACGCTGCTATGAAGTTGACGCTGTACATTTTGATCGGCTCGGTCTTTTCTTTGATCGGTACGATTGCTATGGTCTTTGTTGCGGGTAGTTTCTTCAATGGGGCAGGAGCTGATCTTTTGGCACAAGCCATCGCTGGCGGGGTGTTGCCCCAATCTGCCACACCCTATAGCTTCGACATCGTGCAGTTGATGTTGGCGGCAGAAGGGGGTGCGTTTGATGTGGTGAACTATTTGGGCATTGAATCACTCACGTTTGCGAAGCTGTGGTTCCCATTCGTATTCATCGGATTTGCTGTTTTGGCGGGTGTTTTCCCATTCCACAACTGGTCGCCCGATGGACACGTTGCCGCTCCTACGGCGGTCTCAATGATTCATGCGGGGGTCTTGATGAAGCTAGGGGCGTTTGCCGCCCTGCGCATGGGGGTGCAATTGCTCCCAGAGGGGGCACAAGTTCACTTGCCGTGGATTGTTTTCCTCACGCTAATCAATGTGCTGTTGGGAGCGTTCATTGCTTTCCGTCAACGTGACTTCAAGTATGTGATCGGTTTCTCGTCTGTAAGCCACATGGGCTTGGTCAGCATGGGTTGGGCAAGTATGAATATAACCGGCATGGCAGGCGCGGGGCTACAGATGTTCAGTCATGGGGCGATGACCGCGCTGTTCTTCGGTTGCGTGGGGATGGTGTATGACCGCGCCCACACTCGTGATATTCCTAGCTTGGGCGGTTTCGTCAAGAAGATGCCCTGGGTTGCACTAGCGTTTGTGGTGGGCGGGTTGACCAGTATGGGTATGCCCGGCTTCAGTGGGTTCATCGCTGAATTCCCTATCTTCGTTGGGCTATTCCGCGCTTCAGAAGAAATCTCGTTGACCATCGGAGGCTTCACCCTAAGCAATTACTACGCTTGGATTGCGTTGCTCTCTGCATTGGGGATTATCATCACCGCGGCGTATGTGCTACGGGTGACACATCAAGTGTTCTTTGGTGAGTTCAACGCCGAACTCTATCCAGAAGTTGGGAACATTGCATGGTCTGATCGCATCATCTTGTTGCTCTTGGCAGTGCCGTTGATGGTTATTGGGTTATATCCGAATGTCATGGCTCCAATGATTGAAATTGGGCTACGTCCGGTTATTGCAATCTTGGGAGGCTAAGTCATGGATAATTTTCAATATATTGCTATTCTGCCGGAAATCGGTTTGACGGTCATGGCGATGGTTGCCTTGTTCATGGATGTATATTTGCCAAACGGACAACGCCGAAGCATTGCCATTGTGTCCTTCATCGGTTTGATGATCTTGTCGATCGTGCCCTTGATCTTCCCCCCGATTGACTCCACCGCTACCTATTGGGGTGGGATGATCCGTTATGATGCGCTTGCACAAATGTTCAAGGTGATGGTCATCCTGGCAGGGGCGATCTCCTGCTTGTTGGCGATTGATACCAAGTCTTTGGGCGAGCGTGGCGAATACTACTTGATCGTGATTGTGGCGACGTTGGGGGCAACTTTGGTTGCCTCCGCCGCTGATATGATTATGCTGTTCGTTGCGCTAGAAACCATCTCCATTCCCCTTTATATTCTGGCGGCGTTCCGTCGTGACGATCAACGCTCTTCAGAAAGTGGAATGAAGTATTTCTTGTTTGGCTCCTTCTCTTCTGCCGTGATGATGTACGGTTTGAGCTTCATCTATGGTTTCAGCAACGAAACCAACCTGTATGCCATTGCCCAATGGTTGGGTGGAGAAGCCTTCAGCACCAATCCTGTACCTGTTTTGGCAGCAATGGTGATGGTGTTTGTCGGTTTCGGCTTTAAGGTGAGTGCCGTTCCGTTCCACTTCTGGACGCCCGACGTTTACGAAGGTGCGCCCACCCCCGTGACCGCGTTTGTGAGCGTGGCAAGCAAGGCGGCTAGTTTTGCGATCTTGGTGCGCTTCTTCTTGGCGGTCTTCCCAGAATCCCTGATGATCGGTGGCATCTCCATTCAAGCCTACTGGGCACCGATGATGGCGATTTTGGCGACGCTAACCATGACTATTGGGAATGTTTTGGCGTTGTGGCAAAGTAACATCAAGCGTATGTTGGCATATTCATCTGTCGCACAAGCTGGCTATGTTTTGATTGGTATCGCTGCCATTCAGTCCCAAACAGAGCTGGGGGTTGCTTCGGTTGCCTTCTATCTATTCATGTATACCTTCACCAACTTGTTGAGTTTCGCTGTGGTTATCTTGTTCAGCGAGGCAACCGGCAGTGAGTCTATTAAGGACTTCGCAGGCTTAAGCCGCCGTAGCCCTGCCCTTGCGATCACCATGACCATCGCCTTCTTGTCTTTGGCGGGCCTGCCCCCCACCGCTGGCTTCATTGGGAAGTTCTTCTTGTTCAATGCGGCGGTTGAAGCAGGATTAACATGGTTGGCAGTGGTTGGTGTTTTGAATTCGTTAGTCGCACTGTACTACTATCTCGTTGTGGTTAAAATCATCTATGTAGATCGTAGTGAAGATGCTGACAAGCCGATTGCCGTGAGCAACCCCTATCGCTGGGTTTTGGCAATCACAACGATTGCCGTGATTGCGCTAGGGACGTTTGCGGTCAGTCCAGTTTTTAACTGGGCGCGTGAAAGTGCGCGTTCACTTTTCGTTTAGAGCGAGTTAGATAATGGCATTTGCGTAGACATTGTGATATTATGCACAACGTTTCGTTAGGGGCACTGTGACTAAGCGAAAAATCCCTCGTCGGGTCATCAACTTGGCTTTGGCGGGGACATCCGCACTTGCAGGATTTGTCTCGTTAGTTATAACAATTGGCTCGCTCTTTGTGGGGTTGTGGGCAGACAGTCTGTTCGACACCAGACCACTGTTGACCATCATTGTGATGGTTTTGAGCGTGCCAATCAGTCTCTTGGTGATGCTGAAAATTGTACTGGGGTTGGTCGGTAAGATCGTGCCAGCACCAGTCACAAACAATCAGAATTTCAATGCACCAACCGTTGAGGAGGATCGTTTTGAAGACCAATCTTAACCTAATTGGGGAGGAAACCAAATGAATGCGAGAACCCGTGGCATTATCACGTTCGTAGTCATGGTGGTTTTTGCCGCTGTGGTGTGTGGGTGGATTCCGTTCACGCTCATGCCAGCCAATGGTGTCGCGGTTGCTCTTCCTGTAATCACCGTACCCGGTGAAGTGATCCCAGGCTTAGAGGGCGCATTCTTCGGAGTCGACATTACCAATTCATTGATCGGTACACTCGTTACTGACTTGATCTTGGTCTTGTTCGTTTTCTTGGCATGGCGTGCTTCTAAAGGCTGGACGCAGGAAGTTCCTAGCCGTTTTCAAGCATGGGTAGAAGTGTTCGTTGAGACCTTCTATAACTTCTGTTACAACATCGGTGGGGATCGTCTCAAGACCACCCCGATGCTGTGGCCCATTGTTGCAACCATCTTCGTCTTTTTGCTCACCGCAAACTGGATGAAACTGTTGCCTGGTGTAGAAACCGTTGGGTTGATGCACTGTGCCCACCCCGGCACCGCCGGCTATCCCCGCCTTGAGGGTTCTGTATCGAACACGTACACGCTCTATGTGGACACCGCGTTCAACGCAGGGGAAGCAGCAACACTTGAAACTGAACATGCTTGCCACAATTACCTGACGGGACACACTGCAGAGCATTCCACAGATGATGCAGCACACTCTGAAGAGTCCCATAGTGAAGAGGGTAGTACAAGCGAAGAAGGTAGTGCTTCTACTATCGTCTTGACACAAGACACCCATAGCTCTGAAGCGGCTACTGAAGAAGCGACTGACCATAGCGCGGATGCGACTCATGGAACTGAGGATGCTTCTCAAGAAGTGGCACAAGAACTGGAGGCTTCTGAAGAGGCAAGTGCAGAAGCAGCAGCTGCTGAACAGGCGGCTTTGCTGGCAGAAACGCAACTGGTCTATCCTGAAGCTCAGTTTGCATTAACCGCAGAGGAAATTGAAAAGGGCGTTGAACCTTATATTTTCGCTGTCACTCCGTTCTTGCGTGGTCCTGCTACTGATTTGAGCCTCGCCTTCGCGCTTGCTCTCATCTCGGTGGTCTTGGTTCAGGCTTATGGTGTGTATGCGCTGGGTCCCGCTTATTTTGAGAAATTCATCAATGTTTCTGCATTGGGTAACTTAGGTAAGAAACCACTCGGCTTGATTGATTTCGTCGTAGGTTTGATCGAAATCATCTCCGAAATTGGTAAGATCGTGAGCCTTGCCTTCCGTTTATTCGGTAACTTGTTTGCCGGTGGGGTGGTCTTGATGGTGATGGCGTTCCTCGTTGCAACCATTATTCCTGGCGTGTTCATTGGTCTTGAAATCATCATTGGTTTGGCACAGGCGATGGTCTTCGGTGTATTGACCCTCGTATTCTCGGTCCAAGCTATGGAAGCACATCATGGTGACGATCACGACGATCATCACTAAACGATGAATTTAATCAGTTAATTAACAGTCAAATTCTGAATATCTAAGGAGAAAGTATCAAATGGAAATCGGTCTCAAAGCAATTGGTGCTGGTATTGCAATGGTGGGTGCGCTCGGTCCTGGTATTGGTATTGGGTTGCTTGCACAAGGTGCAATGAACGCAATTGGTCGTAACCCAGATGCTGCAGGTCTTGTTCAAACCAACATGATTCTTGCAATCGTGTTTACGGAAGCTATCGCAATTTACGCGCTCGTGATCTCCCTTTTGATCATCTTCGTTCTCTAGTTGCATAAATTATTGAGGACGGCAGAAATATGCTGAAGATCAACACTTTCAAAGGTCGGGTCATGCTTTTGGTTGCTGTGATGATGCTGGTGGTTGTACCAGTAGCTTTTGCAGCGGAAGAAGGCGCAGGTCCCCTAGCCGCGCTTGGTATCAACGGTGGGTTCTTGATTGCACAAATCTTGAACTTCGTCCTAGTTGCGGGTTTGCTCACGGTTTTCTTGTGGAGACCGCTCGGAAATATGTTGGATGCGCGCGCTGCCAAGATCAAGAAAGGTCTTGAAGATGCCGCAGAAGCTGCTAACGCTCGTCGTAATGCCGAAGCAGAAGCAGACAAGATTCTTGCGCAAGCACGCGCAGAAGCACAAACTGTTGTTGAAGAAGGTCGTCAACGCGGTGAAGAAGTTGCTAAGGGCGTTCGTGCCGAAGCACAACAAGAAGCTGAGAAGATTCGCCAAGATGCACGTGCAGCTGCACAACAAGAACGTGATGCCGAATTGGCAGGGTTGCGCAACCAAATTGCAGCGATCTCTGTTGCGTTGGCAAATCGCTTGATTGGTGAATCCATCGATGCACAAAAGCAAGAAGCGCTCATCAGCGACTTCTTTGCTAAAGTTCCGGCACAGGCGAAATCGATCAAGGGAACGGTTGAAGTGGTTAGTGCTCTCCCCTTGAGCGATACCGAAAAGCAACGGATCGCAAATGAAATCAATGCACAATCTGTCAACTACACGGTTAACCCCAATATCTTGGGTGGTCTCATCCTACGTGGTGAAGACAGCGTGGTGGATGGTAGCGTCCGCACCAGCTTGAATGAGTTGTCCGGTCGCCTTGTGTAGGTAGTCTATAACTGTAACCTACGACGAAAGAAGCGCGTCGAAGTACCCCTTCGGCGCGTTTTGTATTGAGGGACGAGCATGGGAATTACACTTGCACAAATACAACTTGCCTTGCCTGATGGGGGAACGTTAGTTGGCAATCCCGAAACCATGATTACTGCGCCTATCGTAGAAGATAGTCGCGCGGTACAGACCGGGGGAATGTTTGTTGCTCGGCGTGGCATGACAGTCGATGGACACCGCTATATTGACGTGGCGGTGGAGCGTGGGGCAGTGGCGATCCTGTGCGAAGTTGTTCCCCCACAAGGCTATCCTGTCCCGTATATTCTCGTATCCGATGCTGCGCAAGCGTTAGGGTGGGCATGTGCCGCCTATTATGGATTCCCCTCAAGGCGAATGACCATCATCGGTGTGACAGGGACTGACGGTAAAACGACGACTAGCACCCTCATTCATGCCATTCTCAAGCAATCCACCCATGCGAAAGCAGGGTTGATTTCCACCATCTCCGCTGATTTTGGCGATGGTGAAATGGCGGATACTGGCTTGCATGTCACGTCTCCCAGTGCGCCAGATCTGCAATATTATCTGTCCAAAATGCTGGAATGCGGTTTAACCCATGTGGTCGTTGAGATGACCAGTCATGGCTTGGCACAAGGTCGGTTGAATGGGGTGGATGTAGACATTGCCGTCATGACCAACGTCACCCATGAACACCTTGATTATCATGGTACGTGGGAAGCATACCGAGATGCTAAGGCAATTTTGTTCCGTCGCCTGATGCAGTCCGAACGCACACACGGACAAGCAAAAGTAGCGATCATCAACGGGGATGATCGTTCGTCAGACTACTTCCGCAATATCCCCGCCGAAGAACAGGTGACGTATGGGCTAACCCCACAAGCCGACATCATCGCCCAAGACATTCATTTCTTACCTGATAAAACAATTTTTTTCATTGATGATATACCGTTTGAAATTAATCTAGCTGGGCGGTTCATGGTTTACAATGCCCTCGCCGCCATCTGTGCCACCCGTTGCGGGTTACGCATGAGTTTTGAGACCATCCAACGGGGCTTAAAAAGCGTCTCTGCCATTTCTGGGCGGATGCAACGCATTCATGACGGACAAGACTTCACGGCGATGGTGGATTTTGCCCACACCCCGAACGCGCTAGAAAATGTACTCCTTGCTGGCTTGGATATGTTAGAGCCAAACAAACGGTTGATTGTGGTGTTCGGTTGTGCTGGCTTACGTGACCGCGCTAAGCGTCGGATGATGCCACAAACTGCTATCCGTCTGGCACACATCAGTATTTTCACCGCTGAAGACCCACGCACAGAATCCCTAGAGGACATCTTGCATGAGATGAAAATGGCTGCTGAGGCAGTGGGTGGGGTAGAGGGGCAACATTTCTTCCTCATCAAGGATCGTGGACGCGCCATTTTTGAGGCATGCCAAATGGCACAAGCGGGTGATCTGGTCATTTCTTCTGGCAAGGGGCATGAGCAGAGCATGTGTTTTGACACCACTGAGTATCCTTGGGATGACCGTGAGGCGATGCGTTCGGCACTGGCGGGACAACCTTTATTGACGCTCCCTACTGCTTTTGGATGATTGCATGCGTTCGGTTGACTGGTTCTTCGTCACCTGTTTATTGTTGATGGCGACAGCCTTTCGTGTGATCGGTTTGGGTTTTGGGCAACCGATTGCAGAGGATTTCCCTAGCGATCAACCTTACTTCACGCTCAATGAAAATACCCCTGTTCACCCGGATGAATACTCGTATGTTCAAATCCCATTGCGTATGTTGCTGGCGGAGGAGCGCAACCCCTACTTTTACCACAATCCTTCATTTTTGATTGACCTAAACTACTTTACATTCTGGTTGACGGGCGAGAAGGACGCGCTAACTTGGGCAAGCCGTGATGGATTGGGATCTAGGCGGGAGGCACCGTTTAGAAGCTATTTCATTGGGCGCACGTATGCCATGCTGTTTGGGGTGTTGGGCGTGGCAACGGTCTATGCAACGGTGCGCCTTGCACTGGGCACACAAACCGCATTACTGGCGGGTTTGTTGATGGCGTTATCTTTGCCCCTCGTGCAACATTCACACTATGCCAAAACTAGCATTATCGCCGCCACCTTCACCGCCTTAACAGTTTGGGCAAGTTTTAACAGCATTCGATCGCGTGGTGCGTCCATGCGCATGTTCATCCTTGCAGGGGTGTTCGCCGGCATGAGCGCAGGCAATCGGTATGATGCCGCAGGGATTTCGATTGTGGTCTTTTTGAGTGGATGTTGGTTGCTCGTCCGCCAATTCACATGGCAACGCATGGCTTGGGTGTTGCTTGGGTGGGTTGCGTTCCCGCTCAGTTTCGTGCTGATTATG
>Ga0172373_10009725_pt1 | contig 11884 bp, 13 predicted proteins | sample Lak10m_2_FD_114546 | JGI IMG/M metagenome (GOLD analysis project Ga0172373, IMG submission 114546) | Freshwater microbial communities from Kabuno Bay, South-Kivu, Congo - kab_092012_10m | ecosystem: Environmental > Aquatic > Freshwater > Lake | place: Democratic Republic of the Congo... | reverse complement strand
TTTGGGTTCGGGGTTGGGCGCAAAGTCCACCGCTACCGGGCGGGGCAACTGGGCACAGGCGCCCACCAGCGCGGCCAGTCCCATTGCGATTGCTGCGCGCAACAGCTTGAACCTGGCAAAATTATTCATGATGATTTGCTCGAAATTAAAGCTGACCCAGCTTTTGCAGCATCTGGTCAGATGTCTGAATGGCTTTGGAATTCATCTCGTAGGCGCGCTGGGTCTGAATCATGGTGACCAGCTCCTGCACCACGTTGACGTTGGAGGTTTCCACAAAGCCCTGCATCAGCGAGCCCATACCGTCGGTGCCCGGCGTACCGGCGGTGGGCTGGCCCGACGCGGCACTTTCGGCGTACAGATTGCTGCCCAATGGCGTCAGGCCCGCCGGGTTGATAAAGCGCGCCATGGCAATCGTACCGATCTGCTGCGGTGTAGCGCTGCCCGGCACGGTGGCGCTGACGGTGCCGTCACCCGAGATGCTGACCGAGGTGGCGTTGGCCGGTACCGTGACCCCGTTGGCCACGGGCAAGCCGGTGGCGGTGACCAGTGCGCCTGCGGCGTTGAGCTGGAAAGCGCCGTCACGCGTGTAGCTGATGGTGCCGTCGGGCATGGTCACCTGAAAAAACCCGTCGCCCTGGATCGCGACGTCGAGCTTGTTGTTGCTTTGCTGCAGGTTGCCTTGCACGAACGAGCGGCTGGTGGCCACGGTGCGCACGCCCAGCCCGATCTGCAGGCCGGTGGGCAGCGTGGATTGTTCGGTGCTGTTGGCACCCACCTGGCGCAGGTTCTGGTACATCAGGTCTTCAAACACGGCACTGGCACGCTTGAAGCCATTGGTGGACACGTTGGCCAGGTTGTTGGAGATCACGTCCAGCTGCATCTGCTGGGCTTCCATGCCGGTTTTTGAAATCCACAATGAGTTGATCATGATGATCTCCGGTTAAATAATTCAGCCTTGCATGCTCAAGAGTTGGGCGGCAGCACGGTCGTCTTGTTCTGCGGTTTGCATCAGGCGGGTTTGCGCGTCAAACTGGCGCGCGGTCTGAATCATGCCGACCATGGTTTCGATCGCGTTCACATTGGAGCCTTCCACCACCCCCAGCTGCAAACGCGCTGTGGTGTCGTTGGGCATAGGGTCGCCGCTGGTGGTTCTGAACAGCCCGTCGCCACCGCGTTTGAGCGGGTCGTCAGCGGTGGGGGTGGCCACCTTCAGGCGGCCGATGCCTGCGGGGGGCTGCTTGCCAACTTTGGCCGTGAGGGTGCCGTCGCTGCCCAGGGTCACTTCGCCGCCGGCGGGCACCGTGATCGGCGCACCACCGTCGCTGAGCACCACCAGGCCAGTGTTGGTTTTGAGGGTACCCGTGGCGTCCACTTCAAACGAACCGTTGCGGGTGTAGGCTTCGGTGCCGTCCAGGCCTTGTACGGCAAACCAGCTGTTGCCGGTAGTCATGGCGTCCATGGCACGTCCGGTGCGCTGCGGGCTGCCAGGAATGTCCAGCCAGCCGGGCGTGGCTTCCAGCGCCATCACGCGGGTGGTGGCGCCGTAGCCGCGCACGGGTACCGCCCGGTAGGTGGACAGTTCGGCCCGAAAGCCGTTGGTCGAGACATTGGCCAGGTTGTTGGCCAGCACCGCCTGGCGCTGCGACGCGGCGCTGGCGCCGGTCATGGCGGTGTAGATCAGGCGGTCCATGATTTACTAGCGCAGGTTGACCAGTGTGGACATGACCTGGTCTTGCGTTTTGATCGTTTGCGCGTTGGCCTGGTAGGCGCGCTGTGCGGTCATCATGTTGACCAGCTCGCTGGTCAGGTCAACGTTGGATTCTTCCAGTGCGCCGGAATTGAGGGCGCCAAAGCGGCCGTCTCCTGGTGACCCCAGCACCGCAGCGCCCGAATCAAATGACGGTGACCAGGCATTGCCGCCCAGCGGGATGAGGCCTTGCACGTTTCGGAAGTCGGCAATGGTGAACTGGCCGTCGTATTGTGTCTGGCCGTTGGAGTAGCGCGTGGTGATCAGCCCGCTGGCGCCAATGCTCAGGCCCGTGAGTTCTCCGGGTGCGTAGCCGTCTTGCGACAAGTTTGACACGCCAAAGGCCGACCCAAACTGCGTTACCTTGCTGATGTCCAGCGTGGCGCTGATACTTGGTGTCACTGCCGATGGGGTTGGGACGGTGAGCGTGGGTGACGTGGGCGGGGATACTAGCGCACCATTGGCGTTGAACTGCATCTGAAACAAGGCCGTGCCGCCGGTGGCAACGTCGTAAACATCCCAGTTGTCGGTGGTGGTCGAGGGAACCCTTTCAAAATATAAGTTGACGGGAACTGTTACCCCTTGCGAATCAAAAACCGACAGCGATGTGCCGTAGGTTGTGCGCGGTGTGGCCGGCACGGCCGTCGCCGCCACAACTGCGCGCGAGTCCAGATTCAGCTCGGCGGTGATCAGCGTGGTCGCGTGCGCGGGTATCGGAGCATTGGTGGGCATTTGCAGTTTTGCTGGCGTCACGCTGGTGGGTGCGCCAGTCAGGTCGGTTGGATAGCCCATCACGAAAGCGCCAGTATTGGTCTTGATGTAGCCATCCTTATCCAGTTTGAAGGCGCCATCGCGCGTGTAGGCAATGGAGCCGTCGGGCTGCGTCACCTGAAAAAAACCGCCACCATTGATGGCCACGTCCAACGGGTTGCCGGTGGTGACGATATTGCCCTGGGTAAATTGCTGGGCAATGGCCGCCACCGACACGCCGATGCCTGCGCCGCCACTGCCGCCACCCGCGCCCAGCGCCGAGGCGACCAGGTCGCCAAACTCGGCGCGCGACGACTTCATGCCGGTGGTGTTGGCGTTGGCAATGTTGTTGCCGATCACGTCCAGGCTGCGGCTTGAGGCATTGAGCCCTGAGAGTCCGGTTTGAAATGACATGATGCTTCCTTCTGTAAGGTTCTAGAAAATCAAAGAATGGCCTTGACGGCGTCGTAGCGCACCGCGTCGCGGCCCAAGAGCTGCAATGAAATGCCGTTGCTGTCGCTGCCCACGGACTGCACGCGCGCTTGCGCCAGTGCCGTGGCGCCGATGGTTTGGCCACCGGTCGTTGCGCTGATGCGATAGTTCGGGGTGCCGCCACCGGTGTATGCGCTGGCATCCCATGCGAATGCGTGACGCCCGGCCTCAAGGCCACCCAGGTTGATCGTGTCGATGAGTTGCCCGCCCGCCGAAAGGATGTCAACCTTGACGCTCTCGGCGCGGCCGTCAAGTTCGATCGCGCCCTTCGCCATGCCGTCCTGTACGCTGAGCTGGTTGCTTGCAACGAGCACGTCGTGTCCGACCAGGTTGGAGCCCTGCATCAACTGCAACGCACTGAACTGCGCGGCCATGCTCTTGAGCGTTTCATTGACCTGCTGAATCCCTGTGACGGTATTGATCTGCGCCATCTGGCTGGTCATCTGCGCGTTGTCCAGCGGGTTCATCGGGTCCTGGTTGTTGAGCTGTGCCACCAGCAGCTTCAAGAACCGGTCCTGGGCCGCGTTCATGTCGGTGGCCACCGTCTGATTGGCTGTGGTGCTGGTGCTGCTGGCTGGGGTGGTGGGTTGGGTAGCGGTGATCATGACGGTTCCTTGTGGGTTACTGGCCAAGCTGTAGCGTCTTGAGCAGCAGCGACTTGGCGGTGTTCATCACTTCGATGTTGTTCTGGTACGAGCGCGACGCAGAGATCATGTTGACCATCTCTTCCACCGGGTTGACGTTGGAGTAGTTCACATAGCCGTCGGCATCCGCTGAGGGGTGGTTGGGGTCGTGGATGCGCTTGAACGGCACGTTGCTTTCGGTCACGCCGCTGACCTTGACCCCGTTGGTAGCTTCGCCGCCCATGGGAACGGTCTGGAACACCACCTGGCGCGCCTTGTAGGCCTGCCCGTCGGGACCAGCCACGGTGTCGACGTTTGCCATGTTGCTGGCCACCACGTTCAGACGCTGCGACTGAGCACTGACGGCGCTACCCGACACATTGAAAATGGAAAACATCGACATGGTGTTGCTCCGTTAGCGTGACCTGATAAGCGCGACCTTATTGGCCCTGGATGGCGCTTAGTAGCGTCTTGGACTGGCCGTTGATAAAGCGCAAGGTGGATTCGTAACGCACCGAGTTGTCGACAAAACTGGCGCGTTCGCGGTCCAGGTCGACGCTATTGCCGTCCACGCTGGGTTGGCTTTGCGTGCCATAAGCCAGCGCGCCGGTGCCGCTCAGGGTGCTGTTGCCGCCTGTACCTGCAATGTCAATGTGCCGGGGGTGCGTGCTGGCCACGCTGGCTTGCAGACCCAGACCACGGCTGGCCTGGCTCAACTGGCTAGCACTGCTTTGTGTCATCTGACCCAGCGTCTCTTTGAAGTTGAAGTCGCGCGCCACGTAGCCGGGCGTGTCGGCGTTGGCAATGTTGCTGGCCAGAATGCGTTGGCGTTCGGCGCGCAGCACCAAGGCCTTGGAATGGAAATCCAGTCCAGCGGTCAGTTTGGCAAACATGGCGACACCTCAGCTTTCTTCATGTACCGTCTGCCCACCGTGGGGTTACGACGACTTGCCGAGTGATTATGGGAAGCCACGTCGATTTCTAAACCGCAAAAACACGGGTCAACCCGGCTCAATTGCGCTGTTTGCCAGAACGAACCCGCGCGTAAAGTGGTGCCATCGTCGTGGAGCACCCCGTGTTGACATTCCTCTCTCAAGCCCTGAAATCTGCGCTGTTGTTCGGACTGATGTCTGCAAGCCTCTGGGCACAGACGCTGCCCGCCGAGGCCGAGGTTGGCCAAGCCGCATTGGCCAGCGCGCAGCAGTGGGTCGATCAGGCGCTGGCGCAGCAATCGCCAGGTTTGCCGTTGCGTACCGAGGTGGTGTTGGGGCGGTTGGATCCGCGCTTGAAGCTGGCGGCATGCCAGCGTATTGAGCCGTATCTGCCACCCGGAACCCGCTTGTGGGGTAACACACGGCTGGGTCTGCGGTGCGCGCAAGGCAGCAGTCGCTGGAATGTCTTTTTGCCGTTGACGGTCAAGGCGTTTGGTCCGGCTTGGGTGATCAAGGGGCAGGTTGCTGCCGGGTCGGTGATGCAGGCGTCGGATGCGATGGAAGTCGAGGTGGACTGGGCCGCACAAGCCAGCCCGATCGTGGTGAACCTGGACGACTGGGTGGGCAAGAGCGCCACCCGGGTGCTTGGCACGGGCGATGCGTTGCGTCAGGATATGGTGCGCGCAGCGCAAGTGTTTCAGGCTGGGGCGATGGTACGGGTGGTGGCCAGCGGCGCAGGTTTTGAAATAGCATCGCGCGGGTTGGCGGTGTCGGCCGGTGTGCTGGGCCAGCAGGCGCGGGTGCGCATGGACAACGGCCAGATTTTGCAAGGCCGGGTCAGTGACCACCAAACAGTTCAGGTGATGCTGTGATTAACCACAGTGCGCGCAAAAAAAGGTTAAAGTCGGGCGCAAATCTGCCGAAAGGGATACTGCGAGGCTACGTACATCGTAGTTTTGGAGAACACCATGAAGATCAGCCAGCCCACCGACAAGCCCGTTGTTGCCAGCAACAACCCTCCTGCTTCGGGCGCCAAGAGCGCTCCGACGGTCAGTGCGCAGGCGCGGTTGTCTGCGTCTACCAGCACCCGATCAGCGGGGGTGGCGGTCACCGTCTCGACGCTGGCGCGTACGCTGGAAGCCAGCAGCACCGTCGATATGCCCGACGTGGACCTGAAAAAAGTGCAAGCCACGCGTGCCTCCATTGCCGATGGCAGTTATGTGGTCAACCCCGGCGCAATTGCCGACAAGCTGTTGGCCAACGCCCAAGAGATTTTGCAGCGCCAGCGCAACTAGCGCCAGCGACACTGGCCCTGCGCGCGCTCGGTGCAGGGGGGCTGTCATGAACCCTTCCGTTGCCGGGTGCCTGAACGAGGTTCAGGCCAGCGTTGATGCGCTGGCGAAGGCGCTGGCCCAACCTGCGCCGCCTTCCCAATTGACTGCGTCCAGTGACGCGCTCAACCTTCAGGCCTTCAAGCTGATGGCGCTGGTCAAGCAGACCCCGAGTGTGGCAACGCAAGACCCCAGCCTTGTGCGAGGCCTGCGCCAGGTTGCCGCGTCGTTGGCTGCTTGCCAAGCCCAAATGGCGCGGCAGGTGGCTTTGACCAACCAGGCCTTGCAGATGCTCTTGCCCACAACGGCGGGCGACACCTACACCAGCGCCTTGCAAGGCCGATCGGGCCAGCCTTACGGCAGCGCCGGACGACGCAGCGGGGAATTTCGGGCGATCAGCGCCTGAACGCTCGCCACAAATCGGTCGCTGACACCCAAGCAGCACCACAGGTGCGCCTCATGGGCGATGTGGGTTGAAAACGGGTTTTCAGTGTGTGCGCATCTTGGCACGCAAGCGCGCGATCGACTGGCTGTGCAACTGGCACACGCGTGATTCCGTCACGTCCAGCACGGCGGCGATTTCTTTCAGGTTCATGTCTTGCTCGTAGTACATGCTCATCACGTACTGCTCGCGCTCGGGCAGATTCTTGATGGCCGTCACCAGTGCTGCACGCAAGCGTTCATTGCGCAGCAGGTTCAGCGGGTCGGCGCTGGCGTCGCCCAGGTGGCGGTCCAGAAAGCCATCTTCCTCGTCACCTGAGTGACTCATATCTTCCAAATAGACCAGTTGCGTGCCGCGCACCCGCCCCAGCAGGGTTTGGTAGTCGGCCAAGTCCATGCCGAGGTCGGTGGCGATTTCGCTTTCCATGGGCGTGCGCCCCAACCGATGCTCCAACCGACGGATCGCTTCTTCAATGTCTTTCTGGCTTTTGCGCGTGCTGCGCGAGGCCCAGTCGTTGTCACGCAATTCGTCAATCATGGCGCCGCGTATGCGCTGGGTAGCGAACGTCTCAAATTGCACGCCCTGCGTGGCTTCATAGCGTGTCAGCGCCTCAGACAGCCCAATCATGCCGACCTGGATCAGGTCGTCAACCTCCACGTTGGGTGGCAGTTTGACCATCATGTGATGCGCAAGTCGGTGGACCAGCGGCTGGTATTGGCGGAGCAGGGCCGTGTGGTCAAGTTGGCCCTTGGCGGTGTACATCAGTGAACCCTTTCGCTGCGCCGGGATGGTTCCAGCGACAGCGCATTTTCGAACAATTCGAGCGCCAGATGTTGCAGGTCGTCGTGCGCGTCAATCGGCTGGTTGCTGGCGACCACCGTGCGAGGTTGAAACTGGTAGCCCATGAAGCTGCGCGCGCACTGTGTCAACTGTCGGGCTGACGCCGTAGGCAGGCTGCCTGCCTGCGCCAGGGGCTGGGGCACCAGACTGACCACCTGCGGATGCAGCCGTGCCTGCAACAGTTGTTTGAGCGCTGCGTAGGCGCTCAATGCCTCGGTGGGGGCCGGCGCCAGCACGATCTGTGGCGCAATCGATTGACCCGCCAGCAGCCGCGTGAGGGTGGGCGCGTCGGCGTAGATCAGGATCATGTCGTGCGTTGCGAACAAGTGCGCAAGGACTGGCACCAACGTGTCTGCGACAGGCAGTTTCCGAAAGCCCGTGCTGGCAGGCAATACCTGCCAACTGGGCGCCAGATTGTCGTCAGGACAGTGTTGCAACCGGTTGTCCATCTGTTGCGCCAACCCGGGGTTGGCGGCACTTTCCTGTGCGTGACCGTCCAGCACCAGCACTGACAAGCCCATGTCGACCCAGCGTGAGCACAGCCCCCACAAGAGCGGTAATTCACCGCTTTGGCGACCGTGGCTGACCAGGGTCACGAGTCTGGGCCAGCGTTGCAGCGCCAGCGCTTGCAGACCTGCGGCCTGGTTGACAAACGGATCAAGCATGGAGCTGTCCAGCGGGCATGGGGCTGGTTTGGGTAAAGAAGAAGCCCAGATCGGCGGCCCTGGGGTCAAACGCCGACTTGTTGGTCGATCGCATTGACAGCGCCACCAGGCCGGCCGGGTTGGCACGTTCCCAGTCTTCAGGAACCTTCTGGCCGTTGGTGACGCCGCGCAGCTTGAGCTGGTGGCGAATCGCCGCGTCCAGCGCCGGGCCGATCTTGGCGGCCTCGTCGGTCTTGGACAATACTGTCTGTTGCACGCTGCCGTGCTTGAACGAGCTCACCATGTCTTCGAGCGTGTCGCCGTGGCTGCCGGCATTGAGCACCATCAGGCGCTGCACACCCGGCACGTCCAGCAGGGTCAGCAGATCGTTCTTGCGCGGGTCGTTGGGCGAGACGCCGGTGGTGTCGATCAACACCATTTTCTTGTTGGCCAGCAAGCCGAGCAAATCCTGCAGGGCAGCGCGGTCGTGCGCCTGGTGTGCCACCACGCCCAGCAGCCGACCGTAGGCGCGCAGTTGCTCGTGCGCCCCCACGCGGTAGGTGTCGAGCGTGACCAGACCCACGCTGGCGCTGCCGTAGGCTTTGGCGCACAGCCCCGCCAGCTTGGCTGCCGTGGTGGTCTTGCCCACACCGGTGGCCCCGACCAGCGCAAAGATGCCACCTTCTTCTGGCAAAGGCGTGCTGTCGGCGTCACTGTGCAGGTTGTGCGCCAGTGTGTCCATGATCCACCGAAACGCCTCGGGTGCCCCCAAACCGGTGGGCAGGTGCTCGATCACGCTGCGGGCCAGGCTGGGGGAGTAGCCGCTGCGAATGAGCTTGAGCATCAGGTTGGACTGGATCGGGTCTTGCCGTGCCTGCCCCAGACAGGCCAGCGTGTTGAAGCGGTCTTCGATCAGATCCTTCATGGCTTGCAGTTCGGCCACGATGTTTTGAGGCGCGGCGGTTTTGACGCGGATGGCTTGCGCTGGTGCGCTGGGCACGGCCATCGGTGTCGTTACAGGTGCGGGTGCGGGTATGGTTGGTGCAACTGCGGTGCGTGCCGATGGCGCGGGCTTGCTGTCAACCTGCGGTGCGGGCAGTTCACCGCGCGCTTCCTGGCGGCGGCGCAGCATGCGCTCGCGCACATAGTCCTGAAACGATAGCGTGCTCATAGCCAGTTGTGTGGCGTCGTCGAGCACAGCGCTGTCGGGGTTGACGCGCGCCGGGGTGATCTGGCGCGCAGAGACCAGCTTGCCCGGGCGGGTGGTGGATTGCTCGGCCTGACGGTCCAGCGCGGCCAACGTGTCCTCGCCCGTGGCGAGCACTTCCACACCGCTGGCAGTGGCACGGTTGGACAGAATGAGCGTGCCGTCGCCGAAGGTCATGCGCGCCTTGTTCAGTGCCTCGCGCGCGGTCGGGGCGGTAAAGCGTTGGATGTTCATGATGCAGCACCTTTGAGAATGGGTCCGATGCGGATGGTGTGAGATTCAGGGATTTCGCTGTGCGCCAGCACTTGCAGCCGCGGCGCCACGCGGCGTACCAGCCGCGCTATTGAGCCGCGAATGGTGTCGGGCACCAGCAGGCACGCCGGGATGCCAATTTCTTCCTGGCGCAGTGCAACTTCGGCAGCCTTTTGCGTCAACACGTCGGCGACACCTGGGTCCAGCGCCTGGCCCTGGCCAGTGGGGTTGCCCAGCGCCTGCACCAGCAGGCGCTCCAAAGCGGGGTCGATGGCGATCACGTTGAGCTCGCGCACCGGGCCGTAAATCTGTTGCACGATGGCCGGTGACAGTGCCACGCGCACGCGCCGCGCTAGCTCGACCGGGTCAGTGATGGTGGTGGCGTGTTCGGCAATCGATTCGATGATGGTGCGGATGTCGCGAATGTGCACAGACTCTTCCAGCAGCAGCTGCAACACCTTCTGGAACACGGCGATCGACACCATTTTGGGAACCACTTCTTCGATCAGTTTGGGGGCCTGCTTGGCCACGTGCTCCACCAGTTGTTGCGTCTCGGTGCGACTGAGCAACTTGGCGGCTTGCACCTGCATCAAGTGTGACAGGTGGGTGGCCATGACGGTCTCGGAATCAACCACGGTAAAACCAGCCATCTGCGCTGCTTCGCGCTGCTCCTTGGCGATCCAGTGCGCGGGCAGACCGAAGGCCGGGTCGGTGGTGGGGGTGCCAATCAATGGGGTGGTGATGCCACCCGGGTTGATGGCCAGAAATTGCCCCGGAAACGCTTCGCCTTCGCCCACGATCACACCGCGCAGCGTAATGCGATACGCACTGGGTTTGAGCTCCAGGTTGTCGCGCACGTGCACGGGTGGCGGCAAAAAGCCCACCTCTTGCGCGAACTTGCGCCGCACGCCCTTGATGCGCGTGAGCAGGTCGCCCTGGCGGTTCTTGTCCACCAGCGTGATCAGGCGGTAGCCCAGTTCCAGTCCGAGCTGGTCCACCGGTTGCAGGTCGTCCCAGGTGGCTTCGCCATCGGCTGCCGGCGTGGTGATGACCGGGGCTTCTTCCACTACCACCGGCTGGTGCGCCAGCAGCCATGCGCCATACCCCAGCAGCGTGGCCACGCTCAGGAAAACCACGTGCGGCATCCCCGGAATCAGACCCAGAATGCCCAGAATGCTGGCGGTGATGCCGATGGCGCGCGGCGAGATGAACATTTGGCTGACGATTTGATGCCCGAGGTCGCGGTCTTTGCCCACGCGTGAGACCACCATCGCCGCTGCCACCGAAATCAGCAGCCCTGGAATCTGTGCCACCAGCGCGTCGCCCACCGCCAGCAGGATGTAACTGTCGGCCGCCTGGGAGGCGCTCAAACCATGCTGCAACACGCCCACGGTAAAGCCGCCAAAGATGTTGATCAGCAAAATCAAAATGCCAGCAATGGCATCACCTCGGACGAACTTGGAGGCACCATCCATCGACCCAAAAAAGTCGGCTTCTTCGCCCACTTCCGCGCGGCGGCGCTTGGCTTCGGCTTCGTTGATGAGCCCCGCGTTGAGGTCAGCGTCCACTGCCATTTGCTTGCCCGGCATCGCGTCCAGGGCAAAGCGCGCGGACACCTCGGCAATGCGCTCGGCACCTTTGGTGACCACCACAAAGTTGATGACCACCAGAATCGAGAACACGATCAAGCCCACGGCAAAGTTGCCGCCGATCAAAAAGTGCCCAAACGCTTCGATCACCGCGCCGGCCGCGTCAGGCCCGGTGTGGCCTTCCATCAGTACCACCCGGGTCGACGCCACGTTGAGCGACAGACGCAACATGGTGGTCAGCAGCAGCACGGTGGGGAAGGCGGCAAAGTCCAGCGGCTTGAGCATGTACGCCGCCACCATCATCACCATCAGCGCAATGGCAATGTTGAAGGTGAAGAAAGTGTCGAGCAACCACGGTGGCAGTGGCAACACCATCATCGCCAGGATCGCCACCACCAGTAACGGTGCTGCAGCACCCTGGATCACGGCGGTGTTGTTGCCGAGCCAGGCTTTGAAAGGGGCAAGGAGCGCGTTCATAGAGCAGACGCTGCCAGCACATTGGACAGCGGATCAAGTTCAGGGGGGACAAACGGCGTGGGGGCGTCTTGCGGCATCGGGCCGTCGCCGCGCAAGGCGGCTTTCAGGCGATAGATGTAGGCCAGCACCTGCGCCACCGCTGTGTACAGGCTGGCAGGAATGTCCTGATCGAGTTCGGCGTGGGTGTAGAGCGCACGCGCCAGTACGGCTGACTGCAGCACCGGAACCTCGTGTTCGCGGGCGAGGTCGCGGATCTTGAAGGCCAGCAGATCGGCGCCCTTGGCCACCACGCGCGGTGCGGCCATGGTTTGCTCGTCGTAGCGCAGTGCCACCGCGTAGTGGGTGGGGTTCATCAGAACAAAGTCGGCCTTGGGAACCGCCTTGACACTGTTGCCTTGCGCGATGTCGCGCTGGCGCTGACGCAGACGTCCCTTCATCTGCGGATTACCGTCGGATTCCTTGGTTTCCTGCTTGAGTTCCTGGTGCGACATCTTCATGCGCGAGCGGTGTAAAAAGCTTTGCAGAGGTACGTCCACCAACGCCACCACCAGCAGCACC
>Ga0172373_10009723_pt1 | contig 11889 bp, 7 predicted proteins | sample Lak10m_2_FD_114546 | JGI IMG/M metagenome (GOLD analysis project Ga0172373, IMG submission 114546) | Freshwater microbial communities from Kabuno Bay, South-Kivu, Congo - kab_092012_10m | ecosystem: Environmental > Aquatic > Freshwater > Lake | place: Democratic Republic of the Congo: South-Kivu... | reverse complement strand
GCCATGCACCGACGGGCATCAGCCTCGTCTCGAATCTTCCGCCCTGCCATCTCGGACCTCCACGAGGCCGAGATCTTCGGGACGATGAGCACCGCCGTCATCCCGGCGTCGCTGATGGGTCACGTCGCCCAGCGCATCGAGAGCCCCGCCTTCGGTGAGCGGGTCGTCGGGCACCAATACGATGCCCTCGCCCGCCTGAAGCAGACGAAGATCGACGTGGCGTCGACGCGGACGTTCTCCTCTGTCGACGTCAAGACCGCCGCGCAGGATGAGGGCTTCGACCCGCTGCCCTCGGCGGACGCCACGGTGGTCCACAGCCACGGTGACGCCGACACGCTGCAGTCGACGACGCCGGACCACCTCGGCCGGCGCTTCGACGCCAGCTACGACCAGACGAGCACGGCGGTGCCGCCGACGTCGGTGAACGGGCTGACGGTAAGCCGCGACGCGCGCGATCGCATCAGCAGCGACGAGAAACTGAAGTACGTCTTCGACGCGTTCGACCGCCTCGTGCTGGTGCAGCGCGACGGCGTCGACGAGCTGCGCCTCGCCTACGACGGCGTGGGCCGGCGGCGGCTCGAGCGGCGGGGCAAGGCGCCCGCCAACAGCGACGACGTGGTGCTCGAATACGACCGCGGCAACGTCATCCAGGAGACGGCGGCGAAGACCGGGGCCATCGCGTTTTCCACGATCCACGCCCCGGCCCTCGACGCCCCCGTCGTGAGCTGGTTCGGTCAGTTGCAGCCGTCGACGACGGTCTACGACCTCGGCACCGACGTGCGCGGCGACGTCACCATCGCGTTCAAGAACGGCGCGGCGCACGAAGAGCAGCTGCTGAGCGCCTATGGCGAACGCGAGGCCTTCGACGCCAACGGCAACGGCTGCGTCGAGGGCCTCGACGCCGGCAGCCGCTCCCTGCCGGTGGCGGGCTGCACGACGCTCACGGTGCTGCAGCGCTTCGGCATCGGCGGCGCCCGCCAGCACGCGGCGACGAAGCTCGTCGACCTCCGCAACCGCGTCTACGCCCCGCACCTGCGCGGCTTCCTCACGAAGGACCCCCTCGGCGCCGTCGACAGCGACAGCCTCTTCGCCTACGTCGCCGCCGACCCGGTGAACCTCCGCGACCCCTGGGGCCTGGCGGTGACGGAAGACTCTCCGCCAAGCTCCAGCCACAACTTCGATCCCGCCGAAGTGAAGGCCCCGCGAAAAACCAGCCACAACTTTGATCCCCATGAAGTAGAGGCGACCGTTTCGAGCTGCGACGCAACCTGTCAGTTCCTGCGCGCAGGTCGGGAACTTGGCGGGCTCCTCAAATCGCTCGGTGACGGCGGGGCGCTCGGCGATGCGGGAGCAGATCTGGTGCCAGGAGGGGACGATTTCGGCGCCGGCGTCACGAAGGAGATTGTCCGACACACACTTCGACAAACCGTCACTGTCGGACTTGCTCCGGTGGTAGCCCCGCTCAAAATCGGTGGAACTGCTCTGTCGGACCCTCGGGACAATCTCTCTGAGCTGGTCAATGGGTTGCCTGGCGTTTCGAACTATTTCACTACACGGGACGTCATCGATGCGTGTGCGAGCAATCCGGGAAGCGCAGCCTGTGGTGGAGCAGCGGTTCGTGCCATCGAGATGATCACCGATCTTGTTGTCGGCGCCCGCAAGGGTGGCGCCGGGTGTCCCGGTGGTCGATGCGGGCCGGGGAGAAGGAGTTGTTTCGAGGCTGGCACTCTCGTGCTGACGCCCGACGGCGCCATTCCGATTGAAGAGGTCGTGGTCGGTATGCTGGTGCTCAGCCGGGATCCAGAGACCGGCGCCTGGGACTGGCGCCCGGTCACCCGGAAGTTCGTGCGTCCCGTCGAGGGCGTGTTGACTCTCGAGCTGGCCACCGACCTCGGCGACATCGAGACCCTGCATGTCACACCCGAGCACCCGTTCATGACGGCGTCAGGCGCCTTCGTAGAGGCCGGGGATCTGGTGCCGGGGGACGTGGTGGACACGATGCTGGGCGACGCCCGGGTTCAGCGACTCAGCTGGATCGACGGCGAAAGGTTGGTGTACAACTTCGAGGTTGATGGAACCCACACCTACTTCGTCGGCGAACTCGGCGCGTGGGTCCACAACACATGCTGGAAGCCGGGAAAGAACGACCTCGATTGGCGAGGCTCTGGACGCGGTCAGCGTGACGCCGTCGCCGAGGGCTTCAACAGAACCGGCGAACCACGCAGCAACTTCGAGGTGACGAAGTGGGGCAAGGATGAGCACGGGAAGTCGTTCCCAGTCGAATGGCGCTCTTCTTCCGGGGCCGAGGTGAATATCGACATGGGGCACCTCAACAACGGGCCTGGCACCCCACACGTTGGTTGGCAGACCGGTGGAAAGCGCGGAGCGGGCGGCGCTGCTCGCGGACATATCCTCGTTGATGATGTTACGGTGAATCGATGACACCTGATGTGCTGATGCGTGCAGCAGAAGCTGCTGGAATCGGCGTCGCTCTCTTGTCCGATGCTTCGACCAAGGAACTGCTTGCAAAGCTGAGGCGTCCGAAGACAAGAGCAATCTGGGAAGGCATGGGCGGCCGGTCCGTTCAGGAGGCTGATGCGTGGCGCTTGATTCGGCGTCTCGGTGATGAAGAGCTCCTTCTGCTCTTTGAGGATCCGCCTCTCGCTGCCAGGTTCGACAGGGCAGAGGATGTTGTCCATGTGATTGGCGAGCTTCCTCAGGTTGTCTTCTACGTTGTTTGCTCCGGTGGGCTGGTGGCCTTTAATGATCACGATGTGCTGATCGCTTCTGGGACGGCCGAGCGCATCATCGACGAACCGGAGCGGGCGTGAATCAAGCATGTGCGCAGGGCCCGCGCGCCACGCGCGGTCGCCGCAGACGGCGCCGCACATGCCGTGTATTCACTGAACGCCGCGCTCAGGCGCCGTCGTCGTCGTCGACGATGCCGATGAGGGTGCGGCCGTATTTCTGGACGAGCTTCGGGCCGACGCCCGAGATGCGCTCCAGCTCCTCCAGCGTCGTGGGCTGGGCGGCGGCGATGGCCTGCAGCAGGCGGTCGCCGGCGATGGTGAAGGCCGGGGCCTTTCTCGCCTGGGCCTCCTGCAGCCGCCACGCCTTGAGCTTCGCCAGCAGGGCCGAGGCCGCGGCGTTGACGGATTCGCCGTCGTCGTCGCTGCTGCGGCCACGACGACTGGCGCCGGCGCCCTTTGCTGCCCCGCGCGTGCCCCGCGCGCTGCCGGCCGACGATGACGACGACGCCCGGCCCTTGCGGGTGGTCTTGCCGCCGCCGCCTTCCTGGCGGGCGGAGACGAAGAGGGAGAGGTCGCCTTCGGGTTGGCTTGTGAGGGTGACGTTCTGGTAGCGGATGCGCTCGCCGCGCTCGTTGTCGAACATGCGCTCCTCGACGGCGACGCGGCCGGCGCGCACGAGGGCGGCGAGGAGGTGTTCGAAGGAGCGGCGGTCGACGCCGTTTTTCTCGAGGCTCTCGCTGTAGAGCTTGCCCGTTGAAATACCCCGCTGGCCGGCGGTGCGCAGGCGGGCCTCGATGGCGCGCACGAGCTTCGCTTCTTCGTCGGTGACGGCGCGGCTCTGGCGCAGGCGGCAGGCCTCGGGGGCGCAGGCGTCGCAGATGCCGCAGGGGCCTTTGCCGTCGACGTCGCCGAAGTGCCGGAGCAGGGCGAGCTGGCGGCAGCCCTTGTCGTCGAGGAAGCGGGACATGCCCCCGATCTGGGTCTCCTTGTGGCGCTTCTGGGCGAGGTAGGGCTTCTCCCAGCGGTCGTGCCCGCGCACCCATTTGTCGCCGACGCCTGTGGCGCCGCCGTGGATCCACAGCTTCTCGATGGCCTTGCTGAAGGTGTCGTCGTCGAGGCCGCAGCGCTTGCGGATGACACTCTCGTCTTCGGCGACGTCGTCTTCGTCGCCGTCTTTTTGATGCGGCCCGCCGGCCGGCAGGGCGCGCCACACCCGGCCGAGCACCTTGCTCTCGGGGTAGTCGCGGTCGAGGAAGAAGGCGTGCATCTTCGTGTCGACCAATGAGCCCAGCAGCAGCGCGCGGCTCGGCTTGCCGTCGCGGCCGGCGCGGCCGACCTCCTGCGAATAGGCCTCCAGCGACGACGGCAGCGCGAGGTGCACGACGGTGCGGACGTCGGCCTTGTCGACGCCCATGCCAAAGGCGATCGTGGCGACGACGACCTCGAGGCCGCCCTTCAGAAACGCATGCTGCACGCTCTCGCGCTGCTTCGGCGGCAGGCCGGCGTGATAGGCCGCGCAGGCGAGGCCTTCGTCGGCGAACTCCTCGGCGATTTCCTCGGCCTCCTTGCGGGTCGGCGCGTAGAGGATGGCCGGCCGGTGCGCGGCGTCGGCGACGGCTTTGGCCGCCAATGCCCGACGCTGGGTGGGCGCGCAGTCGACGACCTCGAGGGCGAGGTTCTCGCGACGAAAGCCGTGGATGAAGCGCTGGGCCTTTTTCGTGCCGGTGCCCAATCCCAGCAATTCGACGATGTCGTCCTGCACCGCCGGCGTCGCCGTGGCCGTGAGCGCCACGACGGGGGCCGGGCGCAAGAGCGGCAGGCGCTCGCCGAGCATGCGGTATTCAGGGCGGAAGTCGTGGCCCCAATGCGAGATGCAGTGGGCCTCGTCGATGGCGACGAGTGCCGGCGTCTTCTTGCCGAGCATCTCGGGGAAGCCGGGCACGGCGAGGCGCTCGGGGGCGAAGAACAGGAAATCGAGCTCGCCGCGCAGGTAGTTCCGGCAGGCCTCGCGCGAGGCCTCGCGGTCGACGCCCGAGTGGATGCGCGCGGCGCGAAAGCCCTGGGCGAGGAGCTTGTCGGCCTGGTCGTCCATCAGGGCAATGAGTGGACTGACGACGACGACGCAGCCGCCGACGCCTTCGCGCCGGGCGAGGCCGGGCAGCTGGTAGCAGAGGCTCTTGCCGGCGCCGGTGGGCATGACGACGAGGGCGTCGTGGCCGTCGGCGACGCTCTGGCAGATGGCCTGCTGGTGGGGGCGAAAGGCGTCGAAGCCGAAGCGCCGCTGCAGGAGCGGCAACAGCGGCACCGACACCGATGCGGTCGGGGCCGGGGCCGTGCGGGGGCGCGGGGCGATGTCGGGCTCCATACCGGATCCGCCGTTTCCACCCGCGCCGTTGTGCAGGGCCGGGCCCCGGAACGGATGTGCAGGTGGACCGAAGGTGCCCGGATCCACCCGGAAGATCAAGGGATTCCGTCGGTCTCCGGAGCCGGGTCGGCGCGCCGGGCCCGCTCCCGCCGGGCGGGATCCGGGCGCAGGGGCGTGCGGGTGGTCCTACATCGGACTACATCGACCGGCCCGTCTCAGCGCCGCAGGTGGAGCTTGAGGGTCGCCGCGAGGGCGTCGAAGTCGTCGCTGCGGGCGACGACGCCGTCGGCGCCGTCGTCGAGGACCTTCTGGCGGGCCTCGACGCCGGTGGGGATGCGGTCGTCGAGGAGGAGCACCGGCGTGCGGCGCAGCGACGGCTCCTGTTTGAAGCGCTTCACGAGGAAGCGGCCGCTGGCCGAGGCGCTGCCGGCGTCGATGAGGACGACGTCGGGGTCGGCCTCGCGGGCCGCGTGGACGGCGTCGGCGCCGACGTCATTGACGTTGACGACGACGAAGCCGCGGGGCTGCAGCTCCCGCGACAGCGAGTAGCGCACGAGGCCGCTCGTCGAGACCACCACGACGCGGGGCATGTCGTCCTCCACCGGCCACACCGGGGATGCGAGGCGCTGTCCGGTCCACGCCGGCCCATCGGACAGGTGGAAGGGGAGGGCGCGAGAGTGGGTGTCCGCGGTGCGTGCCATGACCCACCTCGACTCAAGGGCCGTGCCAGTGGGCGGCACGGCTGCGGAGGGCGGCGTCGGCGACCCGGCGGGCGTCTTCGGCGCTGCAGCCCGGCAGGAAGGTCGCGCCGGCCGGGGCCGTGCCGTGCCCCTCGAGGAGGGCGAGGGCGAGGCGGAAGTGGGCAGCGGCGTCGCCGTCCCGCTGCAGGCGGCGCAGCAGGGCCCCCATCAAAAAGGCCCCGAGCCACGACGTCGGCTGGGCCCGGCCGAGCAGGGCCCGGGCCGTGTGCAGCGCGCCTTCCTGCAGGGCGCTCACGGCGAGGATCGTGCTGGCGTCGCCCTCCCAGGCGAGCGAGAGCGGCGCCTCGAGGAGCTGGCGGGCGAGCTCGCGCTGTCCGTCGGCGAGGGCGAGGGCGGCGGCGGCGACGCGGGCCTCCTCGAGGGCGGGCGCCTCCCGGGCGAGGCGCAAGAGGCGCGCGGCGCGGCGGGGAAGGGGCGCGCCCTCGTCGAGCAGGGCGGCGAGGCGGAGGGTCGAAGCGGCGTCGGCGTCGTCGACGAGGTGCTCGACGTCGACGACGTGCTCGCCGTCGACAGGGGGGCTGCGGCCGTCGGCGCCGAGGATGACGTCGTCGGCGCCCGAGAGGGGCTGGCCGGCGGCGAGGACGTCGACGGCAGTGAGCACGAGCAGGCCCTCGGGGGCGGTGGCGGCGAGGAGGCGACTCCAGGTCTGACGCGCGCCCTCGGGTCGCAGGTGGTGCAGCACGTCGCGGCAGACGACGAGGTCGAAGGGGCCGCCGCCGGGGATCTCGCGCAGGTCGCCGTGGGCGGCGCGGACGCGGGCGGCGACGGCGGGCAGGGGCCGGTGGCCGGCGGCGTCGCCGGCGAGGCGGCCCGAGGTCACCGAGCCCGGCAGGTGGACGAGGCGGCCGGGGATCGTGAAGGCGCGGGCGTCGCCGAGGGCGTGGGCCTCGCTGTCGGTGGCGATGATCTCGACGTCGACGCCGGCGGAGGCCGCCAGCAGCGCCACCGTGAAGGGCTCGGCGAGACCGCCGGCGCCGGCGCACCAGACCCGCAAAGGCCGCCCGGCATGACGGCGTCGCAGCGCCTCGAGGGCCGTCGCCAGCGCCGCCGCCCCGTGGCCGAGGGGATGGCCCCGCTTCGCGGACGACGACGACGGCCGCCGCCAGGCGGTGGTCGCTGAGGCGGTGGTCGCTGATCCGGTCGGGTCGGAGGTCGCCGTCGTCATGGGGTGAATCCCCCATCCACACACAGTGCCAGCGGTCGGCCGAAGCCGACCGCCGCGTCCGGGCGCGCGCGCTCGACCGGACAGGCGGGTTCCCGGTGGACATCGACCGGACACACGCCCCGGTCGCCCGGACAGGACGTCCGCAGGCCGGACGATTGTCCGGTCCGCCGGCGCGCCGGGGCGGCGGGCTACACTCGATCCATGACCTTCCGTCGCTCGCTGTTGCTGTGGCCCGCCCTGGGCGCCGTCGCCTTTGCCGTCGCCTGCCCCCCGGAGGAGGGGGCCGAGGGCGAGGGTGAGGGCGAGCCGCCGCCACCGCCGTTCGTCGTCGTCGACGCCGGCGTCGAGGAGCCGCCGCCGCCGCCCCCGTGCGTCGAGGACGACCGGGAGGAGAACGACGAGCCGGCCGCCGCCAGCGCCGTCACCGCCGGCGACACCGTCAGCGCCCGCTTCTGCGGCGGCGACGACGACTGGTACGCCCTCGACGTCGGCGCCGGCTGCGCCCTGTCGGTGCTCCTCGAGCAGGTGCCGGATGCGGTCGACCCACCGGTCGGTGAGGGCGAAGGCGAAGGCGAGGGCGATGGGGAGGGCGAAGATCCCGACCTCAGCACCCTCAGCGTCATCGTCGTCGACGTCGCCACCGGGGCCCCCGTCGGCGCCGGCCAGGGCATCGGCCGGCGCAAGGCCCTCAACGTGCGGGTGCCGGCGGCCGGTCGCTACGCGCTGCGGGTCCGCGGCGGCAGCGCCGACGACGTGAGCTACCGCCTCACGGTGGGCACCTCGTGCGGCAGCGACGTCGTCTGCCCCGCCGACGACCCCCGCGAGGACAACGACACCGCCGCCACCGCCGCCACCCTCGACGAGGGCGTGCCCTTCGACGGCGCGGCCTGCGGCGGCGACGCCGACTTCTTCCGCCTGCCGGTGCAGCCGGGCTGTCTCGCCGACGTGCAGCTCTCGTTCACCCACGCGCGCGGCGACCTCGACCTGCAGCTCGTCGACATCGCCACCGGCGTGACGCTGCAGGCGTCGGCGGGGACGGGCAACCTCGAGCAGGTGCGGCGCGTCTTCGATCCGGCGACGACGGCGGCGCGGGTGTTCCTCTTCAACGGCACCGACCAGAACGTCGGCAACGCCTATCGGCTCGAGGTCGACGAGATCTGCCTGGGCCAGCTCGGCTGCCCCGCCGACGACCCCTTCGAGGACAACGACGACCGCACGACGGCGACCATCATCGGCCGCAACGACGAGGTGCTCTCGGCCATCTGCGGCGTCGACGAGGACTTCTTCGGCGTCACGCCCCAGCAGGGCTGCACGACGACGTTTGCCGCCAGCTTCGAGCACGACGACGGCGACATCGACCTGCAGTTGCTGAACGCCAACGGCGGCGTCATCGCGAGCTCGCTGTCGACGTCGGACGCGGAGTCCATCGCGTTCACCGCGCCCAATGGCACGCGGGTGACGCTGCGGGTCTTTGGCGCCAGCGGCGCCCAGAACCGCTACCGGCTCACGACGCGCACCGCCTGCCCGTGAGGGCTGCCCGGGGGCGGGGAGGAAACGCTCCGTCGGTCGCCGCCGATACTGTCTGCGAGGTGTGTCATGGCTCGCGTCGAAGGTGAGAATCAGTCCGCGAAGGAGGCCGAGCGGGCCGCGCAGGAGGCCGACAAGCGCTCCCGCGAGGCCAGGCTCGCCCAGACCGACCGCCAGACCTTCGGGCGCATGCTCGAGAGCCAGAAGGGCGCGAAGGAGCAGGCGCTGCAGCAGGGCGCCCAGCAGGCCCGCGAGCAGGCCGCCGAGGGGCAGAAGAAGACGGGCGAGCAGGCGAAGGCGGCGCTGATGGCGCGCCACGGCGTCGCCCAGCAGGGTCGCTTCATGGAGGCCGCCAAGACCTTCCAGGGCTCCCTCGAGCAGGCGCAGCAGAAGACGCAGGCCTCCGACCAGGGGCGCGTCGAGCGCCGCGACACCGGCAAGCAGAAGGACCGCGTCGAGCACGAGGACCGCAAGGAGGTCCAGACGGCGCGGGCCGAGGCCAAAAAGGATCGCGAGACCGAGCTCGCCCGTGCCGAGGCCCGAGACGCCGCCCGCCCCAACGCCGCCATCGGCAGCGACAACAAGGGCAGCGGCGACGGCCAGCCCCAGGGCGACGACGGCAGCGCGGCCGCGGCGGCGGCCATCAAGAAGGCGGCGCAGCAGCCGACAGCGGCGAAGGGGCCGCAGGCGGCGCGCGAGGTGAAGCAGATCCCGCCCGAGCTCCTCGAGAAGCTCGTGTCGACCGTCTACCTCGCCGTCACCGAGAAGGGCTTCAAGGAGTTCCAGATCGAGCTCAAGGACGGGCCGCTGAAGGGCGCGTTCCTCAAGATCTCCGCCGACAACGGCAAGGTCGCTCTCGCGTTCTCCGGGCTCGGCGCCCAGGAGAAGGCCCTGCTCGAAGCGAGCAAAGGCGACCTCATGCGTCGCCTCGAGAAGAAGGGCCTGAGCCTCGGCAGGCTCGAGGTGAAGTAGCCGTCGCGATGACCGTGCTATCGCGGGAGGCATGAGCACCCGCGGCCTCTCCGACGACGTCCGCGACCTCGGCGCCCTCCTTGGCGATGTCATCCGCGAGCAGGCGGGCGACGACGCCTACGCCCTCGTGGAGAGCGTCCGCCAGACGCTGGTGCCCCGTCGACGCCACCACGAGTCCACCGACGACGTGAAGGAGCGGTTGGCGGCGTTGTCGTCGGCGGACCTCGAGCTGTTGACGCGGGCCTTCGGGCTCTGTTTCAACCTCACGAACCTCGCCGAGGAGCATGAGCGGCTGCGGGCGCGGCAGGCGCGCTCGGCGGGCAAGCAGACCCTCGAGGCGGCCTTCCTCGCGCTGCGGGACGCCGGGCGCAGCGCCGACGACGTCGAGGTCATCGTGCGGGAGACGCCGCTGTTGTTGACGTTCACGGCGCACCCCACCGAGATGCGGCGGACGGTGCGGCAGCATCTGGCGGCACACCGAGGGGCAAAGGCGCCTCCAGCGCGCGCCCGAAGACCTTCGCGAAGGCCTCGCGCAGATCGCGGTCGACGTCGACCAGGGCCGCCGCCAGCACGCCGATCGAATGCAGGCCGCCCGAGACCTCGTCGGCCACCGTCGGCGAGCGCTCCCGCAGCTCGGTGGTGGCCCAGAGGGCCTCGACGTGGGCGCCAATCTCGTCGCGGGCCCGCGCAGGCGCGGTCTCGAGCTGGCCGATGCCGTCGCCGATCGCTGGATGGGCGGCGACCGCGACGGCAACCCCCACGTGACGCCGACGGTGACGCGCGAGACCCTGCGCCGCCATCGCCAGGAGGCCGACCGCGGCCTGCGCGAGACCCTCGTCGGGTTGTTCGCCGTCGTCTCCCAGCATCGGCGTCTGATGCCCGACGGCCTCACCGGTGTCGCCGAAGACGTCGAGGAGCCCTTCCGCGCCCGGGTCGAGGGCATGGTGCGGGCCCTGCGCGAGGATCCGGCCTTCGAGCCCGCGCAGGGCCTCGCGGCATTGTCGTCGTCGCTGTCGGCGGCGGGGCAGGCGCGGACGAAGACGTTGTTGCGACCGGCGCAGGTGCAGGCGCTGGTGTTGGGGCGGCACCTCGCGCGCCTCGACATCCGTGAGCACAGCGCCCGCATCGGCGAGGCGGTGGCGTTCCTCTTCGCGCAGATCGGGATGCGGGACCACCGCGCCCTCGACGAGGCCGGACGTCGTGAGCGCCTCTGCGCCGAGCTCACCACCAGCCGCCCGATGCTGGGCGGGCGTCACCACGGCGGGCGCGACCTGCCCGACGACGTCGCCGCCGTCCTTGGTCCGTACTTCGTGTTGCGCGACTAGGGCGTGGCCGACACCCGCTCCATCGTGTCGATGACCGACGACGTGAGCGATGTGCTGGAGGTGTTGCTCCTCGCCCGCGAGGCCGGCGTGCGGGTGTTGCCGGTGCCCCTCTTCGAGACCCTCAAGGACCTCACGGCGGCGCCGGTGATCATGGACGGCTTGTTGTCGACGGCCGTCTATCGCGCGGCGCTGGGCGATGATGTCCAGGAGATCATGCTCGGCTACTCCGACAGCAACAAGGACGCCGGCCCCGTCGCCGCCACCTGGGGCTTGTTCGTCGCCCAGCGGGAGCTGGCGGCGGTGTGTCGTCGTCACGGGGTGCGCTTCCGCTTCTTCCACGGCCGTGGCACGTCGCTGGGGCGCGGTGGCGGGCCGATGGCGCGCGCGATCCTCGCCCAGCCGCCCGGCACCATCGACGCCGGCCTGCGCCTCACCGAGCAGGGCGAGGCCCTCGCCGACAAATACGGTCACCCGGCTCTCGCCCGCCGCAACCTCGAGCAGGGCCTCTACGTGAGCATGAGCCTCGCCAAGAGCGACGCCGTCGTCTTTCAGGCCTATCTGGAGCTCGACGAGCAGCAGAGCCCGCACCTCCTCGCTGCCCGTGAGCGGACCATCGCCGCCATCGAGCACGTCTATCAGGCGCCGCTGCTGGATCATGAGCCGCGCCTCAAGCGCAGCATCGCCCTGCGCAATCCCTACATCGAGCCCATCCACCGGGCCCAGGTGGAGCTCTTGCGCCGCAGCCGCCGCGGCGAGCGCGGCGTCGTCGAAGATCGGGCCGTGCTCTCCACCATCCTCGGCATCGCCGCCGGCGTGCGCAACGCCGGCTGACGCGGGCTGACGCCGTCAGCGCGGCAGGCGCACGCCGAGGCCCGAGCCTCCGCAAAAACAACGGCCCGCGGTGTTTCCGGCCACGCTCGACGCTTGCTGAGTGGCTTGCCCCGAAAAGATCAGCGTGCGACCATCGTCGCTGACAGCAATTCAGGGGTGGAACGGTGACTCCTTCTCAGCGCGCGATTTTTCT
>Ga0172373_10009722_pt1 | contig 11890 bp, 9 predicted proteins | sample Lak10m_2_FD_114546 | JGI IMG/M metagenome (GOLD analysis project Ga0172373, IMG submission 114546) | Freshwater microbial communities from Kabuno Bay, South-Kivu, Congo - kab_092012_10m | ecosystem: Environmental > Aquatic > Freshwater > Lake | place: Democratic Republic of the Congo: South-Kivu... | reverse complement strand
GATAGTCAGGTGCCGCAGGCGGCGAGGTGGGGCTGTCGGCAACCGCCGAGTCGGGCGGGGGGTGGTGGTCATCGTGCCAGATAGCGGCGTCGCAGGTCAACACCCTCATCCAGCGGCGGGAACGCGGCGGGTGATTAACAACCTATTTCGCTTTTCAGAATTTGATGGTTGAATGCCTGATCTAAAATAGGCATTATTTATCATGTCAGGTAAAATAGAACAGGTGTACCTATTCTAGTGAAGGTATCTGAAATGGGTGATTTTCAATCATTGCCTGATACAACCTTTTCTCCAAATGCCGAAAATATGAACCTATCCCAATGGCACGATAGGATTATTTGGGGGGATTGCTTGGAGGTGTTGAGGCAGATGCCACAGGATTCTGTGGATTTAATCGTCACGTCACCGCCTTATGCCGACAGCCGAAAAAACACCTATGGTGGCATTAGCCCGGACGAATATGTGGAATGGTTTCTACCCGTCGCCGCAGAACTTCAGCGGGTGTTAAAGCCGGATGGAACGTTCATCCTGAATATTAAAGAACGGGTTGTGGACGGAGAACGGCACACATATGTGCTGGAACTCATCCTCGCGTTACGACAGCACGGGTGGATTTGGACCGAAGAATACATCTGGCATAAGAAAAACAGTTCGCCGGGGAAATGGCCTAATCGTTTCCGGGACGCTTGGGAACGTTGTTTGCAGTTCAACAAAGATAAAAAGTTCAACATGTATCAAGATAATGTGCGAGTCCCAATGGGCGATTGGGCAAAATCGCGGCTCAAAAATCTGAGCGAAACGGATAAACGCAGAGACAACTCGAAGGTCGGTAGCGGCTTCGGGAAAAAGGTTTCCAACTGGCTAGGGCGCGACACGGTTTATCCCGATAATGTGCTGTATTTAGCCACCGAAACGGGTAATAAAAACCATAGCGCGGCATTCCCGCTAGAATTACCGGCATGGTTTATTAAGCTCTTTTCAAAGGAAGGCGATTTGGTGCTGGACCCGTTTTTGGGATCGGGTACGACGGCGGAGGCGGCGAAGATTTTAGGCCGCAAGTATCTTGGAATCGAACAAAAAGAAGAATACTATCAGGTGGCCGTCGCCAACATCACGTCTCTCAATCAAGAAGATACGCAACCGAGACTCCTGTAATGAACGCACTTTATGAAAGCTACAACGATTTTTTGCGAGAGCGTGTGCTGATTCCGTTTTACCAGAAAAGGCTTGAGAGCTTAAAAAAGCTAAAGCTGGAAGATGTCCTGAAGCGCAAGAACCCTTACTTATTCAAGGCGAAAAATATAGAAATTTCAGGTGATCTTGTAAAAGGTATCATTGACGCTTTTTTATCGTCGCAGGAAGAAACAACTTTCGGCAATTTACTCGAAACATTTGCCATTTTTGTTTCTCATCAATCCGATCAGGGATTTAAGTCCAAATTAAAAAGCATTGATCTTGAGTTCCAACGTGATGGCATTTATTACATTGTTGGAATCAAGTCTGGTACGAACTGGGGGAATGCGGACCAGATCAATGCGATGATCGGGAATTTCAAACAGGCAAAAGCCAAACTCCGAGCAGATGGCGTGGCAGGTGAAATCATAGCGGTCAATGGTTGCATGTACGGCACAGAGGCGCATCCCAGAAAATCACCCCATTCCAGAAAGGCTGTCACGCCGACGGTTTTAGACCCCGATGAACTTTACTACAAATATGCAGGTCAAGATTTCTGGGCATTTTTATCGGGTGATGACCATTTGTATCGGGAAATCATAAAACCTTTCGATCAAGAGGCTCGCTTGAAGGACGAAGAATTTAAGTGAGCTTACAATGCCAAAGTCCACGAATTTGACTCTGAATTCATGGCAAAGTTTTTGACACCTGAGAAACAAATAGATTGGATGAAACTCGTAGATTTTGTTTCAAAGCGGCAAGTTTAGCGCCTTCGGGCGATCAGTACCCCCGCCGCCCACAGCAGCCACGCCGCTGCGCCGAACACCAGCACCCCCGGCCACCACGCCGGTTGATAAGCGAAGGTCACACGGCTCTCGCCAGCGGGCAGGCGCACGGCGCGGAACAGGCCATCGGCACGCACAATCGCCGCCGGAGACTCGTTCACCGTCGCCCGCCAGCCGGGGTAATCGGCATCCGTCAGCAGCAGCCACCCGCCTTGCGGGGCGCTCACCGTCAGTTCGATCTGTTCCGACGCATAACGGGTGATCGTGGCTGTCCCCTCGCCGCCCGTTGCCCCCGCGTCCGCGCCCATCAGCACGACGGTCTGCGCCGGGTCGAAGGCCGGGTCGCGCAGCAGGTCTATCGCCGCAGCCTCGTTCGCGGCGCTTACGGCCTGCGGCACAACGAAAGCACGCAGCAGCACGTTCAGGTTTTCGTACAGCTTGATGTCGCTGGAGAGGATGCGCCGCCACGCGCCCAGCGTCACCTGCTGGAAATCGCCCGTGCGCGTATCCACCAGTGTCAGCGCCCCCAGCGTTTGCGCGGCCTGCGCCGTCACGTCCACTTGCTGCGGGGTACGGGCATCCGGCAGCGGGTAACGGACGCGCCAGAACGCCTCCGCCGCCACCGCCTCGCCATCGGGCAGGAGCGCGGCCTGCGTCCCATCAGCGAAGGTCACGCGCAGCGCAGGCGCGTCCGCCGAGTCCAGCAGCAGGTCGAGCGCGGTGGCCTCGAAGGGCGGGTTATCGGTGACGATGCTCAAGGGTTGCCCCGCCGCGAGTGCCTGCGGCAGCGCCAGATCGTAGGCCACACCCTCGAACCACACATCTCCGGTCTTATCCAGCGCCAGATAGCGCGTGTTGGTCAGGTTCAGCCAGCGCAGTTCCGGCAGGCACGCGCCCCGACAGTCCGGCAGCGCCAGCCGTTCGCGCAGGCGACCATCCACCGCCGCATCCTCACCCGCCGGAACGAGCAAGCGGCTGAAGGAGGCATAGGAATCGCTGGGTAATAAGCCACCGTCGAAGCCGTCTATACTCGGAATATTCCACACCAGCGGCAGGTTGGGCGCGGCGATTTCGCGCATTTTGGTGGCGACCAGCGCCGTGCGTATGGCAATCTCCGATAGGCCGAGCGACTGGTAGCGCAGGTTCAAGCGATCCACATCGCCGGGGTCAAATTCCAGCGGGGAGATGCCGAGGTAGCGTCCGGGCGGGGTTTGCGCGGTAGTTTCGGCGCGGAGTTGATTGAGCGTGAAACGCGGGGCGCTGTACACATCCTCCGGCACAACCTGATTGTAGGCCAGCGTGTGCGCCGCCGCGAACAACTCCACGCCAGCGGCCAGCGCCAAGAGCAGCGGCACGGGTTTGCGCCCCGCCAGCCGCGCCCCTATCAGCAGCACGACCAGCGCCGCGCCCCATGCCAGCAGAGTCCGCAGGGTGGGCAGCGCCGGACCGACAATTTCCTCGGCGGCGCGGTCTGCGAGGAAGGCGGCGGCGGCCAGCGCCAGCAGCAGCGCCCCCGTCCCCGCCAGCACCCGCCGTGACGGGGGACGGGCGATCAGCGATTGCAGCCCTGCCCCCGCCAGCGCCGCCCCCGCCAGCGCCAGCAGTGCCAGCCAACGCGCCGGCACACGGAAGAAGCTGAAACCGGGCAAGTTCGCCAGCAGCCAGTACAGCGGGTTATACGCGCCGAAGGCCAGCGCCAGCCCCACGATCAGCAACGCGACAAACGGGGCGAGTGACCACCATCTATCCTCACCCCTCTTATCCCCTCTCCATTGCAATGGAGAGGGGAAGTTACACCGCAGACTGCCCACCCATGCTGCCAGCCCGAAGGCCGCTAGCCCGAAGCCGATCACCCCGCCATAGGCGATATACTCGGTGAACACCAGCCCATCGTAACTCGGCAGCAGCCCGCGCCCGATCAGGAACGGGTTGAGCGAGAATGACATGGCGGCCTGTGCGCCCATCCCGCTGCTGCGCTGTGACTCGCGGGCGAGTTCCAACGTGGGGACGAGTTGCGGCGCGGCCAGCACCAGCGCCAGCGCGACGGGCAGCGCCAGCAGCCCCGCCGTTCGCAACCGTGCCAGTAGCCAACCGACCACGCCAGTGCGGGGGTTCGCCAGCGGCAGCGGGGCGGTCAGCGCCACCACACCTAGCCCGACGAGTGAGATAAATACCGTCTGTGGATGACCCGCCAGCAGTTGCAACGCCAGCGCCGCCCCTAGCAGCAGCCCTGCCTGCACAGGCCGCCGCCGCATGGCATGATAGGCGAGGAGCAGATGCGGCAGCCACGCCAGCGCCTGAAACTGGTTGACATGCTCGACCTGCGCCCCCAGATAGCCGCCATAAGCGAACAGCGCCCCCGCCAGCAGCGCCGGAATGCGCTCTAGCCCCAGCGCCCGCCGCGCCAGCAGCATCATGCCTAGCATCGCCCACGCCGCATGCAGCAAGATGCTGACCGTCACCGCCGCCGGAACAGGCAGGGGCGTGACCAGCAAGTTCGGCGGGTACAACACCCCGGCCTGACTGTTGGCGAGGAACGGCACGCCCATGAAAATATTCGGCTCCCACAGGGGGAAGCGTCCACTCAGGAAGGCCGCGCTGCGGGCCGCCCAGTACGGGTAGAAATAGGTGTACACATCCCCACGCGCCATAATCATGCCGTTCAGCGCGGTCTGGTAGAAGAAGATCAGCGGGAGGATGAGGATGAGCGCGGCGGTAAGCAAACGCGATGAGCGAACGGACACGGCGGCAGACTCCCCGGTAGCATGGCGGCAGGTGCGGTTAGTGTAGCACGAATCCCCTTCGCGCCATTCCTGCACCCCGAGGCAGGTGCTTGAGTCATTTCCGCCGATTCCTCCCGAACGCTGTACAATCATCCACAGTGCTAACCATGCCCGACAGGATGCCTGCCCATGCGCCACTGGATGCGACTGTTCGCCGTTCTCGTTTGCCTTGCCGCCGCGCCCGCCCACGCGCAGGACGTGACCCCCGCGCCGGTGGATGATCTGGTGCTGAACGTGCTGGATTTCATCGCCGCGCAGCCCGACGATGTGGCTTTCCTGTGCATGGACTACAACCAACCGGAAAACAGCATCGCCTTCAATGCCGACGAACGCTTCCCGCTGACCGCCGTGTTCAAGATCGTGATTCTAGCGGAGTACGCTCGCCAAGCCGATGCTGGCCTGCTCAACCCCGCCGAGTCCGTGCCGCTGGCCGACCTGAACGCCTTCTGGCTGCCGGGGACGGATGGCGACGCGCATCAACGCTTCCTCGACTCGCTACCCGCCGAGGCCAACAGTGTGACGCTGGCACAGGTGGCGGACGCGATGATCGCCTACAACTCCAACGCCGCGCCGGATTACCTGCTCGCCCGCATGGGGACGGACGGCTTTCCGGCGTTGTATGCCGCGCTCGGCTTGCAGCATACCGATCTACCGTTGCCAATTCTGGGGCTGGTGCTGGCGCTGAAGAACCACGAAACCGGCACGACTAGCGGACTGGATGCCTCCGCCTTCGCCGCAGAAGCGAACCGGCTGGCGACCCTGTACCGCACCGATGCCGCGTGGCGCGATGCCGAACTCAGCTTCCAGACGACTGACCGCGAGAGCGCCGCCAATAGGACGCTGGAACAAAGCGCCACCATCGTCAGCGCACAGGCGCAGTTCTACGAACAGTACGGCGAACAGGGGAGCGCCAATGACATGCTGACCGTGCTACGCGCCGCTTTCCAGCCGGGGATTGTGCCGGACGGGATGCGGACAGTTTTGCATCAGCATTTGAGCTGGCTGTTCAGCGCCAACCCGCAGAACAGCGAGTATTATGACGAACTGGCATGGAAGAACGGCGTGTGGGCAGGGCTGTTAGGGAGCGTGTGGTATGTGTCGCCTAAAGGCGGACAGCCGTTCGTGCTGGCGGCTTTCTACCGCCACATGCCGCTGGAACAGTGGGCAGATTGGGCATTCGGCAGCGGCGCACCACAACTTCTGGAACTACTGGGTATCCAAAGCGGCGGGTGTGCGCCGTATGCGAATCTTTTTGGGCAGTAGCACATCATGGTACAATTTGCGCAATAGGATCACGTTCCAGCGAGGTTCTGTTTCCTCCTGATGACTCACCTTTACGAAACCGATTATCCGCGCTCGTATGCGCCGCAACCCGGCATGAATCCTTGGCTGGTGCGTCTGCCCATGCTGTTCATCGGCGGGGCGCTGCTGTTCGTCATGGTGCTGGCCGCGCTGCTGGCGGCGTTGCAAGTGCATTTCAGCGACCGGATGCTGCCCGGCGTGAGCGTGCGCGGCGTGGCGCTCTCCGGCCTAACCCGTTCGGAAGCGGTGACGGCGCTGCAAGGCGCGTTCACCTATGGCGATCAGGCCGTGTTCACCTTCCGCTATGGCGACCGTTTCTGGCAGTTCTCGGCGGCTGAACTGGGAATCACGTTTGATGTGGACGGCACAGCTGCCGAAGCCTTCGCCGCCGGCCACAGCGAAAACATTCTGAACGATGTGGTGGCGCAGGCCAGCATCTGGCTGAACGGGCGCAGCATCGCCCCCATCGTGCGCTACGATCAGGCCGTCGCCACCGCCAAACTGGGCGAAATCGCCGCCGCGCTCAATCGCCCGCCGGTGGATGCTTCACTCACCGTAGACGACACACTGGTCAGCACACAGCCCTCGCAAACCGGCCTCGCGCTGGATGTGTCGTCCATCCTCAGCGCACTCGAACAGGCCATGTTACAACTGAATACCGGCGCGGAAATCCCGCTGACCGTTCACGAGTCGCAACCGCGCATCCGCGATGCCAGCGCCGCCGCCGCCAAAATTCAAGCCGCGCTCTCCGGTTCGATCACGCTCGTCACCGACGATCAGCAAGGCGGAACGCTCGGCCCCTGGACAGCCTCGGTAGACCAGATTCGCGGCCTGCTGGCGCTGACGCTGGTGGATAATGGCGACGGTACGCAGAGCTACGATGTGGCGATCAACCCCGAACCGTTCCGCGCTTTTGTGAGCAGCCTTGCATCCGGCTTAATCGCGTTGCCGTCCAATGGCCGCTTTCACTTTAATGAAAGCACCCGCCTGCTCGAACCGATCAAAGACAGCACAAACGGGCGCGAGTTGGATGTGGACGGCACGCTGACGCGCATCGAGGAAGCGGTGCTGAATCCGGTCAACCGCATCGTCCCGCTGGCCTTCACCTATACCCTGCCGGATTACAGCGCCAACGTGAGCGCCTCCGAACTGGGGATTACGCAACTGGTGGCCGAAGCGACCAGCTACTACACCGGTTCGACGCAGAGCCGCGTGACCAATATCATCGAGGCGCTGGAGCGTTTCAACGGCCTGATTATCGCCCCCGGCGAGGAATTCTCGTTCAATCACTATCTGGGCGACATCAACGTGGAAGACGGTTTCGTGCAAGGCAAGATTATCTTCGGCGGGCGCACGGTAGAAGGCGTGGGCGGCGGCGTGTGTCAGGTCAGCACCACGATTTTCCGCGCCGCGCTCAAAGCCGGCTTCCCGATTGTGGAGCGCAACTCGCACGGCTACCGCGTGGGCTTCTACGAACTGAACAACACCCCGCCCGGTCTGGACGCGGCGATTTTCCAGCCTACCGCTGATTTTCGCTTCGTGAACGACACCCCCTATTACCTGCTGTTCGAGACTTCGGTCTTTCCGCAGGATCAATCCATTCAATTCCGCCTGTACAGCACCAATCCGGGGCGGCAGGTGGTCATCGAAGGGCCGGTCATCAACGCGGTGGTACCGCCCAAAGCGACCGTGTATCAGGCCAATGCGCAGCTTCAGCCCGGTCAGGAGTTGTATGTGGACTGGGCGAAGGAAGGTGCGGACGTGCTGTTCACCCGCCGCATTCTGGATGCTGGCGGACAGGAAATTCGCAGCGACAGCATCTACACCCACTATCTGCCATGGGCCGCAGTGATCGAAGTCAACCCGCAAGACCCGCGTGTGGTCAACCAGCAGACGGGGTAACTTGCATCCCGTCTGTTCCCAAAATTTCCCTAATAGCTGCTCCGTGCAATTCTGTTGTTAGGTTGATAGCTATAATTAAGGGTGCAATGTTGATTACCCCTTGAGGAACTCGAATGGTTTTTATCCACCCCACCGCAGAAGTCGAAGCCGATGTGCAGATCGGCGAAAACAGTAAAATCTGGCACCTGTGCCACATTCGTCGGGGCGCACATCTCGGCGCAAACTGCGTCATCGGGCGCGGCGTGTTCGTAGACGCAGGCGTACACATTGGCAACAGCGTCAAAATCCAGAACTACGTCTCCGTTTTTCACGGCGTCACCATCGAGGATGGGGTGTTCGTGGGGCCGCATGTGTGCTTCACCAACGATCTGTTCCCCCGCGCCGTCAACCCGGATATGTCGCTCAAAGCCGCCGACGACTGGACGATGACCGAAACCCGCATCAGCGCGGGTGCAGCCATCGGCGCGAACTCGACCATCGTGTGCGGTATCACCATCGGGCGCTGGGCAATGGTCGGCTCTGGCAGCGTGGTCACGAAGAATGTGCCGGACTACGCGCTGGTCGTGGGCAATCCGGCGCACATCATCGGTTATGTCACTGCGGCAGGCAAACGGGTGAGTACGCCCGAAGAAGCCGCGCAAGGTTAACCTTTCACTCTCCCAAAATCATCCAACTAAGGAACGCACTCATGCAAATTCCGATTGCAAAACCCTTCATCGGGGAAGAAGAAAAGCAGGCCGTCGTACAGGTACTCAGCAGCGGGCAGTTGTCGCAGGGGCCGAAAGTGGCGGAGTTCGAGAAGTTGTTCGCCGCCTATCAGGGCGCGAAGCACGGCATCGCCACCAGCAACGGCACTACCGCGCTCATGGCGGCGATGATGGCGCACCACATCGGCCCCGGCGACGAGGTGATTATCCCGTCCTTCAGCTTCTTCGCCACCGCCTCGTGCGTGTTGAGCGTGGGGGCGCGTGCCGTGTTCGCGGATATTGACCCGGACACCTTCTGCCTGTCGCCCGAAGCCGCCGAAGCCGCCATCACCCCGCGCACGAAGGCCATCATGCCGGTGCATCTCTACGGGCAACCCGCCGATATGTCGGCATTCGAGGCCATCTGCCAGAAGCACGGACTGGTGCTGCTAGAGGATGCGGCACAGGCGCACGGCGCGTCCATCGGGGATCGGCGCGTGGGGACGTGGGGCACGGCCTCGTTCAGCTTCTACCCCACCAAGAACATGACCACCACTGAAGGCGGCATGGTGCTGACCAATGACGACGAAACCGCCCGTCATCTGCGCATGATCCGCGCACAGGGCATGAACACCCAGTATTATCACGAAGTCGTGGGCTACAACTTCCGCATGACGGATATGGCTGCCGCGATTGGCGTGGTGCAGCTGGGGCGACTGCCGGAATGGACGGCCAACCGTATCAAGAACGCCACTCACTACAACGCCCACATCAAGAGCGTCAAGACTCCACCTGTTTTGGCTGGCAATACGCATGTCTACCATCAGTACACCGTGCGCGTGCCGGATGATGTAGACCGCGATGCCGTCACCAAGCGGCTGAACGAACGCGGAATCGGCGTGCGCGTGTACTACCCGCTGCCCATCCACAAACAACCGGTTTTCCAGCAGATGGACGGCTATAAGGATGTGGATCTGCCCGAAACCGACAAGGCCACCCGGCAGGTGTTCAGTCTGCCCGTGTTCCCGTCGTTGACCGAAGCCGAACGTGATTACGTGGTACAGGAGATTAACGCAGCATGCTAAAAGCAGCCGTCATCGGGGTGGGGAGCATCGGACAGAACCACGCCCGCGTATACCGCGAAATGGAAGGGTGCGATCTGGTCGGCGTGGTGGATGCCAGCGCACAGACCGCACAAAAAATCGGCACGCGCAACAATGTGCCGTTCTACACCGACTATCTGAAGCTGATCGAAGAACAGAAGCCCGATCTGGTTTCGGTGTCGGTTCCCACCAGTATGCACTTTGATGTGGCCTCCAAGCTGATCGAGCAAGGCATTCATGTGCTGGTGGAAAAGCCCATCACCAGTACGGTTGAGCAGGCCGAAAAGCTGATCGCACTGGCGAAAAAGAAGAGCGTGGTGCTGGCTGTCGGTCACATCGAACGCTTCAATCCGGCGGTGATGGAACTGCGCCGCCGCCTGCGCGAAGGCATGATCGGGCGCATCTACAAGATTCACGCGCAGCGCGTCAGCCCGTATCCCCCGCGCATTCAGGATGCCGGCGTGGTGATTGACCTTGCCTCGCACGATATTGACCTGATGCGCTACCTGATGAACGAAGACATTGTGCGCGTCTACGGCGAAACGCTGCAAAGCATCAACTCGGATCGTGAAGATATGTTCAACGGCGTGCTGCGCTTCAAGGGCGGCGCGGTGGGCGTGCTGGATGTGAACTGGATCACCCCGACCAAGATTCGCCGCCTGACCGTGTTGGGCGCACGCGGCTTCTTCGACTGCGACCTGCTCTCGCAGCAGGTGTTCTTTTACGAGAACGAAACCGGCCCCAGCCAGTGGGATACCCTGAGCATCCTGCGCGGCGTGACCGAGGGCAACGTGCTAGGCATCCGCATTCAGCGCCATGAACCGCTGGCGGCGGAACTGAGCGATTTTGTGGCGGCGGTGCGCGATGGCCGCGCTCCGACTGTGACCGGCAATGACGGTCTTGCCACGCTGCGGTTGGCGCTGGACTTCGTGAAGTCCGGGGCGCAGGTGGGCGTGATTAGCCAGATAGCGGAAGGGTAGCCTGTGAAGATCATGACGATTGTGGGGGCGCGACCGGAATTCATCCAGATCGCGCCAGTCACACGGGCGATTCGCCGCCGCCACACCGAAATCATGGTGCATTCCGGGCAGCACTACGACGAGAATATGTCGTCGGTGTTCTTCAGCGACCTCGGCATCCCCGAACCGGATGTGAATCTGGGCGTGGGCGGCGGCGGTCACGGGCAGATGACCGGGCAAATGCTCATCAAGATGGAAGCCGCCATGCTGGAATATGCCCCCGACTGGGTGGTGGTGTTCGGAGATACCAACTCGACGATTGCGGGCGGGATGGCTGCGGCTAAACTGCACCTGCCTGTCGCGCACATCGAAGCTGGCCTGCGCAGCTATGATCGCAAGATGCCGGAAGAAGTGAACCGCGTCCTGACCGACCATCTGAGTACGCTCCTGTTCGCGCCGACTGCCGCCGCCGTCGAAAACCTTGCCAAAGAAGGCATCCGCGACGGCGTGAAACTGGTGGGCGATGTGCGCGTGGATGTGGTGATGCAGACGGTGGAACGCTCGAAAGCGCGGCAGGCGGCGCTGTTACAAGCGACCGGGCTGGCGGTGGGTGAATCCTTCGCGCTGGCGACCATCCACCGCGCCTCCAACACCGATGACCGCGCCCGTTTGACCGAGATCGTCAGCGCCTTCAACACGCTCGATTTGCCAGTGGTGCTGCCGGTGCATCCGCGCCTGAAAAAGATGATGGCGGAGTTTGGCCTGACGTTCAGCGGCAACGTGCGCTCCATCGAACCGATTGGCTTCGTGGATATGGTGGCGCTGCTGGACTCGTGCCGGATCGTGGTGACGGACAGCGGCGGCTTGCAAAAAGAAGCCTACATGCTGCGGCGGCCTGCCGTCACCGTGCGCGACACAACCGAGTGGATTGAGACGGTACACAGCGGTTGGAATCGGCTGACCGAACCCGCCGATTTCAAAGCGGCAGCGGCGGCCGCCCTCGCCCCGCCCCCCGCCGCGCACCCGGATTTCTACGGTGCGCCCGGCGTGTGCGAACGCATCGTGGACGAACTGGAAGCGTTCGGGCGCTAACCGCGCTCCTCGCAGTCCTGCGAAACACAACGCCCCTCGTCACTGAGGGGCGTTGTTGTTGTTGTGCTGCTCTTGATAAGCGCGGAGGCGGGTTCGCCATCCCCT
>Ga0172373_10009720_pt1 | contig 11891 bp, 8 predicted proteins | sample Lak10m_2_FD_114546 | JGI IMG/M metagenome (GOLD analysis project Ga0172373, IMG submission 114546) | Freshwater microbial communities from Kabuno Bay, South-Kivu, Congo - kab_092012_10m | ecosystem: Environmental > Aquatic > Freshwater > Lake | place: Democratic Republic of the Congo: South-Kivu... | reverse complement strand
TTTTCAGCGGCTGCCACTTCCTCTGCATAGTAACCGGCGGCCATCAACTGGCGATTTTCGTACCAGAAAGCAGAAATCTTCTTGCGAAGTGCGATACGGGCGGCATCGTCGGAGGCTCCCTCCAGTTGTTGTTCCAGCGCCGCGAGATTACCTGCCTGATCGGGCGAAAGCGCTTTTCTGGCGTTGGTAATGAGAGTCAGCGCATCGGTAACCGCGCCGGACTGTTCGGCGGACTGCACCGGAGAATCTTTATGTAAAGAACGCATATCAAACCCGAAATACAGCACACAGAACAGAGCCGTGGCTGAGGTCAGGGAAATGATTTGCGCTTTTTGAAACATGTCTTGTAGTGTTTTGTGTTTATTAAAGGGTAAAAAACGAGCGGATCAGTCTATTCATCACCATCATCGCTGGGCAGCGAACTCACGTTCGATTTGACCTGCTCCACGAAAACCTTTGCAGGCTTGAAGGAAGGAATAAAATGCTCGGGAATCTCAATGGATTTCCCTTTCTTAATGTTACGACCAACCTTCTTGGCCCTCCGCTTGATCACGAAGGAGCCAAAACCGCGGATGTAAACATTCTCCCCGCCGGTCATGGTAGTCTTGATTTCCTTGAAGAGCTCCTCCAGCGTGACGAGAACGTCCACTTTGGCGATACCGGTCTTCTCGGAAATTGCATTCACAAGGTCAGCCTTTCTCATTGTTTACTTTGTTGATTTTGAATGATTTATAACAAAAACCGATAATCTTTCAAAATGAGCGTGCAAAGATCGCATTTTTTTTCGGGCCGACAAGCATTTTGGCAAAAAAATGACTTTTCGGCAGTAGTATTACCTTTATCCGTTATACTTTTTCAGGGTGCAAACTCGCAATTTTTCCAAACCTGGCAAAGTTTTTTTTGAAATTAGTGAACAAACGCTGCATACACGCGCTCTTTTTCTACCTTTGTATCCTCAACAGAAATCCGGCAGTCATTCCAGTTTTTACCTGCCGGTAGCTGTTTATTTTCACTGGAACGCTCCGGTTTCCCCGCTCGCTCGATGAATATGACGGTCGAAACGCCCGCAGTGCTCCTAATCAGGAACCGATTATGTTATTATCTATGACCGGCTACGGCCGGGCTCTCGGGAGTTTCGGCGATAAAACCATTCTGGTGGAAGTGCGTACCCTGAATTCCAAGGTCACGGACATCAAGCTCAAGCTGCCGGGCGACTACCGGGAGAAGGAGGTTGAATTGCGGAAAATTATCACGGATCACGCAGAAAGAGGGAAAATTGACCTGATTATTGACGTGCAGAACGCCGATGGCGGTGCAAATGTCAGTCTGAACGAATCACTGATACGGGGCTACCACCGCGAACTTTCCAGAATATCTGCCGATCTCGGCCTGCCGCAGCAAGATATCCTGACGGCCATCCTGCGCATACCGAACGTCATCGCTTCCCCGATATCCGAAATGGACGAACAGGAGTGGGTGGCCGTCTGCGGTGTGCTCAATCAGGCACTGGACCAACTCAAAAAGTTCCGGAAAGAAGAAGGCACCATGATGGAAGCTGACCTTCAGTCCCATATCAACAACATCCTTTCCCTGCTCGGCGAGGTAACTCCGTTCGAAGTCGAACGCATGACCCGCGTCAGGGAACGCCTGCGCACCAATATCGAGGAGGTGATCGGAAGAGACAACTACGATCCGAACCGCTTCGAACAGGAACTCGTGTTCTATCTGGAAAAAATGGATATGTCGGAGGAAAAGCTGCGCCTCGAACAGCATTGTCGTTATTTCCTCGAACAAGTGAAAAACAACAAAAATTCCATAGGCCGGACGCTCAACTTCATCTCCCAGGAAATCGGCCGGGAAATCAATACACTCGGCGCCAAAGCATACGATTCCGACATTCAGCGCGTAGTCGTTCAGATGAAAGACGAACTGGAGAAAATCAAGGAACAACTCGCCAACGTGCTCTGAATTTGCTTCGGGTTGTTATCACCGGGAAGAATCAGCTCCTTTTTTTGTCATAATCGCAGTTTTTTCAGAAAAATGGCACCCATCACTATTGCCTGTTAAATAACCACCCCGTACATTTGTAGCGAATTTTCGCTAAGAGCTTGTTCAAGATTCTCTGCCTGTTTTTGACTCGGTGAGAGAATCCTGAACAAGCTCTCTAAAACATCATAACATGGAAACACAGGTAACAGACACGCTCAAGGGCGGTGAATTTCTGATAAAAGACAGTGATTTCTCACAGGTATTCATCCCGGAGGAGTTCAATGAGGAACAGCTCATGATCCGGCAGATGGCTGCCGATTTCCTGAACAATGAAATTGATCCGATCCGCGACCGTATAGAGAAGCAGGAGCCGGGGCTCTCCCCTTCCCTGCTCAAAAAAATGGGCGAATTGGGTCTGCTCGGTGCCCACATGCCCGCCGAATACGGCGGTATGGAGCTCGATACGAATACAAATACCATTATTTCCGAGGTATTCGGTGCGCTCGGCTCGTTCAGTGTGCCCTTCGCAGCTCACACCGGTATCGGTATGCTGCCTGTTCTCTACTTTGGAACCGATGAGCAAAAGTCGCGGTTCCTGCCAGGCATGATTGCCGGCGATATCAAGGCTGCCTACTGCCTCACCGAACCCGGCGCCGGCTCTGATGCCCTTAATTCCAAAACCCGCGCCGACCTGAGCGCCGATGGAAGTCACTACCTGATCAACGGACAGAAAATGTGGATTTCCAATTCCGGTTTCGCTGATGTCTTCATCGTTTTTGCCAAAATAGACGGCGATAAGTTCACCGGTTTCATCGTTGATGCCAGGTCAAAGGGCATTTCGCTCGGCGAAGAGGAAGACAAACTGGGTATCAAGGGCTCTTCCACCCGACAGGTATTCTTCGAAAATGTGCAGGTACCGGCCGAAAATGTGCTGGGCGCTGTCGGAAAGGGTCACCTTATCGCTTTTAACGCCCTCAATATCGGCCGCTACAAGCTCGGTGTCATGTGTATGGGCGGTAACAAAGTGGTGTTGAAAATGGCCGCCGCCTATGCCGCCGAACGCCAGCAGTTCGGTCAGCCGATTGGCAATTTCGGCGCAATCAAACACAAGCTGGCCGAAATGGCCATCCGCAACTTCGCCACCGAAAGCGCCACGTACCGCACGTCTCAGCTAATGCAGGACAAAAAGAATGCAGAATCGGCAGCCGGTGGCAGCTACGGTCAGTCCATGCTGGAAGCCGCCGAGGAATACGCGATTGAATGTTCAATTCTGAAGGTACTGGGATCTGAAGTGACCGATTACTGTGTGGACGAAAATGTACAGATCCACGGCGGTATCGGCTACAGCGAGGAATACCCGGCCGCCCGTGCCTACCGCGACAGCCGCATTAACCGTATCTATGAAGGCACCAACGAGATTAACCGTTTGCTGATGGTTGACCAGCTGTTCAGGCGCGCACTCAAGGGGGAACTCGATATCGTGAGCCCGGCCTGGGCTGTACAGAAAGAGCTGGCTGCCATGCCGTCCATGGAACGCCTCGAAGGGCCGTATGCCGAGGAGACAAAAGCGGTGGCCGACTTCAAGAAAATCATCCTCATGACCGCCGGCGGTGCCGCCAAGATGCAGATGGATGGCAAACTCAATCTGAAGGAGGAACAGGAAATCATCATGAACTGTGCCGATATGATGATTGACCTGTTCGCCGCCGAGTCCATGCTGCTCCGCGTCAGAAAGCTGTCACAAATATCGGAAAAAGCGCAACCTCAGGAGATTTACGATGCCATGCTGCAGGTCTTCCTGCACGACGCCACGGCCCGCATGACGAAAAATGCCACCGACGGTATCGCCTCTTTTGCCGAAGGTGATCTGCAAAAGACATTCCTGATGGGCCTCAAGAGGTTCAACAAATACCCCGCAGTGAATGTAAAGGAGAAAAGAAGGCTTATCGCCGATGCCGTGCTCAAGGCTGGCGGCTGGTGCTTCTAATCATACCAACGACCCCCGAAAGCAACACTGTTATCAATCTGCTGATCAATATGAAACAACTCTGTCTTGTAGTTGCCTGCCTGCTTTCGCTGGCGCACGCGTATGCGCAACCCGCTTTCCCGGGTGCCGAAGGATTCGGCGCCGGCGCCTCCGGTGGCCGTGGTGGCCGTGTGGTGTATGTCACCAACCTGAATGTATCCGGACCGGGATCGCTGCAGGAAGCGCTCAACCTGAATGAACCAAGGTATATCCTTTTCAAAGTCAGTGGTGTCATTCAGGGCACTGTGTCGGTTCCGCCGGGCCGGGGCAATTTCACCATCGCCGGACAAACATCGCCCGGGGGCATTGTTGTGCGCGGACTGGAGATGTACAACGACGCCCAGCCTTCGGTCTCCAACATCATTATCCGGCATGTGCGCTCCCGCATTGGCGACCGGAACCTGTTCCCCACTTCCAACTGGCTGGCCGACGACGGGATTACGCTGGGCGGTGTACACAATGGTATTATTGATCACTGCTCCTTCGCGCACGCGGGAGACGAGGCGGTGGATATTTCCCGCTCCAGCCAGCTCACCATTCAATACTGCCAGCTGGCCGAAACACTGGGCGGCCACGCCTACCTGGGGGGTATGCTCATCAATTACTCCGACGCCGCCTCCCGCCTCGACAGTCTGAGCATACACCATAATATATGGAACAGAATCGGCGGCCGAATGCCCGAAATCAGCTGTGAAACGCCCTACTGCGCCGGGAAAACCATTCGGCTCGAACTGTCCAACAACCTGTTCTGGGATCCGCAGATTGAATTGTGGTATGAAGGCGTCACCGGATTCAACAGCAACTTCTACCTGCGCATGAATGCTGTAAACAATCTCTCAATGGCACGGCCGTCATACGGCAATGGTATGTTCCACCACGACCTGCTCCACTTCAGTCAGAACAGCCTGTACTTCTACGGAAACAGGCTCAGTCTGTATCCGCAACTCGCCGACTTTGAGCTGTTTTACTGCTGCAACGACTTCCCGACCAGTTACCCGAACACCGATCTGGGACAGGCACTCCGCCCATTCACCCTCCATCCATTTCCCACGGTCACCTATCATACTGTCAGCGACCTGCCGGTCTATCTGGCCAGTAACGCAGGTGCTTTCCCGCGCGACTCCATGGATACCCGCCTGAACGGCTATATTCTCAACAATAACATGATTGATCTGCCGGTAGAGGAAGGAGGCGCCAGTGATGCTTTTATACTGAACAATGCGTATCTTCCTTTTGCCGATACCGACAACGACGGCATGCCCGACTACTGGGAGTCCTCCCACGGAACCAATCCCGCTATACAGGACCATAACGGCACCGGACTATCCCAGAGTATCACCGGCGTGAGCGGCTATACCAACCTCGAATGTTACCTGAATTGTCTCTCGGATGCACTGGTCGCGGGAAGCAGCACCCCTGCCTGTGGAATTCAGGCATTCACCACATCTGCCGGTGAAATGGTGAACACCGGGGGTACTGTCAGCGTATTCCCCAATCCCGCCAGCGGAGTAGTCTTTATCCGGCAAACGGATGAAAGGCCGGTTGAAGTAATGGTTTTCACAATGCAGGGTGCGCTGGTGCTGCGACAAGAACTGGAAACAGCAACCGGCAGGCTCGACGCGGGCAATCTGCCGCCCGGATGCTATTTTCTTGAAGTAAGAGATACGCAGGGGTTGATGCCGGTTTCGGTACACCGGCTGTTCATCACGCGCTGATCAGGCTGTTATTGGAAACTTTCCATCCTGAATTTCACAATCCGGACAATGAGATCATCGGGCAGGGGCTCGTTCAGCGGGAACTGAACAGAGCCCTTTCCCTGTTTATACTTTGAAAGTTCGTCGGCAAAGGCCGCATGGCCGGAGGGTGTGGCGTACAAACCGATGTGATTTTTGAAAGCGGCAATATATTCATCAACGGTACTGGCGGCGTTCATTGCGACTTGCTGTTTACTTGAATGAAAGAGCTAAGATAGCGTTTTAAAACCGTTAATTTGAGTAACTTTGCGCCCTCTTTGAATATTAAAGGCAAAAATGGATTATCGCCCGTCAGAAATTGAGCCCAAGTGGCGCACCTATTGGAAGGAGCACAAGACTTATGCAGTGCACACCGATCACACCAAACCCAAGTACTATGTGCTGGATATGTTTCCGTATCCGTCCGGCGCAGGACTGCACGTGGGGCACCCATTAGGCTATATCGCCAGCGATATCCTCTCCAGATACAAACGACTCCGCGGTTTCAACGTACTGCACCCGATGGGCTTCGACGCTTTCGGACTGCCCGCCGAGCAATACGCCATAGATAATGGTATCCACCCCGCCGACTCTACCCGCGAAAATATCGCGCGCTACAAGCAACAGCTGGATAATCTGGGACTTTCGTACGACTGGGACAGGGAGGTACAGACCTGCGACCCGAAGTATTACCGCTGGACGCAGTGGATATTCCTGCAAATGTTCAATCACTGGTACGATACGGCCGCCGACAAAGCCCGTCCGGTCAGTGAGCTGACGGAACATTTCAGCACACACGGATCTGAAGGCGTACAGGCTGCCACCACTTTCGAGGGGGTCTTCACGGCCGCAGCGTGGAAATCCATGTCTGTCAGGGAACAACAGGATATCCTGATGAACTTCCGGCTTATGTACCGGAAAGTCGGGTACGTAAACTGGTGTGAGGCACTCGGAACAGTACTGGCCAATGATGAGGTCATCAACGGCGTGAGCGAGCGCGGTGGTCACCCGGTGGAAATCAAGCCAATGCTGCAGTGGAGCATGCGGATCACTGCGTACGCCGACCGCCTGCTGCGCGGACTCGATACCGTGGACTACCCCGATGGGCTCCGGATGCTGCAAAGCAACTGGATTGGTCGCTCAGAAGGTGCCCAGGTATTTTTCGACCTCGAAAATTCCGACAAGAAGCTCGAGATTTATACAACCCGTCCGGATACCATCTTTGGTGCCACTTTCATGGTGCTGGCTCCCGAGCATGATCTGGTGGACGAAATTACCACCGAAGCGCAGCGGGGAGAGATAAAGAATTACCTCGACTGGGTGAAAAGCCGCACCGAGCGGGAAAGGCAAATCGAAAAGGTGGTCTCGGGCGCATTCACAGGTGTGCACGCGATGCACCCGTTCACGGGCGCGAAAATTCCGGTATTTATCTCGGAATATGTGCTGAAAGGATACGGAACCGGTGCCATCATGGGCGTTCCGGCCGACGACGAGCGCGATCTGCGATTTGCCGAGAAGTTCAAACTGCCCGTGGTGCATATCGTGGACAAGTCCATGTGCCCGGGAGCAGGGATGGAAGACAAAGTCGGGAAAATGATTAATTCGGACTTCCTCAACGGCATGGAAGTACTGGAAGCTATTCAGGAGGTCATCAACCGCCTGTCGGAGAAAGGAATTGGCAAGCGCCGGGTGCAGTACAAGCTCCGCGACGCCAACTACTCCCGTCAGCGTTACTGGGGCGAGCCGTTCCCGATTGTTTATGACAGCGAAGGTGTTGCCCATGCACTACCTGAGAACGAGTTGCCGCTGGAACTGCCGCATACCACCGAGTTCAAACCCGGTGGCGGCAAGGGTCCGCTGGCACAGCTCAGTCACTGGGCCACACTGCCCGGCGGAATGGAGCGCGACACCGATACCATGCCGGGATTTGCAGGCTCTTCCTGGTATTTCCTGCGCTACATGGATCCGAAAAACGAGCGCGAATTTGTTTCAGAGGAGGCTATCAGCTACTGGAAGGATGTAGATTTCTATATTGGCGGGGCCGAACACGCGGTCGGTCACCTGCTCTATTCCAGGATGTGGCACAAATTCCTGTACGACAAAGGACTGGTGATGACCGAGGAGCCCTTCAGAAAGGTGGTGAATCAGGGAATGATTGGCGGCAAATCGAACTTTGTGTTCCGCGCCAATGAGCGTTTCTTCGAGGAATACCTGATGCTCAAGGTGCTGCAGCCTCTCTTTGCCGGGGAAGGTCCCATTAAAATGGCACAGACCGATCTCGAAGAGGACTCCACGTATGATTTTGCCTTTGGAGCCAATGATCTGGTGATTGAGGTTACGTCTATCAAACAGGTGGACAAAATAGAACGCGTCAGAAAGACCGCCGCTTCCGACAACAAGCGCCTGCTGCTGTTGTACAACGAGGAGCTCTCCGACCATATCAACGAGCCGGAAGCCATTGCAGAAAAAATCAGAAAGGCACTCGACAGCCGCGACAGTTTCATGGCCACTACTGAAATGCCGCGCAGCGAGCAGCTCTTCGTATCGTGCAGCCTGAGCGGAAAGTACAGTCCGGAGGTGTTTACCAAGTTGCATGTGGACGTCAATCTGGTGGACAACGAGGTGCTCGATCTCGAAAAGGCAATGACCAAGCCACAGTTCAGAAATGCCAATTTCAAGATTGACAGAGAACACGGCAGCATCTATCTGTGCTCCACCGAGCTCGAGAAGATGTCGAAAAGGTACGCCAATGTGGTAAACCCGGACGACATGGTGGCGCTTTACGGTGCCGACTGCTTCAGGATGTACGAAATGTTCCTGGGTCCGATCGAGGTGAGCAAGCCCTGGGACACCAAGGGAATCACGGGTGTGAGCGGGTTCCTGAAAAAATTCTGGCAGTTGTTCTTCAGCGGCGAGCAGTTCAGCGTGTCCGGCGAGGCTGCCACCAAAGACGAGTTGCGGGTGCTGCACAACTGTATCAAAAAGGTAACTGAGGATATCGAGCGCTTCTCGATGAATACCTGCGTGAGTCATTTTATGATTGCCACCAACGACCTGAGGAAGCTCAACTGCAACAAGCGGGCTGTGCTGGAGCCGCTCACAGTGTTGCTTGCACCATTCGGGCCGCACATGGCCGAGGAGCTGTGGAGCCGAATGGGACACAGCGGATCAGTATGTGACGCAACATGGCCGGAATGGAACGAGGAACACCTGAAATCAGACACCAAAGAGTATCCGGTGCAGATCAATGGTAAACTTAGGGCCACCATTGAACTGCCGTCGGACATAACACCTGCCGACGCAGAGGCTGCTGCCCTCGCACTGGAACAGGTTCAGCGCTGGCTGGAGGGAAAACAACCGAAAAAAGTGGTATTTGTACCGGGAAGAATGATTAATTTGGTGGTGTAAGGGCCTCCACCCTGCCGCCTTTCAGACGGAGGATGCGCCGGGTACGCGCCGCCAGCTCGAGATCGTGCGTCACCAGCACCAGGGTGGTGCCCGCATTTCTGTTCAGGTCAAATATCAAATCAACAATACCTGTGGCATTTTCTGCATCGAGATTGCCCGTTGGCTCGTCGGCAAACAGTATCTGCGGACTGGTGGAAAAGGCGCGCGCGATACATACGCGCTGCTGCTCTCCGCCCGAAAGTTGCGCCGGATAGTGGTCCATGCGCTTGCCCAGTCCGACCTTCTCCAGCCATTCGCGGGCTACCGTTTCGGCCAGTGAATCGCCGCGCAATTCCATGGGCACCATGACATTTTCCAGCGCGGTAAGCGTGGGGATGAGCTGGAAGCTCTGAAAAACAAAGCCTACGTGGCGGTTTCGCACCTCTGCACGTTCATCCTCGCTCAGATTGTCCAGCCTGATTTCATTCAGCACCACAGATCCGCTGCTCGCGCGGTCCAGTCCGGCGCAAAGCCCGAGCAGGGTTGTTTTGCCAGAGCCCGAGGGACCCACAATCGAGAAAGTTTCACCCGCGGGGATATCAAAAGAGACTTTTTCGAGAACAGTGAGCTGATCTCCCCCGGGAGAGCGGTAGTGGCGGGTCAGATTGGAAACGCTGAGCATGACAGACTGGTTCAGAATTTGTTGGAGGATAGTGTAACACATCAGACCGTTTAAAGTTCTTTCGCGAAACAAATCTATAAGAATGCGATACAGACCCCGGGGTGATTCCTCCTGAAACACGAAATTAGTTTCACATTTCAATTATTTTGTGAAACTTGCGGCCCCATTTTTGACATGAAAAAACTTGCCACCCTTATTCCAGTTCTGTTTGGTGCCTCCATGGCAGCGGCCCAGGGCTTTCAGACAGTCTTCCCGGGCTTGTCAGGTCAGGAGCTGATTGACAGTCTGGGCGCCCGTTTCCGTCCGCAGACGGTACTTGATTACGCCAATTCCCGAGACACCCTGTACGCCCGGATTCTGGGAGCAGCCGACGACAGTCTGCGCTGTATCTATTCGGGACACACCCTGTATCTTGATCCGTCGCAGGACCCCACACAATATATATATCAGGGGGGCGGCACCAACGGGATGAACACAGAGCATGCCTACCCGGTTGCCAAAGGGGCCACGCAGGGTACCAACGCACACAGCGACATGCACCACCTCTACCCGACCCGGATTGCCGTCAACGAGGCACGCGGCGACAAGCCGTTCAGGGACATTCCGGACAACCTGACGCAGAAGTGGTTTCTGAACAACAGACCCTCACCAGTATTCCTACACAAGGGATAGACGGCTATGCAGAGTCGTCAGCCGACGGATTTGAGCCGAGAGAAGCCTCAAAGGGAGATATTGCCCGCTCGGTTTTCTACTTCTACACCGTTTACCGCAATCAGGCCAATACAGCGGAACCGAATTTTTTCGAACTCCAGCGACTGACCCTCTGCCAGTGGGACGCCATGGATCCCGCCGGCGATGCAGAACTTCAGAAAACCTGGAAAATTGCAGCCTATCAGGATGGGAAACCCAATCCTTTCGTGCTCGACTGCACACTGGCATACCGATCGTGGTGCCCGGAGACACCCTCCTCCTGTCAGGTGGGCGCCAGCTACCCTGCATCCGGACCGGTACCTGATGTGACCGTACTCGGCGCCCCCGGCGAATCGCAGTGGCTGCGGGTGACATTACAGGAACAGGGAGCGCTGCGCTGGCGTATTTTCTCCGCAACCGGAGCCCTGCTTCATACATCGGAAACAGACAATTTGCCGGCTGGCACGCATGTACTGCCCCTCTGGAGCGGACAGGCGAACGGCCTGCAGTTTTTGGAAGTAACCACCACCGGCAGGAGCGGACAGATACTTCGTCGCACCGTGCCGGTAATCAGATAAAAAATCTCTCTGCTTATGATTCGCACCATCATCGTTCTCCTCATCACCCTGATCACCCTCCCCGTTATAGCCGTTTACTACGATGCTCCCCTGTCGGTTGAGCAACGCGACACCCTGCATTATCTGGTGAAGCTGATGCTTGGAGTGGGACTCACCTGTTTCGTTGTGAGCGAGATCACCAGGAACTACAGTCAGGTGGACAAGCTATGGAGTATTGTACCCCTGCTTTACACGTGGGTAGTTGCTGTGCAGAGCGACTTCAACGACAGACTGGTGCTGATGGCGGTGCTTGTCAGCCTCTGGGGTGCGCGCCTGACCTTCAATTTCGCACGTCGGGGCGGCTACAGCTGGATACCGTGGCAAGGTGAGGAAGACTACCGCTGGGCGGTGTTGCGTCAGCAGCCCATGTTTCAGAACAGGCTGGCGTGGAGTGCCTTCAATCTGTTCTTCATTTCGCTGTATCAGCAGGGACTGATTCTGCTGTTTACCCTGCCTACTATAGTGGCGTGGCAGGGTGCCGATAAGCCGCTGGGGGCACTCGATTACCTCGCAGCCGCGCTCATGATCGGATTTATTGTCACAGAGACCATTGCTGAACAGCAGCAGTACAACTTCCAGCAGGAGAAATACCGCCGGAAGAACGCCGGAGAGCCCCTGGGCGAGTATTCCCACGGTTTCTGCGACAGAGGCCTCTGGTCGGTAGTGCGCCACCCGAATTACGCCTCTGAGCAGGCCATCTGGCTCAGTTTCTACCTCTTCAGCGTGGCTGCTACCGGTCGCTGGGTAAACTGGTCGCTGGCAGGCGG
>Ga0172373_10009717_pt1 | contig 11892 bp, 19 predicted proteins | sample Lak10m_2_FD_114546 | JGI IMG/M metagenome (GOLD analysis project Ga0172373, IMG submission 114546) | Freshwater microbial communities from Kabuno Bay, South-Kivu, Congo - kab_092012_10m | ecosystem: Environmental > Aquatic > Freshwater > Lake | place: Democratic Republic of the Congo... | reverse complement strand
TTCGTATTATTGATGTGGTTAGAGACACTGCTACCGCCGCTGACAACTTCCCAGAAGTTATTGTGAAGATTAATGCGACTATGCACCAGTACAACAACTCAACTGGCGTATAAGGGAGCTAAAACATGGCTATTTCACGCGCACAACTACTGAAAGAGCTACTCCCCGGCCTGAACGCGTTGTTTGGTCTGGAGTACGCTCGTTATGGTGAAGAACACAAGGAAATCTACGAAACTGAGACTTCCGAGCGTTCTTTTGAAGAGGAAACCAAGCTGTCTGGTTTCTCCGCCGCTCCGGTGAAGAACGAAGGCTCTGCAATTGCTTATGACAATGCGCAGGAAGCTTGGACTGCTCGATACAACCACGAAACCATCGCTCTGGGTTTCTCGCTGACCGAAGAGGCCATCGAAGATAACCTGTATGACAGCCTGTCGGCTCGCTATACCAAGGCGCTGGCTCGTGCAATGTCGTACACCAAGCAGGTGAAGGCTGCTGCGGTTCTGAACAACGGCTTCTCGTCGTCCTATCCGGGCGGTGATGGTGTCGCTCTGTTTTCTGCTTCGCACCCGCTGGTGTCTGGCGGTACCAACAGCAACATCCCAACTACTCCAACCGATCTCAACGAAACCTCGCTTGAGAACGCAGTGATTCAAATTGCTGCTTGGACGGACGAACGTGGTCTGCTGATTGCCGCTAAGCCGAAGAAGCTGATTGTGCCTCCGGGCCTTCAGTTCGTTGCAACCCGTCTGCTAGAAACCGAACTCCGTGTCGGTACTGCTGACAACGACATTAACGCGCTCAAGAATAATGGTTCGATCCCAGAGGGTTACACCATTAACCACTTCTTGACTGACACTAATGCGTGGTTCCTGACGACTGACGTACCGAACGGCATGAAGCACTTTGTTCGTGTTCCGCTCCAGAATTCCATGGACGGGGATTTCGATACAGGGAACGTTCGTTACAAGTCACGTGAGCGTTACTCGTTTGGCTGGTCTGACCCGCTGGGCATGTACGGTTCGCAAGGCTAAACCCAGCATTTATGCGGGTTTCGAGGGGGCTTCGGCCCCCTTGTTCTTTTGATAATAGGCTGTTTTATTTGGTTAAATCATTACCTGTATCTAAACTCTCTAAGCTCCTTGACACCCCCCAAAATGAGGAGTAAAAAGCCAGCAGGTCTGGGATATTCCAGCCTTATCGACTGACCCAGCAGACTTAGTAGAGACGATAAGGCGATGTGCTACTACACGAAGGAATGGACATGGCACGTACTACATTTTCGGGACCCGTGCGGTCCCTTGGCGGCATTTATCAACAAGGTGCAGCCACAGTTGTTGACATTACATCCGACACCACACTTAACCCCGTTGACCACGGCGGACGAATTATTTCCGTTGGCGGCACGTTGGCGTCAGATATTACTTTGACATTACCAACAATTGTGACCACGGCTAACGCCGCTTCTGCTGGACCGGGTCCAGACCCTAGTACGTTAAACAATGAAGGCGTGGTCTACACCATCTGGGTTCCTACCACAATTGCAACCTCATCGTTGAAGATTGCAACTGATGGCACGGATAAATATGTTGGTTCTGTGCTTTCAATAGATACCGATTCAACAGATGCTGCTCGTGGTTTTGTTTCAGGCGCTTCAAATGATTTTATTAACTTTAACGGAACCACAACTGGCGGTGTCGCCGGGACATGGGTGCAGATTTTTGCCATAGCCGCATTAAAGTACATGGTAACTGGCGTAGCACTTGGATCAGGAACTGTAGCAACTCCGTTTGCTAACTCCTAATTAGGAGGCCAACATGGCTATGCAAACAGACGTAAAAGCCGCGCATATAGAGGCGACTGGCACGATGGTGGCTAGTCGCACTCGCCTGAAAGGGTATCACTGTGTATCTGGTGGCACTGCGGGGGATGTTATTTTCCGTGATGGTGGGAGCGGCGGCACCATTCGACTTCAATTTAATATCGCAACAGGTACTCAGCCCATCACTATGCTTGTCCCCGGTGAAGGCATCTTGTTTGACACAGATGTTCATGTGACGCTACCCACCTCTGCAAAAATCACGGTGTTCTATGGCTAAGTCTCCGGCATGGCAGAGGAAAGAGGGAAAGAATCCCAAAGGTGGCTTGAACGCCAAAGGGAGAGCCTCCGCGAAAGCGCAAGGTATGAACTTGAAACCTCCCCAGCCGGAAGGCGGCGCAAGGAAGAAATCATTCTGCGCAAGAATGTCAGGGATGAAGAAAAAGCTGACAAGCGCAAAAACAGCGAACGATCCGAATAGCCGGATCAATAAATCTTTGAGAGCATGGAAGTGTTAAAAGATCACGTCGAACCAGATTTGATGGACAACATCTCCATTATTGCGGGGCTGGGTGTCCTACTTTCATGGTTGCCTAATGTGTTTTCACTCATCAGTATTATTTGGTTCAGCATCCGTATTTGGGAATCCGATACGGTTCGTGGTTTGACTAAACGCGAGAAGAAGCCAGATGCCAGCCAAGAGTGAAAAACAAGAGCGTTTCATGCGGGCTGTCGCTCACAGTCCGTCTTTTGCAAAGAAGGTTGGCGTGCCAATGAGCGTAGGCCGCGAATTCACTAAATCAGGAGCTAACATGCCTATCGTCGTTAAAAACACACCGGAGTCCGAAAAACGCTCAGCAGAATCGGACGTTATGAAACGTAAAGCCGTTAGCGGCATGAAAAAAGGCGGCGCAACCAAGAAGATGGCAGGTGGTGGTCTGGCTGCTGGTCACAAGTCGGCTGATGGTGTTGCACACAAAGGCAAGACTAAAGCTAGACAAGTCACGATGGCAGGCTCCACCGGCATGAAAAAAGGCGGCATGACCAAGATGAAGTACGGCGGCAAGGCGTGCTGACATGATGGCGTCACGTGGCATGGGTGCCATAAGCCCGTCTAAGATGCCTAAGGCAAAGGAAAAACCTCGCCGGGATAACACCGACTTCACGCAGTATAAGAAGGGCGGAAAGGTGAACGCTGCTGGTAATTACACTAAACCCGGACTGCGTAAGCGGATCGTGGCACAGGTGAAGGCAGCAGCGACTCATGGCACTGGCGCAGGTCAATGGAGCGCGAGGAAGGCACAGCTTGTGGCGAAGAAGTACAAGGCAGCAGGTGGAGGGTATAGAGATTGAAAGCCCCGCAGCAAAGCCTGAAGTCTTGGGGAGAGCAGAAATGGCGAACGAAGTCTGGCAAGCCATCGTCAAAGACTGGAGAGCGGTATTTGCCAGAAAACGCAATAAAGTCGCTCAGTCCAGCCGAGTACGCAGCAACAACCAAGGCAAAGCGGGCAGGAAAGAAAGCGGGCAAGCAGTTCGTCGCGCAACCAAAACGCATAGCCCAGAAGGTCGCGCCATATAGGAAAGTGAAATAACAATGCCTACTTCCGGTACAGCCGAGTTTAATTTAGACCTCAATAACCTCATTGAAGAGGCGTTTGAGCGGTGCGGCTCCGAGTTGCGTACTGGGTACAACTGGCGTACTGCTAGGCGGTCGCTAAACCTCATGTCTATTGAGTGGGCTAACCGGGGGCTTAACCTCTGGACGGTGGAACAAGGGTCGTTTCCGTTGGTGACCGGGCAGGCAATTTACCCCATACCGACCGACACTATCGACCTGTTGGATCACGTGATCCGCACACAAGCCACGACGCTAGACCAGATTGACATCAACATCAGCCGTATTGCCGAGCCGACCTACTCATCGATACCCAACAAGTTGGCACAAGGACGTCCGATCCAGTTGTGGTTCAACCGCCAAACGGGGTCTGAGTATGCAACGACGGTTACTTTGGCGCAAAACATTAACGCAGTGGTGACGACCATACCACTTAGTACCACGGTGGGACTACCATCAGCAGGGTTCATTAAGATAGATAACGAGACTATTAGCTACCCTAACATCAGCGATAACTCGCTGGTCAACTGTGCCCGAGGGCAGAACAACACAACCGCCGCCTCCCATACCATAACCCCTACGCCACCTATCGTGACGGTGCAGAACTTGCCATGCGTAAATCTGTGGCCTACGCCAAACGCGCCGGGGGATCAGTACACATTCGTGTATTGGAGGATGCGCAGGATACAAGACGGTGGGCTTAACGGCACTGTAATCCAAGATATTCCGTTTCGCTTGCTGCCGTGTATGGTGGCGGGGCTTGCGTTTTATTTGAGTATGAAGCTGCCGGAGGTGGAGCCGAACCGTGTGGCGATGCTCAAAGCAGCTTACGAAGAGCAGTGGGACTTGGCGGCTGCTGAAGATAGAGAAACGGCACCGCTACGGATTGTGCCAAGAAATATGTTTTATTACGGGTAAATCTTGCCTAATCGGTTTGCCTCTGGTAAGTTTGCGATTGCAGAGTGTGACCGCTGCGCTCAGCGGTATTTGCTCAAGCAGCTACGCATCCAGACGGTTAAGACCCGCCCGTACAAGATTAAGGTTTGCCCGACGTGTTGGGACCCAGATCACCCGCAGTTGCAGTTAGGTATGTACCCGGTAGATGATCCACAAGCTGTTAGAGAGCCGCGTCCAGATATAAGCTACAAGATGTCAGGCACAAGTGGGCTACAGGAGCTTACGACTAACAGCACAGCAGTACTTGGGTTTGGATTTCCTGAAGGTGGTAGCCGGGTGTTTCAGTGGGGTTGGGCACCTGTAGGTGGGGCCAGAAGTGATGATGCAGGGCTAACGCCAAACGATCTTGTGGCTAAAACTGCGGTGGGTAATGCGACAATCTCAATTTCTTAGGAGTTATTATGAAGACGTCTCAGATGAAAAAGGTAGCTGTCGGTGAGGTCAAGAAGCACGAGCAGCGTATGCACGATGCCAAAAAGATGCGAGCCGGTGGTAAGACTAACGAGGAAATGAAACGACTCGGGCGTGGTCTGGCGAAGGTTGCCAATCAGAAGTCGCCTGTTCGCAAAGTTCGTGCTACGGGGCTTTAATCATGGCTAAGTACTCTATGAAGGTCAAAGGTAAAGAGATCGGTCCTGCGACTACGTATGCCGCGCCGCATACGATGGAAGGCAAGAGCACCGAGGTTCAAACTTACTCCGGCTACAAAACTGGTGCTTCGGCTATAGCTGAGATGAACATGTCTACCGGCGGTATCAGCAAAGGCAACTACGCTCCTGTCAATCCATACGGTACTGGCGAGATGCGTGGCTACGGTGCTGCAACTAAGGGTCGTAAGATTAGCGGGAAGATGGGCTGATGAACTACGCGCAGTTAACTGCAACCATTGAGGACTATACCGAGAATACGTTCACGGCGACTGAACTCGCCACGTTTGTGCAGAATGCCGAACAGCGTATATATAACTCGATCCAGTTCCCAGCACTACGCAAGAACTCTTTGGGCACTTTAACGTCAGGCAATAAATATCTGTCAACGCCTTCTGACTTCTTGTCGGTGTTCTCTTTGGCGGTGATTGTGAACGGGGATTATTACTACCTCTTGGACAAGGATGTGAACTTCATCCGTGAGGCGTACCCCAACAGTGCAACTGCGGCAGGCATCCCCCAGTACTACGCTATTTTTGGCCCTACGACGACGAGTACCCCGCCAGTGACGCTGACTAACGAGTTGTCGCTTATTTTGGGGCCGACACCAGATGATAACTACACGGTAGAACTGCATTACTTTTACTACCCGGTTTCGATGTCGGATACGGTCAATAACCCGTCAGGTACGGCGTGGCTTGGGGATAATTTTGACTCCGTTCTTCTGTATGGCTCGTTGCTTGAGGCTTACGTGTTCATGAAGGGCGAGCAGGATTTGATGGCGAAATATCAGCAGCGGTATGACGAAGCACTAGCACTGGCTAAACAACTTGGCGATGGCAAGAACCGTCAGGATGCTTATCGTAATGGTCAAGTTAGGTACCCAGTTAAATGATCGTCCAAACTCAAACTACGTCGTTTAAAGCGGAACTGTACGAAGGAATACATGATCTTCTTACAGACACGATTGAGATTGCGCTTTATACGGCTTATGCGGACTTGAACGCAGCGACGACTGCGTATGTAGCGACGGATGAAGTAACCGGAACTGGGTATGTGGCAGGTGGTAATACGCTGACAGGCGCAACGGTGCAGACTTCTGGCACTACGGTGTATGTCAGTTTTGACGATACAAGCTGGGCGAATGCGTCATTTACTTGTAGAGGTGCTTTGATTTATAACTCAAGTAAGGCTAATCGGTCTGTAGCAGTGTTGGATTTTGGTAGCGACAAGATTGTTACGCAGGGTACGTTTACTGTGGAGTTCCCGGCAAACGCAGCAAATAGTGCAATTATAAGGATGAACTAATGCTATCAGCAAATGGCGGCGCTTTATTAGGAGACATTAGAGCAACTACGGTATCTGGTCGTGGGTTCACACCAGAGGAGTTGGTTGATAATACGTTGGACAGGATCATTTTCATAAGCACTTCGGCAGACCCAGTTTTGCGGCAGCAAGCTGAAGCATTTAGGAAAAGTATTCGTAGCGTGTTACTTAATTATGGTAATCAATGCGTTAGGTCAAATCACACTACGCTTGCTAATCGTCTCCGAGACGTGGGACATTCTGACTTAATTAAACTTTTGGAGAACTGAAATGGCTATTTCCGTAACCACCGCAATGCCCACCTCGTTTAAGGTGGAGATTCTTAAAGCGGTTCACAACTTTACTGCTTCTACTGGCAACACTTTTAAACTGGCTTTGATGAAAGCTACCGCTGCGGGATCAGGTACGTATGGCGCTGCAACTACCAGTTATGACACTTTGGTCTCAAATACTGATGAGCTGGCTAACGGTTCAGGTTATACGACTGGTGGTAATACGCTGACGTCTGTTACACCTGTTGCGGATGGAACGACTGCTGTCTGTGACTTTGATAACACCACTTGGTCCGCTGCAACATTTACGACCTGTGGTGGGATTATTTACAACGACACTGCTGCGGGTAATCCTGCTTGTGCAGTGTTGAGTTTTGGTGGTGACCAGCAGGTTAGCTCGGGCGATTTTCAGGTGCAGTTCCCGGCAGCGGCAGCGGCAACCGCGATTATTCGCATCGCCTGATAGGGAAACGATGTGGCAGCCACAACTTGGGATCAGGGTTGGGGTGACGGTGCGTGGAGTTATAACGCATGGAGTGGTATATCCCCAGCTTACCTAGTTGATGGAGTTGCTGGCACTGGTGCAGTAGGTACCCCAGCAATACTAATTAATAGTAATGTCACAGCTACTGGAGTAGATGGAACCGCGTTAATTGGTGGGTTTACAGTACAGGTTGATGATGTTGTAGTACCTAACGGAGTTGAAGGTACTGGTGCTGTAGGAACAGTGACTTTTACGATTGGTATTGTTTATACGGTTACAGGGGTTCAGGGCACTGGGGATGTTGGAACAGTAAGTATTACCGTAAATGATACGGTGGTGCTGATCGGAGTAGAAGGAATAGGTAGTATTGGAACAGTAGTGTTCCAGATCAGCAGTAATGTGGATGTTTCAGGAGTACAAGGCACCGGTGCAATTGGAACCGTAATCCCAGCATATGATTGGGACGTATATCCGACTGGCGTAGCTGGTACGGGGGCGGTAGGAACAGTAAGCGCAATTGTTGGGGAAATAATCGTTCCGACAGGAGTGCAAGGCACTGGGGCTATTGGGACTGTTGACATTGAGGTAGACGACAGTAAGCTAGTAACAGGTGTCCAAGGAACTGGGGCTGTTGGTAACGTGGTATTTAGGGGTTGGAACACAATTAACGATTACCAGAACCCGAACTGGTCACTTATTAATGATTTTCAGCAAGCAGCATAAGGAAATACGGACATGCCTACATCGTACACATCGTTACTGGGGTTTGCCCTCCCGGTCACTGGAGAATTGCAAGGCACTTGGGGCACAACCGTTAATGACAGTATTACCCAATTAGTTGAAGATTCAGTTGCTGGAGTAGCCACGCAAAGTGTTGCCGGTGGTAATTGGACATTAACGACTACAGGTTCAGGTGCTGCAAACCAAGCTCGCTGCGCGATTCTTATCCCAACAGGGTCGCCGGGGATTAGTCGTAACATTATTGTTCCAAGTCAGTCCAAGGCATATATCGTTATCAACCAGTCAGATGCAGCGGTAGTTCTAAAAGGATCGGCAACCACAGGCACTACTATCGAGGCTGGGGATAAAGCCGTAGTTGCTTGGAACGGCTCTGATTTTGTAACTATTGCCTCCACTGCTACTGATGGTGTAGCTACAATTAGTTTTGGCTCAACCGGGCTTACTCCTAGCACCGCCACTTCTGGGGCTGTTACTGTCGCAGGTACTCTTGCGGTTGCTAATGGGGGTACTGGGCAAACTACATACACTGATGGGCAACTTTTAATCGGTAACAGTACCGGTAATACACTGGCTAAATCAACACTGACTGCTGGTTCTGGCGTAACTATTACTAATGGCAACGGGTCTATTACGATTTCTGCGACTGGTAGCGGTGGCGATGCGGTACTAGCCAATAACAACGCTTTCACAGGTGCGAATACCTTTTACAACAGCACAGGCCAGACGATAGGTACAGGGACTTCAACGCAAGACGGTCTAATTCTGGCGGGTCGTGCGGGTGGTAGTAACTCATACAGAACCACGATACAGCCCGGTACATTGACTGCTAGTCGTACTGCTACGCTGCCGGATGAGACGTTTACTGTAGGTTTTAGAAACATTCCTGCTATTGCAGACAAAACTGCTGCTTATACCCTTGCAGTAGGGGATGTTGGCAAAGTTGTGGGTGTGGGTACAGGCGGTTCAATTGAAATCCCTGACGCTACATTTGCAGCGGGTGATGCGGTTTTGATCTTCAATAATACGACTGGCAGTATTACAATCACTTGCACAATCACAACGGCTTACATAGCGGGTACTGATTCAGACAAAGCGACGATGACGTTAGCGACGCGTGGTATTGCGAGTATTTTGTTTGTGTCTGGCACTGTTTGCGTTGTTTCGGGGAATGTCACCTAATGGCACTCGTACTCAAAGATAGGGTTCAGGTCACAAGTACCACGACAGGAACCGGCACGTTCACGCTGGGATCTGCTGTTGCGGGTTATCAGGACTTTGCTGTCATTGGCAATGCCAACACAACGTATTACCTGATCACGCTTACTACTGATTGGGAAGTGGGTATCGGGACATATACCAGTTCTGGCACGACACTCGCCCGCAACCGCGTACTCGGCTCATCTAATTCAGGTGCATTAGTAGACTGGCCTGCTGGCAGTAAAACAGTCAAATGCATTAATCCTTCAGCGGCGGTACAGCCCGGCATTCCTACCAGTGATGGATCGCAGATAGGTACTGATCTATCGGGATGGTATGCGTTTCAGTCTGTATTGAACTCAGGTGAAGTCGGGGATGTGACGTTTGGGAACAATAGCACCAATGGTGTGGTGAGTACGTTTAGTTTGGTTTACACAACAGCTGGTGCGTATTACGGCGGTGTTCTTGCTCCTAACGGAGACATACATTTTGTGCCAGAAAGAGCAAATAGAGGGCAGAAAATATCTGCATCCGGCGTGGTGTCAACATATGCGCTGGTTAATACTGGTATTTTTGGACAGGCGTACAGAGGCGGCGTTTTAGCGTCAAATGGCGACATACATTTTATTCCGTATGAATCCAATGTAGGGCAAAAAATAAATGCTTCAGGCGTTGTTTCTACTTATTCTTTGGTAAAGTCTACCGGCCCTTCACAAAACTTTTTTGGTGGCGTGTTGGCAGCTAACGGAGACATACATTTTGTGCCTTATGGAACAAATGTAGGTCAAAAAGTATCCGCAGCAGGGGTTGTTTCTACATATTCTCTTGTTTACACAACAACCGATGCCTATATTGGCGGCGTGTTAGCGCCTAATGGAGACATCCATTTTATTCCTTATAACGCAGCTTATTTCGGCAAAGGGCAGAAGGTATCAGCATCAGGTGTTGTGTCTACGTATTCCATAGTGCCACAGGACGGGTATTATGGTGGTGTGCTTGCGCCTAACGGGGATATACATTTTGTTCCTTACTTTTCACGCAGAGGACAAAAAGTATCAATCGCTGGTGTAGTGTCTACTTATTCTTTGGTTTACACCGGAAACGCAATATATGCTGGCGGCGCTCTTGCGCCAAATGGGGATATTCACTTTATTCCTTTTGATGCCGTTAGAGGGCAGAAAGTTTCTGCTTCTGGTGTTGTATCAACATATAGTTTAGTTTATACAACAAGTAATGCTTATGGCGGAGGAACATTGACCCAAAATGGAGAAATAGTTTTTATCCCAGCTAGTGCAGCAAGATGTCAAAAAATCTCCACCAACCCCGGCGCACCTTTTGGCATTGGCACATGCCTCAGTTCTTATTTGAACAAATTCTAGGATCACTGACATGACTTTCCTGACTCGTGATCGCATATTAGTAACCAGCACCACCACAGGCACTGGCACATTCACGCTCGGCGCGGCAACCAGCGGCTATCAAGATTTCACGCAGATCGGCAACGGCAATCAGACCTACTACACCATCACCAACGGTACAGACTGGGAAGTAGGTGTAGGCACGTACACAAGCTCCGGCACGACATTGTCCCGCGATACAGTCCTGGCCTCATCTAACAGTGGCGCAAAGGTAGATTGGGCGGCAGGCAGTAAAGATGTGTACGTTCCACAACCGGCGGCAGCGACGCAAGGATCAGCGCCGACAGGGGACAACAGCTCTATTGGCACAGATCAAGTAGCGTGGGATAACTTCAGTAAGAACATCAATGCCAGTGTGCGTGGCGGTGTGACGTTTGGGAATAACAGTACGAATGGGGTGGTAAGTACGTTTAGTTTAGTAACTACTGGTGGCAGTTTTTACAACGGAGGGGTATTAGCACCAAATGGCGATATACATTTCGTTCCTTACGCTGCTAGTAGGGGTCAAAAAGTTTCTTCTGTTGGTACGGTATCTACTTATTCTTTGGTTTATACAACAACAGATGCTTACGAAGGCGGTGTTTTAGCCCCTAATGGAGATATTCATTTTGTTCCGCGTCGAGCTAACAGAGGACAAAAAATAAATGCTTCAGGTGTTGTTTCTACTTATTCATTGGTTTATACAACAGTCGTTGCTTATTATGGCGGTGTATTAGCCCCGAATGGTGATATTCATTTTATTCCGCTTAATGCAGTTGTTGGACAAAAAGTATCCTCTTCCGGCGTAGTTTCAACTTACTCCCTTGTTTATACTTTAGCCGCTGCCTATACCGGCGGCGTACTTGCCCCTAACGGTGATATACATTTTGTTCCTTACGATGCTGTAGTAGGCCAAAAAATATCTTCTGCTGGCGTCGTATCTACATATTCTTTGGTTTATACAGCACAAGATTCATATCAAGGTGGAGTGTTAGCTTCAAATGGGGAAATACACTTTGTGCCAAATAATGCCGTTGTGGGTCAAAAAATATCAATTACGGGAATTGTAAGCACATATGGACTTGTTTATACAGCAACTGACGCATATCGAGGTGGAGTTTTAGCCCCTAATGGTGATATACATTTTGTTCCTTTATATGCAACCGTAGGCCAAAAAGTTTCAGCGGCTGGTGTAGTCTCTACTTACTCATTAGCTTATACAATCGCAAATGCTTTTGCTGGAGGGGTTTTATCTACAGATGGGTCAATCACATTTATTCCATTTTCTGCCGCTGTAGGTCAAAAAATCTCCACCAACCCTGCCATACCTTTCGGCGTAGACACCTGCATCAGTTCTTACCTGAACAAGTTCTAAGGATTCAATCATGCCTTACGTTGTCAAAGACAGAGTAAAAGTAACAAGCACAACGACTGGCACTG
>Ga0172373_10009716_pt1 | contig 11892 bp, 10 predicted proteins | sample Lak10m_2_FD_114546 | JGI IMG/M metagenome (GOLD analysis project Ga0172373, IMG submission 114546) | Freshwater microbial communities from Kabuno Bay, South-Kivu, Congo - kab_092012_10m | ecosystem: Environmental > Aquatic > Freshwater > Lake | place: Democratic Republic of the Congo... | reverse complement strand
TTACAAAATCATCGACGCCGTTACACCAATCTGCTTGGTTAGAATGACTGCCAACTACTACGAAAATGGGGCGTTAACCCAACAAATCACACTTCCAATAACCGGTGTTCAACCAACCCTAACGGTTTCTCTGCATCCCAGTGCCAACACAACGCTGGTTAGCATCGTTGGTAGCGCAATGGATGTAATGGGTAATACCAACTCCTTTACCACCCATTTAAATACTGGCGATTTAGCAGGGCCTACGATTCAATGGGATAGTACATCAACCGCATCCATGCTATCGGGAATGATTCAATTCAATATTGCAGACCTATCCGGTGTTAATTGGAATAGCCTGCATACCATATGGACCCTTAATCATGTGCCAATTATTAGAGATATGGCTGTTAGTCCCGCTACATTTTCTCAATCTGGGCCGACATTATCCGTTCATTTGTCTGGGTATGGGGTTTCAATCGAACCAAGTCTGTTTCACGCCATTTCCACATTTTCAATTTCAATTCGTGATCAAGTGAATAATCTATCGAACCTTGTTTTAGAACTTGGTAGCCCCACCCCACCCAGCATTACATGGGTATCGGTCCCCAAAGAATTGAGCGATACAACCGTTTTAACGGCCCAGCTATCGGATAGCAATGGCATTGACCCCACTCGCATTTCAGCAACCATCCAAACCCGTCAAAATACCCGTCGGTTGACGCTTCAACAAAACCCGAACCTATTGGCCTATTCCCCGCCACTCCTCACACTCACCTTATCTGATTTACTAATGGAAAGCATGGCCGATATTTCAATTACGGCTGCGGATTGGCTGGATCACCGCACCACGGCGTCCATCACATTAAAAAACAATGGGGGCCTCACCATGCCGATATCCGGTGGGTATTATGCCCTAATATTCCCCAATCCATTCAACCCAAGCATCGACCCTTCGCCTCGACTTGCTTATGCATTGCGCAGAGTGTCTAATCGGGGTACTCTAACGTTAGTAGATACAAATCGAACCGTCATTAGCAAGCATAATTTAATTGGCAAAGAACTAATGCCAGGGTACCAAGAAGTATCGTTGGCACCATTGGGGGTACAAAATTTAGGTAATGGAATTTATATGTTGATTCTAGAATTGTGGTCAGACGGGGAGTATCGGGTACATCGGCAACGATTGGCCGTATTGGATATTGGAGGATAACGTGGGTCGAACAAAAAATAAGTCGGTCAGCCGATGGATCAAAATTGGGGTATTGGTGATGGTGATATTGTGTGTTAGGTGGGCCGTTGACTATCTTTCCATTGATGGCAATCCAATGGACGCTTTGGCCTTTAAGCTCCGATCACGGGTGTCGGGGGATCACTATTTCACCACCATTCAGCCGACATCTTTTCAAATACATTCGTTTCAAACTCAGCACCCGTTTAAAATCAATGAACAAGAATTTAATGTTGAACTAAATGCCCAGTCTATTCGGCTCAGTTATTTTGGAGACCCCGTTGAACGAGCCCCATTAAATCGCCTGTTAAACGCCCATTATCAGGATATTGAAGACCGTATTTTGTCTGAAATAAAGGCCGATGCCAAACAGGCCATCAGCTCCAAAGAATTGGCTTTATCCGGAAACAGCATCCCCATTCAGCTCACTATTAAGGGCGAAATCGCCTATTTTTCAAAGTCAATTTGCTCAGTTCGCTATCGGATTGAGTGGGTTTATGCACCGTTGCCCGATGCCATTCGAAACCGAAGAGGGGGGATTGTATTGGATTTATTGCGTCATCGCCGGATGCCGCTCAAAGATATTTTGGCCTATCCTTACAATGCCAGTATGGTTCGATTATGGGAAATCATTCAAGCTGAATTGGAATTTAGTGGCGAAGACCCATCATTATTTAAATTATATCAAAATGAACCTGACTTTTATTTGTCCCCCATTGGACTGGTGGCCATTAATTTAAGTCAGGGACCTGAAAAAACCCCCCATGATATTCGCATTGCTTATCGCGAATACCCTGCCCTATTCAGATCACAAGGAAATTTAAAAAACCTCGTCACCCAACCTAAGAGGCCATAATGTCAGTTGAATTAAATGCCCCACAAGGGGCGGCGGTTACCCATTTTGGATCACCCTTATTGATTATTGCAGGGGCTGGGGCTGGCAAAACATTGGTATTAACCCGGCGAATGGTATATATGATGACAGAACTTGGAATTCCTGGGGATCGTATTTTAGCCATTACATTTACCAACAAGGCTGCAAGTGAAATGAGACATCGAACCATGGCCTTGTGCCAATCCAGTCAGAATGTTCCATTTATCGGCACCTTCCATTCATTTTGCCATCAAATTCTAAGAGAATCCATTCATGCCTTGGGACGCTCGAATCAATTCACCATTATTGATGCCACCGATCAAAATCGTCTCATTAAGCAAATTGCCCAACAAATGGCTTTGGATGACAAAAAATACCCCCCCGCCATGTTGTTGCGGGTATTAGATCGACTTAAAAACGCCATGATCCCCCCCCCAACGTATGCCAGAGACCCTCGCATGGACCCAGTTGTATTATCGGTTTACGAAGCCTATCAAGGAATTTTAGCCCAACAAAACGCCTTGGATTTTAACGACTTGATTTCACAAACGGTTCAGCTATTTCAGGGCCACCCAGGCGTTTTAGATCGCTACCAAGAACAATACTATGCTATTTTGGTCGATGAATATCAGGATACCAATCCAGCCCAATTTTCATTGTTACATTTATTATCACAAAAATATCGAAATATTACCGCTGTGGGTGACTTTGATCAGTCGATTTATTCATGGCGTGGGGCTTCGGTTCAAACTATCTTACAATTTGAGCAACAATTTCCTGATGCCACGATGATCAAATTAGAAGAGAATTTTAGATCAACCCCTACCATATTGGCGGCGGCCAATGCCTTAATCGCCAATAATACGCAAAGAAAAGAAAAAAATTTGTGGACCAAAAACCAAGGGGGCACCCCTATCGAGGTCATTCGATGTCAAGATGATCGGGATGAGGGGCGACAAATTGCAGATCGATTCATGGCCAGTCACCAAAGTGGCCGTCCCTATACGGATATGGCGGTGTTGGTTCGAACCAACGCCCAAACCCGTGTGATCGAAGAAACCTTCTCAAGTCGCCACATTCCGTATCGTGTTATTGGTGGATTTGCATTTATGGATCGTGCAGAAATCAAAGATATGGGGGCCTACTTGCGATGTATCCACAACCGGCATGATGACTCTGCCATTATTCGGGCGTTGGGAGTGCCGTCCCGTGGGGTTGGTCAAACAAGCCTATCCAAATTAATGGCCATTGGGGCCCGTCAACAAATGAGTTTATTTCAAATTGTTCAATCGGGCATCAACCCAATTGGGAATCGACAATGGGAAAGTATCGGTCAATTTTTTGATACACTTAACCACTTGGATCAACGGTATCAACAAGACCCAGAACCTACCGCCGTTGCGAATTTAATTCACGCCATTATAGCGGCTACCCAATATGACCAGTATTTAGTGGCACAACCCAATGGACTAGATCGATTGGAGGTTCTCAATGAACTCATTCACTTGGCCAAAGAAGAAATCACCGATTTGGGAGAATTTATTACCCGACTCAGCCTGGGGATTCATCAAGATGAAGTTGCTCCCAACGCAGTTTCCATCCTTACATTGCATCATGCCAAAGGCTTGGAATTCCCATTGGTGTGCTTGGCCGGCCTAGAAGAAGGCATATTGCCCCATTCCCGATCAATTGCGGAGGGCAATATCGAAGAAGAAAGGCGATTGTGTTACGTTGGTATTACCCGTGGCAAGGAACATGTGATCATTACAACCGTTGGATCACGCATGTTTCAAGGTGAAAAACGACGATTAATTGAGTCTCGCTTTCTAGATGAACTCCCACCGGAATTAATAACAGGTCGTAGTCCCGGATACAGCAGGCCACCTCGACCTAACAGAGGGGCTCAGTCGTCCACCCCTCCTGCAAAAAACATAGAGCCCACATCCTATGCAATCCATGACCGGGTTCATCATAGTCGTTGGGGGATGGGGCATATTGTTTCCATGTCCGGAGAGGGCGAAAATGCGGTTTTAACCGTTTCATTTGGTGGGGAACACAAGCGATTAATCGCCAAATACGCCCCGCTCAGAAAAGGGTAACCAACCATCGATGACTACAAATGTTGCGTATCGAAAGCGGGTTGGGTAGAGTAAGGGTATGAATTTAGCATTGTTTGACACTATCATCCCATCTTTTTCACAAACCATCCCCTCGCATCAAATTCCCCTGTATACCTCGATGGATGTTCGAATGAATGAGAATCGAACCATTGTGGTTGATACCAATGTGTTTCCGGCTGGGTTTAATAATATTCATCCCTTGGATTACCGGCGGGCCTCTGATGCATTTAAAAGCACCCTTTCATCCTTCCCATCCAATGCCTCTGTTTTATTAATTTGTGAAGAAAATACCAGAAACACCTTTTACTTAAGTCATCTCAATACGTTGTGTTCCATTTTGGTGGATGCGGGGTACACCGTCCGGTGTGCCACCTTTTTATCCAACAACCTAGATTATTGCCAATTTGAAACATCCGTCACATTGTCTGATTCCAATCAATCCCCCATCACCTTATGGTGTCTACACCATGTGATTAACGAAATCCAATCGGGCCTTTATGCCCCCCACTTGGCCATCTTAAACAATGATTTATCCAATGGGCTTGCCCCTATTTTATCCAATCTATCAATCCCCATTTTGCCATCCCCCCAGCATGGGTGGTATCAACGACAAAAATCGCACCATTTTGATCTATTTCATCAGGTAGTAAATGAATTGGCATCGATGTATTCATTCGATCCCACCCTATTTTTATGTCATCACGACGTGTGCCATCACCTCAATATTAACGATGCAGCCGATCGACTCACATTATCCCAAGCCATTCATCAATTTATTGGCAAATCGGGTTCTCATTCCGTGTTTATTAAACATAACTCAGGCACCTATGGAATGGGAATTATGGTGGCACATTCCGGAGATGACATTTTAAATCTCAATCGAAAGGGACGAAACCGCTTACAAACCGGCAAAAACAGTCAGCCGATTCACGACTATTTGCTACAAGAAGGGATTCCCACCACATTGCAATCACAAGATCAGCACCCCGCTGAATGGGTTATTGTTAATGTGGGCACCCAAATGGTCGGGCTTTTTATGAGAGTCAATCGAGAAAAAGGTGCCATCGACAACTTAAATTCTAGTGGCATGTTGTTTGAGCCGGTTTCACTTGATTCCATATCAAAAGAGTTGTACAACCGATTGAGGTTGGCCAGTTTAATTGGTATTAAAGCCGTTGCGTTAGAGAGTCGTGATTAAAAGGAGGATGTGGTGGGTCAATTAAAACGTGTTTTGGGGGTATGGAATTTAATTTCACTAGGAATTGGGGCGATTATTGGTGCTGGCATTTTTGTGTTAACTGGTACCACAGCCGCACAATATGCAGGCCCCGGTATTGTTATATCATTTATGATTGCCGCTTTTATTTGTTTATTGGCGGGGTTATGTTATGCAGAATTTGCCTCCATGATCCCCAAAGCAGGCAGTGCTTACACCTATGCATTGGGCACCATGGGTAAAGGAATGGCGTGGGTAATTGGATGGGACTTGATTTTGGAATATTTATTTGCGGCCTCAACAGTTGCCGTTGGCTGGTCGGCCTATGCTACCAGTTTATGTCGTGATATTGGAATAGCCATTCCTGACCAATGGAGTCACTCTCCCTTTGCCTATCACCACGGACATTTTACAATAACAGGTCATTTTTTAAATATTCCTGCCATGGTTATTGTGGGTATGATTGGGGGATTATTGTGGCTAGGCATCAGGGAATCTGCCCGAGCCAATGCCATTGTCGTTGCCATTAAATTAATGGTAATTGGATTGTTTATTGCGTTTGGCATGGCCCATATTGACCCAGCCAATTTATCCCCCATTATTCCGGCTAATACGGGTGAATGGGGTGTATTTGGGTGGAGTGGTATCATACGAGCGGCGGGCATCATCTTTTTTGCTTATATCGGATTTGACGCCGTGAGCACAGCTGCCCAAGAGTGCAAAAACCCGCAGCGGGATCTACCCATTGGCATTTTGGGTTCACTCGGCATTGCCACATTGTTATATATTGCCGTAGCGGTTGTATTAACTGGAACCGTTTATTATCCGCACCTCAATGTGCCCGATCCGATTGCCGTTGCCGTTAATTCATTCGGCCCCAACTTGGGATGGTTAAAATTAGCGGTTAAACTTGGTGCCTTGGCTGGGTTAAGTTCTGTCATATTGGTCATGTTAATGGGTCAAACCCGCATTTTTTATGCCATGGCATCCGATGGATTCTTGCCCAAATTCTTTTGCCGTATTCATCCGCGCTTTCAAACACCCTCTATGGCAACCATCATTACCAGTGTGGTGGCAATGGGGATAGCAGGCATTTTTCCCATCCAATTGTTAAGTGAGTTGGTATCAATTGGCACATTATTGGCCTTTGCAATTGTATGTATTGGGGTATTGGTGTTGCGTCGCACCCGTCCTGATTTGCCTCGTCCATTCAAAACCCCATTGGTACCCTTGGTTCCCGTATTGGGGGCAATGGCCGCGATTGCCCAAATGATGGCCTTGCATGTGGATACATGGCTTCGGTTGGGGGTATGGATGCTATTGGGAGCCGGTGTATATTGGTTCTATGGGCGGCGTGTACAATTGAATCGAGATGATGTCTTTAATCATGATACTTAGCCTCGAACAACTCGAAAAATTTAATATATCTGGGCCACGGTATACCAGTTATCCAACAGCTCCGAATTGGGTAGATACCTTTACCGAGCAAGACTACCGTCACACATTACAATCCTTCGATTGCCATCGCGATCGACTTTCCATCTATGTGCATATCCCGTTTTGCCCAAAGATGTGTTATTACTGCGGATGCAATGTGTTAATTCGAAAACCATCTGATGAGGTGGGGGATCGTTATATTGATTATTTGGATCAAGAAATGACATTGGTTACACGCGAATGGTCCACGCCGGCAACCGTTAACCAATTGCATTGGGGCGGTGGAACCCCCACCTATTTAAGTGCCCCACAACTAGCCCGTTTATTCTCGTTAATACAATCCCGATTTCAGATGGCCAGTGGGGCTGAGTGCGCCATTGAAGTCGATCCTCGAACCCTCACGTTTGAGCAAGTCAAAACCTTATCCCAAATTGGTTTTAATCGCATTTCAATGGGCATTCAAGATACCAACGAACAGGTTCAGAGAGCGATTAATCGATTGCAACCCACTGAGATGGTTCAAACCTGTGTGGAGTGGATACGAACCCATCATCTATCTTTAAATTTTGATTTAATTTACGGATTACCCCATCAAACACCAGCCACGATGGCAGATACCATACAAGACATTATCAAAATGAGCCCAGACCGAATCGCCTTGTATAGTTACGCCCATGTTCCATGGCTCAAATCGCATCAGTCATTATTAAATCCAAATCACATTCCGATGGGTCGTGATAAATTAGCCTTATTTATAACCGCCCGAGAACAATTATTGGCCCATGGGTACCAGGCCATTGGGATGGATCATTTTGCAAAAGCATCCGACGGGTTAGCGCTGGCCTATCGTGACGGCGTATTGCATCGCAATTTTATGGGCTACACCCTTAAACCGGCGGATGATAGCGTGGGTTTTGGATTAACGGCGATTGGTCAATTTCGAAATGCCTTTACCCAAAATGTTAAAACGATGGGGCAATATATGGCCTTATTAGATGAGGGGCACCTCCCGATTGAACGAGGGTTAAACCTAACCCCCGATGATTTACGTCGACAATGGGCTATTCAATCCATTATGTGTCAGTTTAAGTTGGATTTTATGGCCTACCATCATCAATTTGGAAGTACCATCGATGCATTACCGGGTGTGATGAGCCATCTTAGAACCTGCGAAAAAGATGGGCTGATTACACTCCATGAAGATGGGTTGACCGTCACTGAATTAGGTCAGTTATTTGTACGAATTGTAGCCATGGGGTTTGATGCTTATTTGGGACATCAAACCGGATTTTCTAAAACGATATAAGGAGTTTGTGATGAAAGTGCCCTATCAGGTAATATTTTTATTTTTTGGTTTGGTATTTGGCGTAACAGCGGTCATTTTGTACCATCAAGTGGTCAAGAATGTGCAAGAAAGTGCTGTGGTGGTGGAACAACAAGAGGCACCTAAGGAAACCCCCAAAACCGTTTCTCACTTGGGAGAAATTTTATACATTAATCAATGCGCATCGTGTCATGGGGGGCGGGGTGCGGGGTTGGTAGACGGACCCTCCCTGATTAATGAACGATGGGTATTTGATGAAGAACGAATTGCATGGTTAATATCGAGAATTGAATCGGGAGGAAATGGGATGCCACCATTTAAAGGTCGTTTGCGAAATGATGACATTGTACGGATTGTTCGACACATTGAAATGCTCAATCAAATGGCCAGTTATGAGCGAAAAAAGGAGAAACAATAATGTCTCGGTATATAGAAGCCGTTTGGTGTCGTCCGGTGGATCGCTTACCCATTTGGTTAATGCGACAAGCGGGAAGGTACCTACCGGAATACCGTGCCATTCGTGAGCGGCATTCATTTATGCACATGATTCAAACCCCCGAAATTGCAGCTGAAATTACGCTTCAGCCGATTCGTCGTTTTGGGTTGGATGCCGCTATTTTATTTTCTGATATTCTAACCGTCGCATCGGCATTGGGTTCAAAACTAGAATTTGTAGAAGGAAAAGGCCCGGTTATAGATAACCCCATTCGCACTGAGTCGGACCTCACTTTATTGTCGCAAACACCCATTCGTGAGTCGTTGCACTACGTTCAAGAGTGTATTGAACTCCTACAATCGGGGCCATTGGGAAATACCCCCTTGATTGGGTTTGCAGGCGCTCCATTTACAGTTGCTTCTTACATGATACAGGGGGGATCTAGTAAAGATTTAACCTTGGTTAAGCGTCTGATGCTCACTCATCCCAATATAATGGCCGATCTTATTGACCGATTGGTGTTGGCAACAGCGGATTATTTGTCGATGCAAATTGAAGCTGGTGTCGATGGCATTCAATTATTTGATACTTGGGCCATGCACTTAAGCATGCCCGAATTTGAAGAATGGGTCATGAGCCCCTTAAAAGCCGTGTTAAACCGAATAAGAAATCCAAGACGTGTTCCCATTACGATCTTTACAAGGGGTAGTGCTGTATTTTGGAATCGGTTGGCCACCTTACCCGTGCAATGCTTAAGCTTGGATTGGCAAGTGGATATTAAAGGCGTGGCTGGATTAGCACCCTCCCACATGGCATTGCAAGGAAATTTAGATCCGATGGTATTAACAGCAACCCCAACGGTACTTTCTAGCCAAGTCACCCGACTATTGCAATCAGCTGGAAATCGTCCCGGTTTTATTTTTAATCTGGGTCATGGCATCACACCGGATGTGCCCATTGATATGGTGAGTCGATTGGTTGAACAGGTTCAAGCGTATCAACCCGTTTACGAATCATAAAAAAATGTCAATCAATTTGAGAAGAAATAAGGTGAGCATATGACATTGACGCATCGCATGACGGTTCGGATGTACGACACCGATGCTGCTGGTATTTTATATTTTGCTAATCAGTTTCGGTTTGCCCATGATGCCTTAGAAGCATGGATGGCTCAGCAAGGGGTCTCATTTGGAAGCATGTTGGAGTCGGGGCCCTATTTATTGGTGATTGTTCATGCCTCTGCAAATTATAGCCAATCCCTTAAAGTGGGAGACCCCATTGATATACAAATAACGGTGACACACATTGGCACCACCTCATTCCGCTTGCATTATGTGGTAACCCGACATGGGCAAGAAGTTGGGAATATGACCACAGTTCATGTGTGCATCGATCACCAAACACGACAAAAACGAGCATTGCCGGAATCCGTTCGGGGATGGCTCCTTCCCCATTACACCCCGACTGAATGAGGAATTCCTCGTTCCCTATCATTCTAACGGCAGATGGCTCCCCTACCCTTCAGCATCCAAATGGGGAAACCTATCATTCAATTCATGGTGCGATGACTGAGTCGGTGCATGTATTTATTCAAAATGGCTTGATGGCGTGGTGTAAAACCCATGGCACGCAACCATGTACGGTGTTAGAGGTAGGGTATGGAACGGGGCTGAATGCCGCCTTGGCCTTTGACTATGCACAAAAACAGGGGATTGCCATGACCTATATTGGGTTAGATCCGACCCCTCCCAGTGAACTAGGGGATAATTTTATAATGGCATTACCTACAAACGTACAAAATTGGATGAGAACAATCCAAGCGGTTCCATGGAACCAACGGCAGGCGATCGGGCAATATGGTGTGATTGAAAAGCGTATGAAATCGGTATTGGATCCATTTGAAGCCATACCGATTGATGTCATATTTTGGGATGCCTTTTCGCCCGGATGTGAACCAGATTTATGGGGTGCCGAGGTACTAGGGAACTACATTAGGTGTTTAAATTCAGGAGGAATTTGGGTATCCTATACCGCCAAGGGGGTTATTAGAAGATGCTTACATTCGATGGGGTTGGATGTGAGGCGCTTACCGGGCCCTCCCAACAAACATCATATGTTACAAGGAGTTCAACAATGAAGATTGTACCTATTAAATGGTTTTTAATGATATCAACTGTTTTTATGATAGGAATGGCAGGGTGGGTGATGGGCGCTGATATGATTTATTTGGCCGATCCTGAAAACCCTAGTAATGGACAACAGATTTTTAAATCATCTGATCAAGTTCTAGCCATACGATATTACAAAAATGGCGAATATCTTAAGATGGAAGGCTCTATTCCAGATGGGGTTCATACTTGGAAAGTCCATGATATTGTTTTAGAACGTGCTACCTATAAAGGTGGGCTATTACATGGGAATCGTCGTCGTTATTATGATACGGGTAAATTAAAGAGCGATGAATACTATGTAAAAGGAACGTTACATGGAACACAAAAAGAGTATACAGTTAATGGGAACCTAAAATCAGAAATCCAATATAAAGAAGGGATAAAAAATGGTTTATTTACACGGTTACATCCAGATGGAAGGTCTTATGAAAGAGGGGAATTCTTAAATAATGAATTACACGGCAATCTAACTCAAACAAGTATGGATGGGGTGACTGAGGGAATTCAAGTGTACCAAAAAGGAATATTACATGGTACCAGTTTTAGATACGGTGAAAATGGGGATATCAATCAAGAAATAACTTGGGAATTCGGAAAGATGACCCATCGAAAATCTTATCTTTTCTATAATGGGGCTGCTGGGGAGGGAGATGAAGTTATCGATGAAACATTTTTAAATGGTGAGCGACATGGGCTAACCAGAATTTATAGATACGGGAAGCTAGCTTTAGATATTATGTACGAAAATGGCAAAAAGATTCAAGAAGCCCATTATTTTGATAACGAGGACCCGAAACGGATTTTGCGATACAATAATAATCTCAAGGATGGCATTGAACTTAGATTTTCGGAAGTGACGGGTCTTTTAAATCAAAAAATTGAATGGAAACTTGATAAAAAAATTAAAGTGACCCTCATTAATCCAGATGGGACCGAAGGGGTTACCCATATGATGCCAGAGTATTAACTTGATATTGCTGGGGGGGGGGGGCCCAGAAGCCCCCCCCATTTATGTTACGTCCCCCCCCCCCCCCATCCCCCCCTTCCCCCTCCGAACCCCTTCTTTAATGCCCATTTCAGTTAAAAACGTAATAGCCCCCTAAC
>Ga0172373_10009715_pt1 | contig 11893 bp, 6 predicted proteins | sample Lak10m_2_FD_114546 | JGI IMG/M metagenome (GOLD analysis project Ga0172373, IMG submission 114546) | Freshwater microbial communities from Kabuno Bay, South-Kivu, Congo - kab_092012_10m | ecosystem: Environmental > Aquatic > Freshwater > Lake | place: Democratic Republic of the Congo: South-Kivu... | reverse complement strand
GAAGAATAATAAAAAGGTTTGGTTTCGCAAAAATGGAATGCCTAAAGTCTCTCACGAAGAACCATTAATCACTGATACTTGTAATAGTACTGATACTAATATCAGTAGTTTAACAAGTATTACAAGTATTACAAGTATAAGTGATATTAAAAATGAAAATCCTGATAATAATGATAATGAAGAAACAAAAGAGATTATAAATACAGAAACACAAGTAACTAAGAAGGAAACTGTGAGTAAAAAAACAGATTTCAATATATTCTATAAATATCACAGTAATAAATTGAAAGAAGAGAATAAGGAAAAGGGGTTAAATAAGAAACCTAAAGAAATTCAAGAAGAAACTTATAGTGAATGGAATAGAATTAAAAAGAATAAGGATGAATTAAATGAATTATTATTATTAATTAATAATAAAGCGTAAATATATAGAAATGAGTATTTATGAAAATTATAAAATAGATTTTATTGATAATAGTTTATTATATTCATATATACCAGCAAATAATAAACAAATTTTTAATTTTTCAGTTGATAATAATAAATCTTTTGTTAAAATAACTGCTCCCGAATATACTTTTTTAAATTCTACTGCTGGTTTTACTTCTGCAAATGATTCAATTACTTATCAAACTACAAGTAATTATTTCACAGGTAATGTAAAAATTGATGGTTTATTAAAAGCAAATGAGTATGACGAACGACTAGTATTATTAGATACATCAGATTATAAAATTCCATTAAATTATTTACCAAATACAGTCAGAGAAGCTCTAATTACTGTTGATGCTGCTACGGGTATAGGTATAGGAACAAACAAAGCTGAAACTTCACTTCACATGAAATATGGCGATGCTTATATAGAAACTGGTAGATTAGGAATAGGAGCTAAACCATCTTATAACTTTCATTTAAATAAAAATGATTCACTAATAGGAATTCCTGCTTTTGTTATAAGTAGTAATAATAAAAGATTTTTTAGTGTTTATACTGAAAAACAAACAGTTGTTATAAATGATAATGAAAATTCAATGATTATTGATTCTAATATTAAATTAAATGTCAATGGTTTAACACAAACAAGTTCATTATATATTCCAAATTGTTTATCGTCATCAAATGACATAACTACTATTCATAATACATTAGCAATTTCTAATTTAACAAGTTCATCATCAAATCGTATTATTATAAATAGTAATGTTGATATTGTTTTCAACAATAAGTCTATGAAAGAATCTTTTAGTAATATTACTAATATAGAAAGTAGTTTAAGATTTTTCAGTAATATAACATTGCCTACAAATGCTAATAATAATGAATTTTCAATTACAAATAATTCTAATAAACTTATTATTAATTCCAATAATATAATTATTAATAATCTGATAACATCAAATATTAATTTAATAAATTATGATTCTTTAACATCAAATCCATATAAAGACAGTGTTTTTGATATCAAAGGAAAAATTAGATTATATAATGACACATCAAATATCATATCAAAAATTTATATGAATAATACTAATTTATTTATATTAACTTTAACACAATTAATTACTTATAATATATCAGCAAAAACATTTGCAACTCAAAATATAAATTTAAATAATGCAATAATAAGAGTTAATGATAATTCATTTGCTTATTATTTAAATAATAATATTTATCTTAATAATACTAATATTATAAATATCGATTCAGTAATTGATTTTGCAATTACAGATAGAGATAAAAAAATTTATGTAATTAATAATGATGGAATTTTAAAATATTATGATATTCAAGTTGGTGGGAGTTACAATAATCCTTTTAATTATAGTCTTTCAACTGGTGAAAAAATAATTAAAATTAATGCATATTCAGATTATTATGATAATAATGCAGTTGTTCTAACAAACACAAAAAATCTTTATGCTTTAAAATTAGGTAATTTAACTTTTACTTCTACATTAATTACTGGACTTACAGGAACTATAATTGACTTTACAAATGGTGATGGACATACAATTGTTCTTACAACAGATGGTGTTTTTTCATTTGGATCAGGTCCCGATAATACTAATAATAATAAATTTTTTCGTGGTTATCAACTTACACAAACTGATACATCAACGACGCATGCAAAAGAAATAATATCGTTAAGAGATAAATCAATAATAGGTATTAAAGCAAATAAAAATAGTTCAATTGTAATTGATAACAAAGGGTTTGTCTATATATTTGGATATATAAATAGATTATATGCATCTGTTATGATATATAAAATAGAATATTTATCAAATATTATAGATTTTGCTTGTAATAATGACGATGTATTTCTTTTATCTTATTTTAATGATATATTTACATTAGCTGATAGAAACACAAATAATACTTCTATTTTAATTTTACCAGAATCTTTTTATGGTATATCAATTAAATCAAGGGGAAGTATTGTAATAGGTGGCAACAATTTTTATAATTTATCAACTAGTTATATACCAAAAAATAGTTTATTAGTTGAAAATTATGTTGGTATAGGTTCTAATATTATAGGTAATTCTAACTATTCGTTAATTGTTTCAGGTAATATAAATATTCAAAATGGTTCTATTTTCTCAAATGGACAACCTTTTATTTCTTCAACTTCTACGAGTTCATCATCTTCAACAATAATAACTACTCTTAATTATTGGGATAAGATAAATACAAATATTTCTTATATGTCTGGTAATATAGGTATCGGAATCAGAAATCCCACCGAATTATTACATATCAATGGAAATGCAATTATCGAAAGTAATTTATACATTAAAGGTAAAATAATAACAGATGAATATAAACCATTCATCATAAATGAAAAAAGAGATATTTATTATAATGGTAAATTAGGAATTAATAATATAACTCCTAAATCTTCTTTTGATTTATATGATGGAGATTTTAAAATAACTAATGTAATTAAAGATAATAATTCATCAATTATATTAAATAGTGAAGGAACAATCGATTATACTGATAATACAGCAAACACACCATATAATAATCCGATCGCTATAAATTCAAATGCAAATTTAATAATAAGTTCTTATTATAATGATAGCCAAAAAACAAATAATACTATTGAAATTTATAAATACTCGAGTATAAATAATCGTTGGGATACTTATAATATAATTGGAATTCCACTAAATATAAATTTTGGTCAATCTTTTGCAATGTCAGATGATGGTTCAATTATTTATATTGGTTCCTTTAAATCAAATTATAATATTGATGTAAGTTTTACAAGTGGTATATATGAATATACATTTGATAATACTAATCAAATTATACAAAGTCCAATTATTAGTTATTATCAAACGTTATTATCATCAACAATTATATATAATATTGGTGTAAATATTGCTTGTTCTGGTGATGGTTTAATATTAATATCTACTATTTATAATTATAATAAATTATTATATATAAATAATAAAAAAACAGGACTTGTTACACATATAAATTTTGTTGATTATGATAAATATCACGATTCATTTATAAATTATAATACTGAAAATCGTTTTAGACCAAAAATCATATATATTGATACAGATTATACAGGTAATATAATTATAATAAATTATTTGTATCATCCTTTATCATCTGGTATATCAATATCTGCTTTTGCTTTTTTTAATTTTTATATCATTAGAAATAATATTATCTATTTTCTTAAATTTCCAATAGGTTATCCAAATTCGTATGTAACATCAATAAATATAAATTCAAAAGGAACAAGACTATTTATAACTACAGAATCAGGTAATCATTTTATTTATGATGCAGATTTCATTAATTTAAATTATAAAACTACAAGAATCACAAATATTAATATTGATATACGATATTTTGATTTATCCCCTAGTTATATAATTAATTTAAAAGATCCTGAATTTGTTGCAAGTTCATCTATTACTACTTATCGTGGCAAAATGGCAAAATCAGGTAATAATATTTATTTGTCAAATTATAAAAAAATTGTTAATTTTAAATTTGATAATATTAATAATACTTGGGTATCTACTGATATTATAAGTGGTATAAATGATGATTTAACTATTAATAATTATAGTTATGGAATTGATTATAATGGATATAAATTAGCATTGAGTTATATATATAAATTAAATGATGGGTCAGGTTTTGATACCATTAAATTATCAAATAGAATTATAAATATTTATAAAGAACAACAATCTTTTTATTTATATAATTCAAATTTAAATATTAATATAAATACTCATATATCTTCAAATTTATATGTAAATAAAATCTTCGGAAATGGAGAAAATATTTCTAATATTAAAGTTAATAATATTAGAAATATTGAAGGTATTAACCAATTAGTTTTTATAAATAGTGAAGGTAATTGTTCAAATTCTTCAAATTTATTATGGACTAATTCAAATAATGAATTATACATAAAAGGTTTAATAAAAACAGATTCAAATATTGAATCATATTCAGGCTCAATTATATCTGGTAATGATATGATTGCAAAAAAAAATTTATATATTCATTCAAATGTCTATGCATTATCAAATATTTATGTTAATTCTAATATGACTGTAAATTCAAATATAATAGTCAATGCAAATATTTATGGTAACTCCGATTTAATCATTAATTATAACATTGAAGCTAAACAATCTATATCAACCGTATTTAATTCAATAACATCAGGTCGTCATTTAATAGCCACTTCAAATATATCAACTACTTATGGTTCCATAACATCTGCAAGTAATATAATAACAACTAATGGTAAAATTGAATCGGCAACTGACATTAAAGCAAATTCAAATATATCAACAATTTATGGTTCAATAATATCAGGAAATAATATAGAAACACAAACAGGATTTATTAAATCTGCGGGTGATATTATTGCATCAAATAATATCATAGGATATTCTAATTTATATTTAACATCAAATTTGGAACTTATTAATGGTAAATTAATTTCAAAATTTGATATAGAAACTTTACAAGGAAATGTGATATCTCAATCAAATATTATAGGGAAAAATGATTTAATAATTGATTCAAATATAAGAACTGTTTATGGATCAATAACATCAGCATTAAATGTTTATGCTAATTATTTTTATGGTGATGGTTCAAATATAAGCAACTTAAATTTTGCAAATATTAGTGGTGGTGGTAATGTTAGCACTGGTGGAACCGGTAGAACTTTTTTAAATTCAAACGGATTATTAATTGGAAATGGTAATAATTCAATTATAATAACAAGTAATTTATTATGGGATAATGAAACCGAAGAATTAATTTTTTCAAATAATGCAAAGATTATTATTAAAAATACTGCCCCAATTATTAATATTCCTTTTCTTTCAAATAGTCATTTTAGTGAATGTTTAAATATTAAAAATGGAGGAACAGGAAATAGTAATTATAATCATAAATCTATTTTATTTTATTCAAGTAATTCGAGTAATTTTTTATCATCATCTAATTTATATTGGTCTGATGATACAAATAGTCTTTATGTCAATGGTTATATTTACGGTGATGGTTCAAATATAAGTAATATAAATTCTTTAAATATAATTGATAAAATTGGGGTAAGTAAAGGAGGAACTGGAAATACAAATTTTAATATTGGAAATATTTTAATAGGTAATGGAACATCAGAGTTATTATCGACAAGTAATTTAAATTGGAATAGTTCAACAAATACTTTAAATATAAGTAATGTAAATATTTTAAATAATTTAATTGTTAATGGTTCAAATGCATCAAATATAGATGCAAATAAAATTGTTAATATTGTTTCATTAAGAAATGGAGGTTTAGGAATATCAAATATAAATACGGGTGAATTTATATTTGGTTTTAATACTAATAGAATAAATAGTTCATCAAATGTAAAATGGAATGAAACAACACAAACAATGGAAATAAATACTATTTTATTTTCGAGTAATATTTATAGTTGTAATTTTTCAGGTAATGGTTTTAATATCAGTAATATAGATATTGAAAAAATAAGTACAATATTACCATTATCTAAAGGTGGTTTAGGTTTTAATATCATAAATTCAAATAGTTTTGTATATGCAAATCAAAATAATAGATTAACTGAGAATAGTAATATTAAATGGTATAATGAATCAAAAAAAATGCAAATTTCTGGAAATTTAGATATAGGAACTAATCAATTCACTGGAAATGGATTTAATATAACTAATATAGATGCAACTAAAATTGTTGGAATTTTACCATTACTTAAAGGTGGCACTGGTGTAAGTACTAGTGAGTTTATAAATAATTGTATAGTATTTAAAGATAATTTTAATGATAAATTAATAACAAATGCTAATTTAAAATGGAATACTTCAGCAAATGCATTAGAAGTTGCTGGAAAAATAAAAACAAATTCATTAGAAGTTGCAACAAATTCACTTACGGTAGTAAATAATAAAATTATTGTTGGGATTGAAAATGATACTACAGAAACTGTAAATTTAGATGTATATGGTAAAGTATATGCAAATACAATATCTATAGGAAATATTTATTTGAATGGTGTATTAACACAATCAAATGTATTAAAGAGTTTAGCTAATAATATAGGTATTCAAAATAATAATCCACAATATCCATTAGATGTAAATGGAACAATTAAATGTTATAAAATAATAACTGATGATGTTGAATTAACTACAGGTGGTTCATTTACAACAAGTATAGGAGATATTAGTTCAGCATCAGGTACACTTCGTGCAGATAGAGGAGGAACTGGTTTAACAGAGGTTAGCTATGGTAGAATATTATATGGTTTAAATAATGCCGAAATATTAGGTAATTCTGAACATTTTAGAATTGAAACACCACAAAGTGTTAGTGTTTCAAATAAACACGATTTATATATAAATGGTGATATCAAATTAAATGGTAAAATTCTTAATAAATTTGGTAAAAATACTGAAGAATATTCAAATATAGCAGGCATTGAAAGTTTTAATTATGTTAAAACAAGAGAAGATATTATTTATACAAATTCTAATTTATTTATTGGTTATTCAGAACCTGATAACTATAAATTTAAAGTTAATGGTAATATGTATGTAAGCGGATATATAACAGGTTTGTCAGATATTAGATATAAAACAAATATATCAGATATTTATGAACCATTAAATAAAGTCGAACAATTAAAAGGAATTTATTATAATCTTTTAAATGATGATAAACGATCTATTGGTTTAATTGCTCAAGATGTTGAAAAAATAATTCCAGAAGTTGTTTATACGAATAAAGATGAGATTAAATCAATTGCATATCAAAATTTAGTTGCTTTATTAATAGAGGCAGTTAAAGAATTAAATGTCAAAATTAAGAAACTTGAAGAAAAACTTTAATTTATATATAATAGAATAGAGAATATAAATGTCGGCAACTAATGATAGATATAATACTTTAGTATCCAGATCACAACTTACAAATAATTTTGGAAATGAGAGTTATGAACAAATTAATAATGCATTAATTCCTTGTGATGAAATCATTACATTTTATAAAGATTCTTTATTTTATATGCATTTTTATAATACGTTATATTTAGAATTTTATTTAGTATATCAAAATCAACAACTTACTCTTGTTGAATTTGATGATATAATAAGAAATTTAAAAATAATTTTTGATAACGGAGCTTCTTCTAGTGATGATAGTAAATCAAAACTTGGTAAATTAGTATTAACTAATGATAGTCCTAAATCAGCAACTTTTACATTTTACATTAATTTATTTAAACAATATTATCATAATGCAGATTATTATGCTTATTATAGAAGTGCAGGTATTACGAGTTCGAGTGCAAAAACTTTTAGATTTAATGTTAATTTACCTAAGAATGATCCATCAACTATAGGAGGCACTCCAGCAATGGCAAGTATTAATATTAATTTAAATACAGGTGTTATTAATAAAGATAATGACAAATATATAACTGTAACATCTAGTGGTTCTGGTTTTAAAAAATCTGATGGAGTAGATACTGTTATATATAATAGTGATTATAATCCGCCATTAGTAAATTTAAATCCTAATAATGGAATATTTGAAAGATATTTCACTAATGAAATAGTAGATTTAAAGATTACAGTAAATTCTGATGGTAATATTACATCTATATTACCAGTAACAACTGTTAGAGGTGATACAGCTATTACTACTTTAACACCTAATTCATTATATACAACTATTAGTAATTTTGAACCAAAAATTGAAAGTATTCCTTTAATAAGTACTGGTAGTGCAGCATCTCCTTCTAATTTAATTTTTGATTTTAATGATATTTTAGATATAAATATTAGAAATACTTTTAATGCCGATGGTAGTACTCACGAATTTACATATAATTCATCTCTACCGTATAATACAAAAGAAAATATCGTAGATAATAATTATACTAAAGTAAATGTTAGACGAAAACAATTTAGAAAAGTTATTGAAACTATTTTCACAACACATCCGTATAATTTTTTTGGATTTTTATTATATCAAAAGGTAAATCAAAATGTTATTGTATGTAATATTGCTATTCAATTAAAATTAAGAAAAATATATTTAAATGAACAATTGGCTATGACAACATTGCCACAGACACAACTTGAATTAGATGGAGATAAAATAAACTCATATATACAAAAACAAAGAATAAATTTATCGAATTTAAGAAAAATTTCAAGTATCGCAACATCAGATTATGTTATTGATAAAAAATCAGCAGTAGATAGAATTAATTTATTAAATAATCTTAAAAAAGATTTTAATGAAACATTAGAAGATTTAAATAGTTCTATTAATAATTATAATCGATATATAATATATTATAGTAACTTAAAAAAATATGCAAGTGCTATAATTGTATTTATTATTATGTTAATAATAGCAAGTATTTTAATAACATTATCTCCAACAATTGATTATAATGCAAAAAATAGTTATTATATTGTAATAATATCTATTTTAATTATATTAACAATAATATATTATTTAAAATTTAGACATGTAGGTTTATATGAAAAATTTCTTGCAGCTGCAGGGACTAGCTTTGATCCTAATAGTCATACAGATACTTTTAGATTACTTGAATCTGACTTTAGTACCAAATGTGTAGCTTATACAAATGGCAAAAATATACAAAATCCAAACGGTTTAACATTTCAACAATTAGCTGAAATTGATAAATATAATAAAAATCATACCACATTTTCAAATAGAATTTTTAAAAATGATTTAGCACAATATAATTATGTTTATTTATTATTAAGTAATGAATTAAGTAGTGCTATTTATGTAAGTAATAATAAGATCTTTTCAGAAGGTAATAATGAGTATTTATATAAGTTATATTTGGAAAAAACTAAACATAATGAATTAAATAAATTAAAAATTGTTAAATATGCAAATATTATAGAAGCTATTAAAAAACAAATAATTTATCTATTTAATATTGCATTACTATTAAGTTTAATAACTATTGTTCTTGTAACTTGTTTAATGTTTTATAATTATGGTGTTGTGAGTATTACATCTATTATTACATTTGCAGTAATTGCATTAATTATTATAATGTTTTATATAAGTTATATAATGATTCAACAAACAAGAATGTTAGCAAGTAAGAAATATTGGTCTGTTAATAATCCTTCAGAAGTAACTTTAAATCAATTATAAACTTTCCTTAATACAATTGTATTTAAGGAAATATGCGTGAATACCGAAAAAATCTGAAAAAATATGAATGGTAAATCCTAATATAAAAATGAGAATGAATTTATTATAAATCATTTTATTTAGTAGAAGACCTAAATAAATAAAAAGAAAAGCTTCGAGAATTGAAGCAATAATTATATTTTTAGAAAAAGCTTTATATTTATCGAAATTATTTGAGAGATATAAAGAACAATAGAAAGATTGAAGACCTAAAATATAACCTAAATAATGTTTAAAAAATCCAAGTATGAGTAATTGGATTGTCAAATTATCTGAAATTTTTTTTATGAATAAAAATAGAAATAATGCGTATAAACCTATTATTATTCCTTCAATGATAACAAAAAAATCGCTCATTATTTTACTAATGGAAAAGACAAAAGATTTGTCTTTTTTTAATTATCAAATATCACATCATAAGCGACCGCAGTCGCCTACATTTGACGACCTCATCAGATGTACCATCAAATTTCCGCAACAAACGATCCATATATCTGACAATTCGCTTTTCATCTCTTAGGTCTGAAGAAGGAGGTTGCGGTGAAATAAATTTCGCCATAAGCTCTGCATACTCGCGCTGATGATAAGTCATTTTGGTCATTCGACAATTTTTATTATAAATCGAAAAATCAATTATTAATTATTTTGTTAGTTTTCAATACAATTTAAATTTTTTTTAAATAATATTAAAAATATAGAAGAATTATGGAATTAAATGAATTTGTATTATTGATGGTATTTGCTATTTTAGCTATGATTGTGATTTATCTTTTGATTATTATGCAATTTGAAAATAAAAAGAATAAAAAGTCAAGTGGTAATAAAGGCACTTGTGATATTAAAAGTTGTGGTGCCTTAGATCCTGTAAGCAATCCCGCATATAATATGCAACAGATAGTTAAACAATCTATATTATTAGAAGAACATATAACAAATAAAAATAAGAGATGTAGGGATTGTATAACAAAACATTTTCTTCATATCATTGGATTAGCAGAAGAAGCCCAAATGTTGGCAACAGATAAATGCCATAAATTCCCGTTAATCGCGGAAAGTGTAGATATTTATAATGAATTATTTAAAACATGGATAAAAAATAAGGATAATGAAGTTATAAATTTGCAAGTTGCCGATAAATTAAGAATCAATCGGAAAAAACTAATAGCAATCTATTTCTTTAATGACAGTTATGATTTAAATAAATTTTCAACTTCTTCAAGTGGATAATTGAGTTTTTTAATAAAAGGGTTTTGTCCTTTATTATCTTTAATAACTTCAATAATTTTAAAATATGCTGGTTTGATAATTGATTCATAATAATCTTGATGAATTTGTGAATCAAAATTAATATTAGGGATAACAAAAGGCATTGTCGAAACAATTGTAAAAACTGATTGAAATATTAGGACATCCGCTAATTTAAGAAATTTCGTATTTTGAAAATTATATTTATTACCGTCTTTATATAAATCTAATAACTTTTTAGCACCATCTCTTTTAATTAAATAAAAGGCTGCTGAAGGTGTAATAGGATTATAACGAACAAAGAAATTATTATTTTTATGAAAATTATAATAAAAATGATGTGTATGACCTTTAGTAATAATCATCATTTGAATTATATTAACCTCTTCAGGAACTGTTTTAATCATTAGTTCAAAATCAATTTCAAAAGGAAATCCGATATCATCCTCACAAACAATAAAAAAAGGATCGCCTGTCTTATAACCCTCTTCAATTGCTTTTAAATGAGAACATAAAACTGCATACTCAATTGGGCAATTTTTACCACCATTTTGAATACATTCAGGATAACCGCAATTATAAGGTGCTTTATCTATTAAGATTTCCTTTAAATCATTCGGAGTATAAGCGGAAATGCGTTTATTATTTATTCCGAGTTCCTTAAATTGCTTTTCCATAAAAGAGCGCCTATTAACAGCACTATCGAGATTTATCCAGAAATATTTGAGGTCTTCTTTTATCATATATTCTAATTATTTTTATTATCAATTAAAGCTTTATAATGATTATAAAAATTATCAAAAGGATAATAATTAACAATAAAAGGGTGTTTTAATTGATTATCATTTATATTAGCAATCATTCTATCAAT
>Ga0172373_10009713_pt1 | contig 11893 bp, 14 predicted proteins | sample Lak10m_2_FD_114546 | JGI IMG/M metagenome (GOLD analysis project Ga0172373, IMG submission 114546) | Freshwater microbial communities from Kabuno Bay, South-Kivu, Congo - kab_092012_10m | ecosystem: Environmental > Aquatic > Freshwater > Lake | place: Democratic Republic of the Congo... | reverse complement strand
TTAAGCGTACCTTCCTTTGACTGTGGACGATAACCCCAGCTGCTGTTTACAGCCGAAGCTGCACCATCAGCATGGAAGATTGCATCCTTCAAGAAGACAGACCACATCAATGGATGTAGAATGAAATCTGTTGGAACATGGTTTTCGGCCATCAAAACAGCTGACATATCGACAATGTCATCCCAGGTGATTGTATTATTAAATGCACCTGTGATTCCACGGCCAGTTGTGTCATCGTAGCTATCGCTAGCATTATCAAACACTACTGTTGCAGCGTCCTTGAATCGGCTTAATGCAATCTGCTCCTTAAGACGTGCCATAGCACGACCTGCGGCGCGAACATGCATTCCTACGATATCCCAAAGTGAGTCAGCAATAACTTCTTCTGTGAAAGCCAGCTTGACACCCTTCTTGGACACTTTGCCCTCGACTTGCTTAGCAAATGCGAGTGCCTGCTCTGGGTATTCTTGTCCTTCTGGTATCTCAGCAGCTTGAATTGCGTTTACCGCTGGGAATTCCAAAGAACGACCCTTACCGAGGCGTACTGTTGAAAGGAGCGGAGTCACCAAAAGCTGTGGTTCGGCTGCCTCTTTCAGAGTGCGCGAAATGACCTTGGGGAATAGCGCTGCGGCATCGGATGATGCGAAGGCTTCCTTGATTGTCACTCTGCTCTCTGAGTCGATGTAACCATCCTCAGCAAATGCGGCTTCCCAAGCTGGGAGACCCGAGAGGAGTTCTTGTATTGTCTTACTCATCTTAGGATCTATCCTCCTGTTGTTGTTTTCTCTTCGTTTAGAGCGTCAGGTTGACACGGAATGCGCCAACGACGTTCGTAACATCCAAATTGGAACGGATGCCCAACTTGTTCTTGTAGGTGCCTTCACGTGTAATTTCATATACCGTCTTCAAAGCACCTGGATCTGACGGTAGCTGCATGTAGGAAAGTAGACCGTCATCGAAGTTTGTTGCAAACTTTTCGACTTCAATTACTTTACCAACTTGCAACCATGGATAATCGCCAGCATCAGCAGCCGAAAGTCTTCTTGGGCGACCCATAAAGTCTGGGGCGATCAAGTCACCAGCGGCAACATCTGCGTTGACGTTTGTAACCATGGGATACTCTACATAACCATGGGTGATAAAGCCAGCACCTTGCGATGTGCCCTTATCAAATGGTCTGTAAAGATCGTATTGTGCACAACCCACTGGGACCGAACGGGCAGCAACTGCCTGTGTGTCGCCAGAGGGCGAAGCGACTGGTGTTGCACCAGCCAATGGATCCCAACCAGAAATAGTGTCGCCCCATGTTACTGGGGATCCGCTACCGTTAGCTGGAACAAAACGCGAATCGCCATTGCCATCTGTTACAACCGAAAGGATTGCGCCTTTTGGAATAACGACTTCAAAGCGATCATCTTCTGAATCTTTGTACCAGGTTGGAAGTGCAACTGATGGAAGAATGTAGGCCGAAGGTGCAATACCCTCTGAGACCACAAAACGACCTGCGCCAGTCTTAGTTCCTACCTTACGAAACTTTGCTAAGCTCATGTTTTTATCTCCTTGTTGTTATTAGAGTTTTTTACGACCCATTAAAGCATCGACGAGAAGATCTTCCAGCATTGATTCTGCTGTATTTTCTTCTTTTTCTTCATCTATTGCGGCTTCTTGATCGATTGTCAATACATTTTGTTCTTGGTTAGATACTACTTCACTTTCAACTGTAATGTCAACAAATTCTTTTGTTTTTGCTGGATTAACAATTGGCAGTTTTGCCATATCTCTTAATGAATCGGCGAGTGATGTAGCTGTTCTCTTCATGTGATCTTCGATGAGAGCATCTCTGTCTTCTGCTGATTCAATCCCAAGAGCAATTTTTGTATCGACAACCCTTTCAACAAGCGTGCGATGAAGTGCTTCTTTGAGTTTTTTATTTTCTTCTTCAAGAGACTGAATTTTATTTTGAGTCTCATCGGCATTTTGCTCAGCAGTTTCTTTATTGTCACTGAGTTCTGCTTTTGGCTCTTCAGCCTCTTTTGCTTCTTCGGTATCTGTTGAAGAAGCCTCTTCTGGTTTTTCAGCGTCTACAGATTCAACAGCTTTTTCAGCTTGTTCTTCTGTCTTTTCTGAATCATCAGATGAGATCTTTTCCGGATTTTCTACCGCAGCTGCGGATTCGGCATTTGCGGGTTCTTCTGGCGTCTGTTCCACTTCTGGAGTTGATTCAGCCGAAGATGCCTTTAAATCTTGTGTTAAACATTCAACAACTTCTAATACATTTTCGTCTTTAACTTCTGTATTCATGCTAGAGATCTCCTCGCGACTGCTATCTACATTATTCTTAGCAAATAGTAATGTATTATCTTTCTGCCTATCAGTTTCGCTTTCTTGCAATGCCATTGCCGTTAAGAATGCTCCCTTAAGATGCAGATATAGGGGTCTTGATTCCTTTTTTTTAAGACCATTAAAAATTGATTCGTTTTCTTCAACTGAAATTATATCCTCTTCGTCCATATGTAAAATAAAGGCTGAGGTTTTGGCTGTCCAATTGTCGGAGTCAGCGGTATCTACTGAACCATCTATTTTTTTAGAAGATCTTACTCCCGACCTTTGGTCTGCTGGTTGATTTACGAAAGAATACTCTTTGAAAGAGATATCCTGCATGTCTATAAAAGCTAACTTACCTTTATAAACCTTGCCTCTCTTATACTTCGGAAATTTTGGTCTACCAGTGTCATCTTCTTGAGCCAAATCATCCCCAGATATAGAGCAGACAGCCTTACCGGCTCTTCCGCCAACAGACCCCGTCAGATATCTTTTATCTAAAATCTTTTGTGCAGAAACCGGATCCGTAACTGCTATTTGTAGTCTTACAAAATTAGCTCCATCTACTTCTTTATCCATCCTAGCTGCCATAACCCTGCCAATTGGTTCACCGTTTAGATCGTGATTTAAAATAATTGGCTTTGGATAAGGCTCTACCCAAGATTGTAAAGCTTTTTCTAGCTCTTGAGCTGAATAGTTATTATAATTTGCCGTAAGACCGCTCGTGTATGGCAGCCACTTCAATGATTAAACCGCGCTTATCATTAAAGGACTCAGAAAAGCTTGTTTGTATTTTTGAAAAATCTGGTAGTTCAAGAGTAAAGTTCTCTATGAAATCAAAGGCCATTTTTATCTCCAAATATAACTATTCGTTATTTATAGTAAATGAAGTATTTATAAGATTAAACAATATTATACAAATATATCATACTTTCTACGACATCTCTAAATAACTAGAATGTCTTGGGTCACCGTGCTGTAGAAAGTGCTCTAACATTGCTTTATGCATAATATGAGGAGCATAAAGGTAGGACGCAGAAAATAACCTTAGTCCAGCGTGTGCAGCATTGGCGCACCATCCAAGGTCTTCGCCCTGGCTGTGTACGTCATAATTAATTGTTTGATATGTTTTTTTTGACATCATTTTAGCTGCCATAATAATATCAGATTGAAAATATTCTCCTAGGGGATATTTTTCTTTTCTGTATCCTTGACCACCAGGTTTATCTGACCAATTCATGACACTCGGATACATGGTATCGCTTGGAGTCATAAACATCAGTGGGCTTACTGCGTCTGCACCGTCTTGAATATGGCTAACTAAATAATTAATAGTATTTGAATTTGTGATAAGAACATCTGAATCAAGACTAAAAAAATAATCTGGATTAATTTGTCTAACTTTTTCAAGTAATTTGTTTCTTAAAAAAACCATATTTAAATACTTTGACATACTCCATACTCTTGAGTTTTCCCCGTGCTCAAAATGGGATATCTCATTTCTCATTTCAATTTCAAAGATTTCAATGTTTGGTCTGGCGTTTTTATATCTTGTTAGCTTTGATATTGTGGCTTCATCATCTGGAGAAACTTCAAATACAAAACCAATTTTAGATAAATCTAATTCTTGATTTTCGATACAAGAAATCCAATAAGGAAATATCCAATCTCTTTTATAGATAGGACAACCTATTACAACTTTAGTCATTGTTAATTTGTAATTATTCGGCTACTACTGCTACCGGCTGATCTTCTTTGTTATCTTTTTGCTTTTTCTTTGAAGAAGGCTTTTCTTCAACTGTTTGAGTTTCTGTTGTTTTTTGCTCGGGCTGCTGATCCTGAACAGATTCATCTGAGGTAGTTATTATTTCCACAATAGCGTCGATAACATCGACAAGAGACTCAAGCGCCAAGCGCGTTTGACCATTGCGAACTGCTGTTCTAAATTTTTCTAGAATATCTTGTCCTTCTACATTGTTAACATCAGACATTTTTATCATCCTTTTCCATATCTGTTCCTACTACATTATACTCGTTTTCAAGAAGACTTTCAATTACTGTCAAAAATTTATTATCATGCCTTTTAATATTTGGTGATGATAAACGACCATTTTGATTTTGTGGTCTTGACTTATTTCCCGTACCCTTTCGGGCGTTTGGTAAATTTCTTTGACCAGTTGTTGCTGATTTTTGTCCGTCGGAATTTTTTGGCTCTGGAGCATTTTGGGCAGAAAGCTCTGCTTGAGCACCTGCTATGTTTATTTGCGTTTTAGCTTGCAGTCCGCTATACAACTCTTCGGCGTCTACGTCTGGACTCATACCTAATGCCAATCTAACCTCACTTAATGTTATGGTATTGTTGACAAATTTTTGAATAATGTGATTTTCTTTTTTAACCTGGGTATCAACATCTATTTCTTTAAATTTAAAGAAGCACCTGTCTGATTCCCCAGCGGTAGATGGATTTGTGGTCGGATCATATCCACCTTCAAATAAAAGTTCATTAAATACATTTATTCTTATCATTTCGGCAAACAGTTTTTGTGTTTGTTTTATCTTGTCGTACAGTGCAGTATCTAATCTCTCAGTTACAGATCTATTGCCACCATTCATTGTCATGCCCAGATGATGGGGTGCAACCCCAAGACCAACTGCGACTCTTTCTTTAAAGTGATCTAGATATTTAGAGGCATCGAGTGCAGTGTTTTCTGATCCGATTATTTCTATGTCATGTCTAAACGGTAGAATTAATCCACCTTCTGCTCTAAGATTTTCTATCTCCAGGGCAGCTTGGTCAATTTCTTGGGGCTCAGCTGGTTGTTCTGCTGTACCAATTTTATACTTATATAGTGGGAATAATTCTCTATGAACAAGATTTTGTATGTCTTCTTCAATCTGCCTAAGGGCAATAACATCATCAAGCACGTTGCTAATATACGGAGTACCAAACGCTCTTCCAGGTTTTCTATCTAAATGTAAATGTATTACTCTGTCCGCTGACCAAACTGGATCCCTATCTGTTGGGGCATAGGTAAGCGGATCTGTGGCTTGCTGGTAGGCTTTTGGTCTATTGTGTCTATCTCTTAAGATCCTAACCTGTTCAGTTGGTATAAGATAATATCCGGCTATTGGATACTCGGAATTGATCGGCGTCAATTTGCTTGGAAAATAGGGAGCTATGTCACCCCTGCCTTTAACTATAAAGGCATTTCCAAATTTAAAGAGTTGATCAGAAACCTCAATCAAGAAATCTAGAAATGGTCTTTTCATAGCCATTTCCATATAGTCTATTCTTTGCAGCAGGTAAGATGTTGCTTCTGTATTTTCCGAAACTATTTCCCAACCCTCTTTCCAGAAGAGTTCTTTATGTTTCGATATGGCCTGCTTAACATATGAATCTGTATCAACGGCTTGAAGAATCCTATCAAAGTCATATGCGGGCGGCTCAAAAGAAGCTCTCTTAGTAAAGAAATAAGATGTACCCTGAAAACCAAGAGCTAGTGCAGCCACCCTCATTGTTTTTGACAATGGCCCTATATCTTCTGGTTTTAAAGTTTTTTCTTTTACTTCTATTTGTTCACCCACACCAGAAAAGGGTAAATAGTCTTTAAGTGCCATATTACATCCTTGTTACAGATATGGTAGTAATAGTAAGGCCACTTTTGCCAAGGCTATAATTTATAGGTTTCTGACATTCCTGCAGCTTCGAAAGTCTTTTTAATAATAAGATTCTTTACTGCTTCTAGCCAAAAAATAGTTTCTGCCTCAGAAAAGTCGCTTTTATAAGCTAGATTTTTTTCTGAAATTTTAATCTCTACTATAAACTCACTTTTTTGATCTGTTGTTTTTTGATCTAACGTTTCGCTCATTTTACTGTCCTCTCATTTTGTTTAGAATGTTGGTTAACTGTTTAATTGTAGCTTCTTTGACAACAAGCTCTGTAGTCAGTTGAGCTATTTTTTCCTGAAAAGCTGAAATAACCAAATTCATATCTAATCCAGAATCTGGCACAGCTGTTTTTGGTTCATTCTCAGATTGCATAACTTTAGTTACCTCTTGTTGGTTCATTTTAATATTTTTAATTATATTTGGTTGAGATTCAATATCTGACTCAGATTTTATCTCTGGGGTTTCGTATTCTTCTTCCTGAGATTGACTTTGCCAATTCGGTTTTTGATTGATTCTTGACATCTTCCAATTATACCATTTCTTTTTCTTCATTTATTGATTATAGCACAAGTTATCCCCATTTACACTGAATAACTTTTTTATTCAAAAAATCTAGTCCGGCATACTGACCATATTCTTGCAGAGATCTTTCTGAGCCTAGTTCATTTGGCCCTACAACTGCATTTGAAAAAATTCTATTTAATTCTTGTTTAGACTCCTGCTCTAAAATATTCCATTCTTTTGGAAAATCTTTCCAAACGTGTCGTCTTCCATTTTCTTGGATTGTTTTATTATGATCATAATATAAATGCCACATATAAGATTGATCTGGAAGCAATAAGTCAAAACCGTGAGTATAGGCTCTTGCAGCTATTAGTATTTCTTCTCCCCAAAAAGCTATTTTTTCATTTGGAATAATATTTGCATATTCGCCTACAGTAAAAATAAATCCACCTGATACAGAAGCTGTGTAAAAACAGTTTGGATTAATATCAACCGCTAGCTGAGATGGTACGTATGTTGTTTCAAATTTATTTTTATTCTCTAAAAAAGAAATTGCATTTACGTTTTTTAAGCTTCCAAATTCTTCTACTAAAAAAGAATTATAATAGTATCCAGGAGGATAGCAACTAACTAATGGTTTTTTAAAACCATTACCTTTATATGTAAGTATAAGTTCAATTAATCTTATATCCCAATCTTTTTCAAACCTCATATGAGCATCTATTTGAAGATAATAGTCTTCTTCATCGTAGAAGTTATTTGCTATTTTTCTAGCTTTTTGTAGACCTATATTTTTTGGAGCAATGTCATCAAATAGAGAGATTCTTGACCAGTGTAGATTTTGCTGTGGAATGTAAATATAGTTTTTATCTAAAGTTATATTACAGATACCAAAGTTAATTTGGTTTTGCTGACTAGCATTTTGTATTGCGCTTAGAATAGTTTTAGGTAATTCAAAATCACAATATGAAGGTATTTGCACAAATATAGATGACATTTACCATTTATTTAGTGGACAAGTAGCGGTTTTGAGTTTTGTTTTTGCAGCCATAAAGCAGCCGCACTTTTTACATTGTTTTGTGGCATTTATCAACTCAGGACATTCTAGGCAAATATCAAATCTACTTTTTGCAGTATCTTCATCTATGTAGTTATCTTTATTTAGGAGTTGAAGTGGATTAGATTGAGCAAGCTGCTCTTTGTATTTTTGCCAAGGTGACTTTTCCATATATTATTCTGTAAAATTTTCATTGGAGTATTTCCAACCACTTTTGACAACGTTTTTTAGTTCTTCAGGCAGCACTATGACTTTTGGATTAGAGGAAAGTGCCGCAACATGCGCAGGCATGTTCGTTTTGTGCATCGGCATTACGACTGCCACTTCGCCATCAATAACAAATGCAAAAAATTCCCAATCTTGGGGATAATCTGTTGGTGATTTAATTTCCATATTTTTCCTATCTATATATTATATCAGATTTATTGATTTTGTTGGTTGCGTTTAGCATAATCTTCATTTACGTATTTATTTATAAAAGATGCCCCAACCTGAGTTGCCTTAACATTACCAAAGGTAATATCTGCGTCCATGTCGTGTCCATACTCATTCATAAATCGCTCACGGAGAAAATCTGTCATCTTTGTTCCAATACCCTTTCTTTGATGCTGTGGATTTACTATAAGAATAAAGGGCTTTTGATACCCCTCGTCATCTACGTAGTTACCGTGTGCACACAAAAGCTCTCCTTCTTCAGACCTATATAGCGTCCATCGAACATTAACGGGATTTATGTGCCCAAAATGATCCGGTGATCTCATGCTTATTGTTGTTTCGCTAAATCCGGGATTTCCTAGTCCAAACCTTTCTACAAGATTATTCCAATAATTTGGATTGGCGTCTTCTATAACATTTGGCTCTATATTTTCCCAAACCCACACTTTATTTTCTTGATTTAACCAAGAGGTTTCAAAATTTTTCATTGTTGCCTATATCTTTCTGTAATAATTCGTTGATATCATTGAAGGCACACCCAGCCGTCTTTGAACGTCAACTCGCAAGTTCCGCAGCACGGCCCGATAGTTGAGCACTCTGGACAACCAGGTGCAGCTGTAGTTGTAGTTTCACCACCACCACCGCCACCGCCACCGCCACCACCAGGTGCAGCTGTAGTTGTAGTTTCACCACCACCGCCACCGCCACCACCAGGTGCTGGACATCCTGCCTGCTTACATGGTTTGTTGGTGCAGCCTGTTTTTGTATAAACATAAACTGTACAGTCATCAGTGTCAACGTACTGATGACTGTAGATATAGCCATTTGCGGTTGGATTATCACATGTATGATCGCAGTTAACTGGAGCGACTGTTGTGGTTGTAGTTGGGCAGTCACAACGAACAAATAGGTCGTAGTTTGTACATCCTGGTTTGGTGTACAACTGCCAAATTGAGCTACATCCGGCTGCACAGTTAGCTCCGCCGTAATTGTTTGCTCTTGAAACTTCACCACCAGAAGCTGTCCAACCATTTCCTGGAGGATTACCGCATGGAGGAGCTGTTGTAGTAGTAGTGGTTGGAGCAATGTAATGATAAACATACAATGTGGCGTTGTAACCACATAATACGGACGTTCCCGCAGCAGGATCTTGGGCTTGCACAGTTTGATTATTTTGAGCGGTCGCACCTGCTGTTACATCAACAGTAGTCTCCCAGTTTATACCTGCGGCAACAATCGCATTGGATGCTGCAGTATCTGATAGTCCAACAACGTTAGGCATTACGCATGAGGGTGCGCTTGTTGTAGTGGTAGTGGTTGGAGGGGCAGCAGTAGTGGCTAATGGGCAGAATTGATCTGTGCAGCCAGTCTTAAAATAGCGCTGCTGTCCACCAGAAACTTCTGCAGCTGTCCAACCGTTTGCGGTTGGATTATTGCATGAGAATGTGCAGTTAACTGGAGGAACTGTTGTAGTCGTTGAGGTAGTCGTTGAGGTAGTTGTTGAGGTAGTTGTAGTTCCACCACCACCACCACATGCTGCAATTTCTGCAGCTGTGCAGTATTCATAGCCACACTGATTAAAAATATCTCCAGATTTTTGGTAGGTTACAGTTCCAGTATCTGGATCTGTATAAGTTGCCAGCCATCCAGTTGTATCGCAGCATCCTCCCCAATCGCAATCATCAGGAGCAGGAGTTGTAGTGGTTGGGCCGTCCTCATCCGTTGCTTCACACGAGCATATCTTATATTTTCTGATGTCACCAGAGTCACCATACATGTAGGCAAACAGTGTTCCCACATTACTTCCTGAAAAATCAAGTGGATCATAATAAAAAGAAATTGCCCATGGAGTTCCGTTTTTTTCATTCTCAACAGTGTGTGGTCGCCAATAATATATTCCCTTAGATTCTTGATCTGAAGTACTTGCTGGATTTCTAATTTCAATATTTTGAGCAAGTATTTCTCCATTTCCAATTAAGATACCAGCTCCGAGCTATTTCACCTTTTCCATCGTCATTGCCAACAGAAAGAAGTCTCATCGCTCCAGCAGCGCCGTTTCCTGCAATTATTTGGTCATTTTGAATTAACCAACCACCAATGCTGCCACCAGTTGCGTCAATGTGCCCTTTAACTACAAGAGATCCGGTAGAAGCACTTGTTCCGGTCCAAACAAAAGAGTTACCAAGAGAAAAATCTGCTTGCCCATATTGATTCTGCCCAACATAAAAACCAGTATTAGTATCATTGTGCAAACCACTACCATAATACAACTTATTCCCAGTAATTGTTAATCCACCAATAAATCCATCTTCATAAATACTATTTCCAAACTCGTCTACTGCGTTGCTAGCGGCGGAATTTGCTATCTCTTCTGCATCATCTTCGTTTATTGCCAAACTGCCATCTTGTAATCTGAGGCTTCCTATAATTGTTAAAAGTGACCCATCCCAATATAGTTTTTCGCCTAAGGAAAACTGAGAATCGCTATCAACATAAAACGGTGTATCTGAATTTTTATAATTTCCAGCTCCTAAGTAAATTTTTCCATTACTTCCAATTTCTGTGTTACCCTTTAGGTCTACGCTATTTGTTGTTAGACTATTGGCGTAAGCGTCTCCCTCTTTTGTGACTCTGAATGTTCCTTGCTCAAAAACTCCAGCACCCAGCCACATATTACCCTCTATATCAACGTGAAATGAACCAGAGTCAAATCCGCCGATATCAATAGAGCCAACTATTGTTGCATCGTAGAAGTACGCTCGTCCCTGACCATTTATCAACCATCCGGCTGTTGCATTTGCGTAGCTTCCATTGCCGACAGAGGTTCCATCAAAGTTTGAGGATTTAATTATTGATGTTGCGCCAGCCATTGTGATGGTGTGGGCGCCTATGGTTCCTGCTGTTATTTTACTTGCGGTAAGATCCCTAATGTGAGCTGACTCAATTAATGTAGTTGCAGTGGAAGCAACTATTGGAGTCCACGACGAAACGTTACCGCTTGTATCTACGCTTCTAACTCTACCAAAATAAAGTTTTTCGGTAGTTTGCTCTGTTGAAGAGCCAGTATTTTGATCTATTGTAATTTGGCTCGTTGAGTTCTGTGGAACGTCTAGGGCAATAACGTTTGCTGCAGAAAAGCCGAGATATTAAAGGCTGTGCGTTAGGTAGAACCACATACTGTGAACCAAGTTGACCAATACTTTCTGGTAAATAAACCTCATAAAGATATCCACTTAAATCTGGATCATTAGAAGGATTGAAGCTAATCATAATTGATTTATAGTTTCCAACTATGACAAAATCCCCCAATTCTTGAGGTTGTGTTACATCAGTAGGAACAACAAATCTTATTGCCGATGCTGGATCTAATATGGTATTTACATCTGCATCTTTTGGTTTAACCGTAAGAAGATATTGTTTACCTGGTTTTAGATTTTGTATGGTTTTTTTTATTTTTGCCATTATCTAATCCCACCTAATGAAGTAAAAACTAATGTTTCGTTAATTTTTTGTTCGCCTAAAGTTATATACATGTTTTTCAAAAAAGAAATTTTTAGTATGTGAACTAATTTTCCCGTAGAAAGAATATTTTTGTCTTCTAAGACTTCAATCTCAAGATTGTAATCTTTATACTCTAATTTCGTTGTATTATATATTACAGCCTCTTGTTCCTTTAGCGAAAAACAATCTATTTCCGTCCAATCAACAGCAACCTTTTCAATATCAGTTGCTTTTTCTTGTTTCGATACAATTCTAATTTTTATTTTCCCATTTGCCGGACCAGTCATTGCGTGTATCTTAAGATTAGGTCCACTAAAGCTTGCAAAAGCCTTTGCTGTGGGTTTTTGCGATACAGATTCCCTCCAGTCAACTCCATCATTTAAAAATGCCAAAGTATAGTGACCT
>Ga0172373_10009711_pt1 | contig 11894 bp, 6 predicted proteins | sample Lak10m_2_FD_114546 | JGI IMG/M metagenome (GOLD analysis project Ga0172373, IMG submission 114546) | Freshwater microbial communities from Kabuno Bay, South-Kivu, Congo - kab_092012_10m | ecosystem: Environmental > Aquatic > Freshwater > Lake | place: Democratic Republic of the Congo: South-Kivu... | reverse complement strand
CCCTAAGCACCAACGAAGATGTAGCGCAGACCGGCACACTAACCGCCTCCGACATCGACTCTCCCCAACTCACCTACGCCAAGGCCTCCAATCCCACCAACGGCACCGTGGTCGTTAATGCGAACGGCACCTTCACCTACGCCCCCACCCTCAACTTCAACGGCACCGACTCCTTCACCTTCAAAGCGAGCGACGGCTCGCTCGAATCCGCCGCCACCCAGGTAACCATCACCGTTGCCCCCGTTAACGACCCAGCCACCGGCTCTCTCCTCATCACCGGCACTCCGGGCCAAGGCCTCACCCTGCAGGCGAACCTCGCCTCTTTCTCAGACGCCGACAGCCCGCCGCCGCCCAACCAGTCCATTCGCTACGAATGGCGCGCCGACAACACCGTTATCGCCAACGCCACTGGATCCGACCTGTTCCTGACACCGGCGCTCACAGGCAAGTCCATCACCGTGCGGGCCCACTTCAAGGACGGCCTTGGCACAGACGAAAGCCTCACCAGCAGCGCCGCAGGGCCGGTGCTTCCAGGCTCGATCGCGGGTGAAGTTCGCTACTGGCATGGCAACGAGCCTGTGGCCGCCGCACACATTCGCGTGCTCGATCCCGATTCGGTTGCGGCCTCAACCGCCCCGATTGCGCAGGCCAGTTCGAGCGTCGATGGCCGATGGCTAGCCCCGCAGCTCGACTTCGATACGTTCGCAGTGAAGGCGTCGCGGGCTGCAAGCGCAGCTGATCAATCGTCGGTGTCTGCGGCAGACGTTCTCGCCGCACTGAAGCTGAGCCTTGGTCGAACCCCCAACGCTGACCCGGATGGCCCCGGACCGCTTGCTGCGCCCGCCGCCTCGCCTTATCAGTTGATCGCCTCCGAGGTGACTCAGGACGGGATGATTCAAACCGACGACGCAACCTGGATCATGCGCGCGGCGCTGAAGCCCGCCAGCTCACAGATCGGTCATTGGTCATTCATCGCAGAAGGGCAGGATTTGTCCGGCATGTCCCGCTTCACCGCATCCGCCAGCCCGGCGCCGACGCTCTCGGTCGTAAACAACACCACATCGAACTGGATCGGGATTCTGCTGGGCGACGTGGACGGAAGCTGGAACCCGAACCTTCCGGTTTAGGCAAGGTCAGATCGAGATGATTTTTTGTCAAAAGACGGTTTTAAACATGAAATTGCGCATGAAAGATCGTCTTTACGCACAAAGAACCTCGAAGCCTACTGCCCGGCCATGAGGGCCTGGATCCCGAGCACCGGGCAGGCTTATCGGCCCCAGCCTGGTAGCCCAGATGCTGGCCCGTTCAACTCTCCGCTCAGGGTCAAATTCGCCAGGCGACTTGTCGCTAAGGCTCCGGTATAGCCTTACGGTATGACTTTAGAGCCCTTAAACATCACTCGTGCGGTGAATGTCTTGATGGCTGGAGTGTAGATAAGCCACACGAACCCACCACAAAGCAAAAGACCACCCGTGAAGGTGGTCTGAGTGCCTGTTTCATATGGCGCGCCCGGCAGGATTCGAACCCACGACCCCCTGGTTCGTAGCCAGGTACTCTATCCAACTGAGCTACGGGCGCAAGACTTGAGAGTATAGCAGGAGTTGGACGACTTAGTGATCGGTGGCGGCCACGCCGACACCAGCGCGGATGGCAATTCGCATGAGTTCGGCCATGGAACGGGCGGCAAGCTTCTCCATGATGTTCGAGCGGTGCGCCTCCACCGTCTTGATGCTGATGCTCAGATCATCGGCAATCTGCTTGTTCAGACGGCCCGCCACCACCCGCTCGAGCACCTGCCGCTCCCGCGCGGTGAGCTTGTCCATGCGATCGTCCAGCTCCCTCGCATCCACCGCAAGCCGGTGCGAATCGGCTGAACGCGCGAGGCACTCGCGCACCAGCGCGCAAAGGCGCTCGTCGCTAAAGGGCTTTTGCAGAAAATCAGCGGCTCCCTTTTTCATGGTGTCGACCGCCATGGGCACATCCCCATGGCCTGTCACGAAAATGACCGGCATGGTGGAGCCTCGCCGCAACATTTCGTCCTGCAGGGCCAGACCCGACAGGCCAGGCATTCTCACGTCCAGCACCAGACAGGCCACGGGCTCGCGAAGCGTGTCGGCTGCGAGAAACGCCTCGGCGCTCTCGAAGCAGCGCACCTCAAAGCCGTTGGCCTCGAGCAGCCAGCGCATGGAGTCGCGCACGGCTTCGTCGTCATCAACCACGTTGACCAGCCCCGCGGCGGGCGCGGACACCTCAACGATTCGGTCATCTGCGGTGGCTATTGCGTTCATGATGCTCTCGGGTTCAGGCCGCGCGGTTAAGGCTCACCGGTTCGGCAACGGGAACAGTGAAACGGAAGCGGGAGCCGCCTTCATGGGGCCGCTCGGCCCACAGCCGCCCCTGATGCGATTCTACGATCGAGCGGCAGATGTTCAATCCGATGCCCATGCCCTCTGACTTGGTGGTGAAGAAGGGCTCGAACAGACGCTGGCGCAGGTCGTCGCGAATGCCGGGGCCCCGGTCGCTCACGCTGAATTCAATCGCGTCGGCCTCGCAACTCACCCTCAGCACCGCCACCCGCTGCGTGCCGGGCGCAAGATCTCTCATGGCCTCAATTGCATTTTTCAGGAGATTGATGAGCACCTGCTGCAGCAGAATGGGGTCGGCCAGAAGGGGGGGCAGATCGCGCGCGATCTCGGTCTGGATTCGCACCCGGTGCCGTGCCGCATCAATCTGCACCAGCCCCACCGCCTCGGCAGCGATGTCATTGGCCGAGCAGATGCGCCGCTCGGGTTCGCTCCGCTTCACAAAATTGCGGATTCTTCGAATCACTTCGCCCGCGCGCTCGGCCTGGGCCGAAGTCTTTTGAAGCGCTTCGAGCATCAGGTCGGGATCAGCGCTCTGGCCCCTGGCCTTCATCTGCCGGACGCGCGCGCTTAGCCCCATGCAGTAGTTGGAAATGGCCGTGAGTGGCTGATTGAGTTCGTGCGCGAGTGAGGAAGCCATCTCGCCCATCGTGACCAGACGCGAACTGTGCTGCAGCTTCAATTCCTGCCGGTGCAGCTGCTCATCGGCCTCGCGGCGCGCGGTGATGTCGGTTGCCACCAGCATCTGAACCAGTCGGCCATCCACCCACCGAATATCCCGCGCGCGCAGTTCGAACCAGCGCCCCAGCGCCGTGTGGAAAGTTTCCGCGCCACCTGAGTCGGTCCCCGATCGCAACAGAACCTGATGGCCTGTGGGGGTGATGCCAAACAGCTGCCGGTACATGCGGTTGGCAAACAGCAGTTCGCCTGTGTCATAGAGCGCAATGTCGGGGCTCGCATCGGGCTGCGGCTGAGCCACCACCGATACGGCGGCATCCAGCTCCTCCAGCACCGTGGTGAAACGCTCGTGCGCAGCTGCCAGCGCAGCGCGGATCCGAAGCGGCTCGGTAATGTCGGTCACCGAGGTCATCCAGCCGGTATGCGCCCCGTCACGATCAATCAGCGGCGAGACATACATCTTCGCGTCGATCACGCCGCCGTTGCGTCGCAGCAGCTTCACTTCGAAGCCGTTGCGAGGCGTGGCCCCCTTCAGCAGGCGATCGAGCTGCGCCATCTGCAGCGCCTCGTCGCCCGCCGGCCAATACGAGAACGGCGGTACCGCACCAACCAGCTCGCTTTCGGTCTGGCCCACCATGTCGCAGAACGCACGGTTCACATAAGTGATTCGTCCCGTGAGGTCGAACGCGCGCATGCCGGTGAGGAGCGAATCCTCCATGGCCTGACGAAACGCGGTTTCTGCTGCAAGTGCGGCCTCGGCCCGGCGGCGCGAGGTGGTGTCCCGCGCAACGGCATACAGCATGGCCGGCGTCTGCGGATCGCGCCGCACCGACCACTCCAGCCAGCGCCATGCTTCAACGCCGGTGCCCCGATCGCTGGCCGGCATGAAGCGCGCCTCGAAGCTGGTGGAGACCTGTCCGGGTTGGGCCACCGACGCAATGGCCTGCGCAACCTGCTGCTGGTCGTCGGGGTGCGCGCGTTCGATGATGTTGGCTGCACCGCGCTCAGGCGCAAAAAAGTTTTCGAATGACGGATTGCCCCGGATCAGCGCGCCGTCGCGACCCAGTACGCAGAGCGGGTCGGGCGATAGCGTGAATAGCCGGTCGCGTTCAAGCTCGGCGCTTAGCCGCCGCCTGGCGTGACTGCCCAGAAGCAGCAAAATCAGCAGCATGGTGACGGTGAGCCCGATCACCGCCACCTGGAGCGGGTGATCGAACAAATCATCGTGCGCGCCCGCATTCGTCCAGTGGGCGGTGCCGAGGAAAACAGCGACGAGCACGACAAACCCACCCATGGTGATGCCGTGGGTGATCGTGAACCATCGGATCGCGCGAAGCGTGGCGGCGGATTCGGCTGAGCGGGGCATGACCGCGAGTGTATGCAGACGGACCGCTTACGTCTAACCTGATCGAGGCTTGATGTTCAATATTTCGCATAGTGAAATAAAATTGCAGATAATGAAAATTTTTCTTGCCCTTTCCTCCGGCGCTTCCTAAAATCCGTTCCATCGCCAACCGATGCGGTCTACGCACGGTTGCGTCATCCAGGAGACCCGAATGTCAGCCGTGCCCAGCCAGCTGCCCGCCGCCAACGACCCCTTGGATTCCGATCCGCTCGAGACCCGTGAGTGGCTCGACGCCTTGGAAGCCGTCATCGACCGCGAAGGACCCGAGCGCGCCCACTTCCTGCTCGAGCACATGATCGAGACCTCGCGTCGCAGCGGCGCGCATATCCCGTTCTCGGCCAACACCGCCTACGTCAACACCATTCCCACTCAGCTCGAGGCGCGCTCGCCCGGCAATGCCGAGTTTGAGGAGCGCATTCGCTCCTATGTGCGCTGGAACGCCATGGCCATGGTGGTGCGCGCCAACCGCCACAACCCGCCTGATGGTGGGGATCTGGGCGGACACATTGCCTCGTTTGCTTCGCTTGCCACCATGATTGGTGCGGGCATGAATCACTTCTGGCATGCGCCCAGCGCCGACCATGGTGGTGACCTGGTCTATTTCCAGGGGCATGTTGCTCCCGGCATTTATGGCCGCGCCTTTGTTGAAGGGCGGCTCTCCGAGGCGCAGCTTGAGCGCTTTCGCCAGGAGGTGGATGGCCAGGGCCTGTCCTCCTACCCGCATCCGAAACTCATGCCAGATTTCTGGCAGTTCCCCACCGTCTCAATGGGCCTGGGGCCGCTCATGGCCATTTATCAGGCGAGGTTCCTCAAATATCTGCACGCACGCGGCATTGCCGACACCAGCCAGCGCAAGGTCTGGGTGTTCTGCGGCGACGGCGAGATGGACGAGCCCGAGTCGCTGGGGGCAATTGGTCTGGCCGCGCGCGAAAAGCTGGATAACCTTATCTTCGTCATCAACTGCAATTTGCAGCGTCTTGATGGCCCGGTGCGGGGCAACGGCAAGATCATTCAGGAGCTTGAGGGCGAGTTCCGTGGCTCGGGCTGGAATGTGCTGAAGCTCATCTGGGGTTCCTACTGGGATCCGCTGCTGGCGCGCGATCGCGAGGGCATTCTGCGCCGGATCATGGAAGAAACCGTCGACGGCGAATATCAGGCCTTCAAGGCCAACGACGGCGCGTTTGTGCGCAAGCATTTCTTCGGAAAACATCCCAAGTTGCTCGAGATGGTGTCGCGCATGACCGATGACGACATCTGGCGCCTGAACCGTGGCGGTCATGATCCGCACAAGGTGTATGCGGCCTTCCACGCTGCGGTCAATCATCAGGGACAACCCACCGTCATCCTCGCCAAAACCGTGAAGGGCTATGGCATGGGCCGCGCGGGCGAAGCGAAGAACCCCACGCATCAGCTGAAGAAGCTCGACTCCGCCACCATTCGCGAATTCCGCGACCGGTTCAACATCCCTATCCCGGATGACAAGGTGGATGAGCTGCCGTTCTACCGCCCCTCGGATGACACGCCCGAAATGCAGTACATGCACGAGCGCAGGCGCGCGCTCGGCGGCTATCTGCCGCAGCGGCGTCGTCAGGCCGATGAACAGCTGCCGGTGCCGGGACTTGATGCGCTGCAGGCGGTGCTCGAGCCCACCGCAGAAGGCCGTGAAATCTCCACCACCCAGGCGTTCGTGCGCATCCTCACCGCGCTCACGCGTGACAAGGCGATTGGCTCGCGGGTGGTGCCCATCGTGCCCGACGAAGCCCGCACCTTCGGCATGGAAGGCATGTTCCGTCAGCTGGGCATTTATGCGCCTGAGGGACAGAAGTACACGCCGGTCGATAAAGATCAGGTGATGTATTACCGCGAGGACAAATCGGGGCAAATCCTCGAGGAAGGCATCAACGAGGCGGGTGCGTTCAGTTCATGGATCTCGGCGGCCACGTCGTATTCAACGAACAACCGGGTGATGATCCCGTTCTACATCTACTACTCGATGTTCGGGTTCCAGCGCATTGGCGACCTCGCCTGGGCGGCGGGCGACATGCAGGCGCGCGGGTTCCTGCTGGGCGGCACCGCGGGGCGCACCACGCTCAATGGCGAAGGGCTGCAGCACGAAGATGGCCACAGCCACATCCTGTCAGCCACCATCCCGAACTGCGTTTCCTACGACCCCACCTACGCGCACGAACTGGCGGTGATCATCCAGGACGGCTTGCGCCGCATGGTGGGTGAGCAGCAGAACGTCTTTTATTACCTCACCGTGATGAACGAGAACTACGCTCATCCGGGCCTCCGGAAGGGCGACGAGGAAGGCATCATCCGGGGCGCGTATCTGCTTCGCCCCGGGCGCGCCAAGGCCGATCATCGTGTGCAGCTGATGGGCTCGGGCACCATTCTTCGCGAGGTGCTGGCGGCCGCCGAGATGCTCGAAAATGACTGGGGCATCGCGGGCGATGTGTTCAGCGTCACCAGCTTCACCGAGCTCCGGCGCGATGGGCTGGATGCAGATCGCTGGAACCTTCTGCATCCCACCGACAAGAAGCCGCGCAAGGCCTACATCACGCAGCTGCTCGAGAAAACCACCGGGCCTATCGTGGCCTCCACCGACTACATGAAGCTCTTCGCCGATCAGGTCCGGCCTTTCATTCCCAGGGGTCGTGATTACCGCGTGCTGGGCACCGATGGCTTTGGGCGGTCGGATTTCCGGGCACGTCTGCGTGAGCACTTCGAGGTGGATCGTCGCTTTGTGGTGCTTGCGGCCTTGCGGGCGCTCGCCGACGAGGGCAGCATCCCCATGAAGAAGGTGGCCGAGGCGCTCACGAAATACGGCATCGATCCCGACAAGGTCAACCCGCACGTTGCCTGAGGCAACCTCCCGATATCGGAAGCGAGTTCACGATGAGTCAGTCCATGGAAGTGCAGGTTCCCGACATTGGCGATTTTGCCGAGGTCGAGGTCATCGAAATTCTGGTCAAGCCGGGCGACACCATTGCGCTCGAGCAGTCGCTGATCACTGTTGAGTCTGACAAGGCCTCAATGGAGATCCCGAGCGCGGCGGCCGGCGTGGTTCGCGAGATCCGCGTGAAGCTGGGCGACAAGGTGGCCAAAGGCAGCGTGGTGCTCACGGTTGATACGTCTGCAGGGGCGGCCGCTCCGGCCGCTGCGGCGCCAGCGCCAGTGGCCGCAGTGGCGCCAGCGCCAGTGGTTGCCGTGGCGCCCCCAGCTTCCGCGCCCGCGCCTGCCGCACCTGTGGCAGTCGCACCGGCAGCCCCTCCGCCTGCGCCGCGCCCGCCACCGGTTGTGGCTGAGCCCGATGAGGGCGCTCACGTCGTCAAGCCTCATGCCTCGCCTTCGGTGCGGCGCTTTGCCCGCGAGCTGGGTGTCGATCTGTCCCAGGTGCGCGGCACCGGTCCCAAGCAGCGCATTCTTCAATCGGATGTACAGGCATATGTGAAGGCCCTGGTGGCGCAGAGCAGCGCGGCGCCTGCCGCGGCTGCGCCGGTGGCAGACGGTGGTGCGGCGCTCGGCCTCATTCCCTGGCCCAAGGTTGACTTCGCAAAATTCGGCCCCGTCGAGCGCCAGGCTCGTCCGCGCATCAAGAAGCTCTCTGCGGCCAACCTGCATCGCAACTGGGTGATGATTCCGCACGTCACCAATCACGATGATGCCGACATCACCGAGCTCGAAGCCTTCCGTGTGAAGCTCAACGACGAGCAGGGCAAGGGTGGCACCAAGGTGACCATGCTCGCCTTCCTCATCAAGGCCTGCGTCACGGTGTTGAAGCGCTTCCCCGAGTTCAATGCCTCACTCGAGGGCGATGAGCTGGTGCTGAAGAACTACTGGCACATTGGCTTTGCTGCCGACACGCCCAACGGGCTGGTGGTGCCGGTGATTCGTGATGCCGACAAAAAGGGCATTCTGCAAATTGCCCGCGAAACCTCCGAGCTCGCAGCCAAGGCGCGCGAGGGCAAGCTCGCGCCCGCCGACATGCAGGGCGGCACCTTCTCCATCTCGAGCCTGGGCGGTATTGGCGGCACCTACTTCACGCCCATCATCAATGCCCCCGAGGTGGCCATTCTCGGTGTGTGTCGCTCGCAGACCCGGCCGGTATGGAATGGTTCGGCCTTCGAGCCGCGCCTGATGCTGCCGCTGTCGCTGTCCTGGGACCACCGGGTGATTGATGGTGCGTCGGCGGCCCGATTCAACGTTGCCCTTGCGCAGCTGCTCGCCGATTTTCGGCGCGTGATGCTCTGAGGGCGGAGAACAGCATGAGCCAGCCGCTCGATATCAACGTTCCCGACATTGGTGACTTCAAAGACGTCGAGGTCATCGAAATTCTGGTCAAGCCGGGCGACACCGTTGCGGCCGAGCAAAGCCTCATTACCGTCGAGTCCGACAAGGCCTCGATGGAAATCCCATCGCCCATGGCGGGCGTGCTGCGCGAGCTTCGCGTCAAGCTCGGTGACCGGGTCTCCACGGGCTCGGCTCTCGCAGTGATCGAGCCGGCAGGCGAGGGCGCTGCAGCCGCCCCGGCGCCGGCAGCCGCCCACGCGGTGGCACAGCCTGCCGCAGCGTCGCAGCCTGCCGCGCCGTCACAAGCTGCTGCTCCGCAGGCCACCGCCCCGGCCGCCGCTGCGCCCGCTCCCGCGCCTGTTGTGGCGGCGTCGGCTGCGGGCCCTGCCTATGCGGGACCGGTCGATCGCAGTTGCCGCATGCTCGTACTGGGTGCAGGGCCTGGTGGCTACTCGGCGGCCTTTCGCGCGGCTGACCTCGGCCTGGACACCGTGCTGGTTGAGCGCTACGGCACGCTCGGCGGGGTGTGCCTCAATGTGGGCTGCATTCCTTCCAAGGCGCTTCTCCACGTGGCAGCAGTCATCGATGAAACCGCCCACTTTGAAAAGCTCGGCGTGAGCTTTGGCAAGCCCTCGATCAACATCGAGAAACTTCGTACGCACAAGCAGTCGGTGATTGGCAAGCTCACGGGCGGGCTCGCCGGCATGGCGCGCGCGCGCAAGGTTGAGGTGGTGCGCGGTAGCGGCCGCTTTCTTGATGCCAACCACCTGGAAGTGGATTGCACCGAGGGCGAAGGCCGTGCGGCAAACGGCCAGAAAAAGGTCATCCGCTTCGAGCAGGCCATCATCGCGGCGGGCTCAAGCGTGGTGAAGCTGCCGTTCCTGCCCGATGATCCCCGCATCGTCGATTCCACCGGCGCGCTTGAACTTCGCTCCGTACCCAAGCGCATGCTGGTGATTGGTGGCGGCATCATCGGCCTTGAGATGGCCACCGTCTATTCAACCCTGGGCGCACGCATCGAAGTGGTTGAGATGATGGACGGCCTGATGGCGGGCGCTGACCGGGATCTGGTCAAGGTCTGGCAGAAATACAACGAGCCCCGCTTCGACAAGCTGATGCTGCGCACCAAAACCGTTCGTGTCGAGGCTGAAGCGGCGGGCATCCGGGTCTGGTTCGAGGGCGAGAATGCGCCCGCTGAGCCACAGCTCTACGACATGGTGCTCTCTGCGGTGGGCCGCAGCCCCAACGGACGGCAGATCGCAGCCGATCGGGCCGGGGTGTCGGTCAATGACCGGGGCTTTATTCCGGTGGACTCCCAGATGCGTACCAGCGCGCCGCACATCTTCGCCATTGGCGATATCGTCGGTCAGCCCATGCTGGCCCACAAAGCGGTTCACGAAGCGCATGTTGCGGCCGAGGCGGCAGCCGGTCAAAAGAGTCACTTTGATGCTCGGGTCATTCCATCGGTGGCCTATACCGACCCCGAGGTGGCCTGGGTGGGCCTCACCGAGGAAGAGGCAAAGCGTCAGGGAATCAAGGTTGGCAAGGCGGTATTTCCCTGGGCGGCCTCGGGTCGCGCCATTGCCAACGGCCGCGACGAAGGCTTCACCAAGCTGATCTTTGACGAGGAAACCCATCGCTGCGTGGGCGGCGGCATTGTTGGCACCCACGCGGGCGACATGATCGGTGAAGTGGCGCTTGCCATCGAGATGGGCGCCGATCCGGTGGACATCGGTCGCACCATTCATCCGCACCCCACACTGGGTGAGTCCATCGGCATGGCGGCCGAGGTGTTCGAGGGCGTTTGCACCGATTTGCCGCCGGTGAAAAGGCGCTGAGTCTGCAGGGAGTGGTCTGGCCATCGGCCCGCGCAGGGTGGTGGCCAGGTAACCCCTTCATCCTCGTGAGCGAAGATTCTGGACAGCGGGTCGCCCCGTCGGGATAGAATCGAAAAATGGAACGAACCGCCTGCGTGTACGGTTCGTTGATCCATCAAAGCTCAACCTAACTCATCGGAGACAGTCGGATGGAACGTCGTTCATTCGTCAAGCATGCGGGAGTCGCTGGCATTCTGGCCGCCGGCACCGCACCCGCGGTCCATGCCCAGCAGGCGATCCGCTGGCGGATCACCTCCAGCTTTCCCAAATCGCTGGATACGCTTTATGGCGCCGCCGAGGTGTTTGCCAAGCAGGTCACCGCGGCCTCGGGTGGTCGCCTTAACGTAACCGCGCACCCGCCCGGCGAACTCGTGCCCGCCTTCGGTGTGGTCGATGCCGTGCAAAAAGGCACGGTGGAAGGCGGACACACTGCCCCCTACTACTTCTTCGGTAAAGACGAAACCTTCGCGCTCGACTGCGCAGTGCCGTTTGGTATGAACTCGCGTCAGATGACCGCGTGGATGTATCACGGCAACGGCTTGAAACTCACGCGTGATTTCTACCGTCAATACGACATCGTCAATTTCCCCTGCGGCAACACTGGCGTTCAGATGGGCGGTTGGTACCGCAAGGAAATCAAGAGTGTTGAAGACCTGAAAGGCCTCAAGTTCCGCGTGGGCGGCTTTGCCGGCCGCGTGCTCGAGCGTCTTGGCGTGGTGCCGCAAAACATCCCGGGCGGCGAGATTTATCCGGCGCTTGAGAAAGGCACCATTGATGCGGCCGAGTGGGTCGGGCCCCATGACGACCTGAAGCTTGGCTTCTATAAAGTGGCTAAAAACTACTACTACCCTGGTTTCTGGGAAGGTGGCCCGCAGCTTTCCGTCTACCTGAACGCCAAGGTATGGGAAGCGCTGCCCGCTGATCTGAAGGCCATCGTCGAGGCTGCTGCCTCGCATGCTCACGTTGACATGCAGGCCCGCTACGATGCGCTCAATCCGCAGGCGCTTCGCAAGCTCATCGCTGAGGGCACCCGCGTGGCAGCCCTGCCGCGCGACGTGCTGCAGGCTTCGTTCAAGGCCGCGCACGAGGTCTATGCCGAGGTGACCGCCAAAAACCAGAACTGGGCAAAAATGTGGGCCGACTACTCCCGTTTCCGCGGCGAGCAGTATCAGTGGTTCAACTACGCCGAGCGCTCATACGACAACTTCATGTTCTCGCAGAAGCTGTAATCGCCTCGCCGACGCCGCGGCGTCGGTTGTGGCAAAAGAAAAGGGCCCT
>Ga0172373_10009708_pt1 | contig 11895 bp, 6 predicted proteins | sample Lak10m_2_FD_114546 | JGI IMG/M metagenome (GOLD analysis project Ga0172373, IMG submission 114546) | Freshwater microbial communities from Kabuno Bay, South-Kivu, Congo - kab_092012_10m | ecosystem: Environmental > Aquatic > Freshwater > Lake | place: Democratic Republic of the Congo: South-Kivu... | reverse complement strand
ATTCCACCGGCACGTTCCAGATTTCGCGGGCATATTCCGCGACGGTGCGGTCGGACGAGAACTTGCCCATGCGGGCGACGTTCAGGATGGCGCGGCGGTTCCATTCCTCCCGGTCGCGATACAGGGCGTCCACCTTGTCCTGCGCCGCCATGTACAGCGGATAATCGGCGGTCAGCAGGTAATGGTCGCCCCGGGTCAGCACCTCGACGATGGGATGGAACAGGTCGGGCTGTTCCGGCGAGAAATAGCCGCCGGCGATCAGGTCGATGGCCTTCTTCAGGCATTCGTCGGCGGCGACGGCCGGGCCGGGATCATAGCCGTCCACCCGCATCCGGGCCACTTCCTGCGCGGTCAGGCCGAACAGGAACATGTTTTCCTCGCCGACCTCTTCGCAGATTTCCACGTTGGCGCCGTCCCAGGTGCCGATGGTCAGCGCCCCGTTCATGCTCATCTTCATGTTGCCGGTGCCCGACGCCTCGGTGCCGGCCGTCGAGATCTGTTCCGACAGTTCCGCCGCCGGCATCACCAGTTCGGCGGTCGAGACGTTGTAGTTGGGAACGAACACCACCTTCAGCTTGTCGCCCACCAGCGGGTCGTTGTTGACCACGTCGGCGACGTCGTTGACCAGCTTGATGATCAGCTTGGCCAGCACATAGCCGGGCGCAGCCTTGCCGCCGATGATCACAGTGCGCGGCAGCAGGTCGATCATCGGGTTGGCGCGGATGCGGGAATAGCGGGTGATGACGTGCAGCAGGTTCAGCAGCTGCCGCTTGTATTCGTGGATCCGCTTGATCTGGACGTCGAACAGCGAATCCACCGACAGGTCGATGCCCAGGCGCTGGCCGACGATGTCGGCCAGCCGGTCCTTGTTGGCGCGCTTGATGGCGGCGAACTCGGCCCGGAAGCCGGGATCGTCGGCGAAGGGTTCCAGCTTGCGCAATTCGTGCAGATGGGTGATCCAGCTTTTGCCGATGGCCCGGCTGATCAGCCGCGACAGATCGGGATTGGCCCCCAGCAGCCAGCGCCGCGGCGTCACGCCGTTGGTCTTGTTGTTGATCTTGCCCGGGCTCAGATGGTCGAAGTCCGAGAAGATGGTGCTTTTCATCAGGCCGGTATGGATGGCGGCGACGCCGTTGACCTTGTGGCTGCCGACCACGGCCAGATGGGCCATGCGCACTCGGCGTTCGCCGTCCTCGCCGACGATGGAGACCCGGCGCAGCAGGTCGGAATCGCCGGGATGGCGGTGGCGGACCTCCTGCAGGAACTCGTGGTTGATCTGGAAGACGATTTCCAGGTGGCGCGGCAGGATGCGGCCGAACAGTTCGACCGGCCAGGTCTCCAGGGCTTCCGACATCAGGGTGTGGTTGGTATAGGCGCAGCAGCGCCGGGTCAGGCTCCAGGCCCGCTGCCATTCCAGCTGGTGCTCGTCCACCAGGACCCGCATCAGCTCGGCCACCACCATCGCCGGATGGGTGTCGTTCAACTGGATGGCGACGCGCTCGGGCAGCATGTCCCAATTGTCGTGCGATTTGCGGAAGCGCGACAGGATGTCCTGGATCGAGGCGGCGACGAAGAAATATTCCTGTTTGAACCGCAGTTCCTTGCCGCGCTCGGTCATGTCCGACGGATACAGGACCTTGGACAGGGTCTCGGATTCGTTCTTGTCGCGCACGGCCTCGATATAATTGCCGGCGTTGAAGTATTTCAGGTCGAACTCGCGGGTCGACTTGGCCGACCACAGGCGCAGATTGTTGACCGTATGACCGCCGTGTCCGGGAATCGGCACGTCATAGGCCATCGCCATGACCTCCTCGGCATCCATCCACTGGGCGCGGGTCTGGCCCAGCACGTCCTTGTAATGGATGACCCGGCCGCCGAAGCGCACCGGATAGATCACGCCGGGACGGGCGAATTCCCACGGATTGCCGTAGCGCAGCCAGTTTTCCGGGCTTTCCACCTGCCAGCCGTGTTCCACGTGCTGGGTGAACATGCCGTAATCGTAGCGGATGCCGTAGCCGAAGCCGGGAATGTTCAGCGCGGCCATCGAATCCAGCAGGCAGGCCGCCAGCCGGCCCAGACCGCCATTGCCCAGGGCGGCCTCGACTTCCCAGCCGACCACTTCGTCGAAATCCAGCCCCAGGTCGCCCACCGCCTGCTTGACCTGATCGTAGATGCCCAGATTGATCATGGCGTTGGTCAGCGTGCGGCCGATCAGGAACTCCATGCTCATGTAATAGACGCGCTTCTGATCCTGCTCGTAATAGCGGTTCAGCGTCGGCATCCAGCGTTCGGTGACACGGTCGCGCACCGCATAGGCGGCGGCCATGAACCAGTCGCGGGCGGTGGCGCTGACCGGCTCCTTGCCCACCGAGTAGAGCAGGTGACTGGTCAGGGAATACTTGATGCTGTCGACGTCGTCGTCGAGGAGCTTAACCACCGGAGGCCCTGCGCGGCGCATGTGTCGCCCTTCCCGCCTGAAAAGAATAATCGGGTACTGGAGTGGGGCCAGCCCACCCCCACTGTCAAGGTGCTTTTGCCGAAAGGCGCAAACTTCCCAGGGCTTTCAGCCGGGAATCCGCCGACAGCTGTTCCAGGGAGACGGGGAACCGCCGCCGCCAGTTGGGATGCTGGTCGACGGTGCCCGGCAGGTTCATCTGGCTGTCCAGCCCCAGCACATCCTCGATCTGCACCATCATCAGACGCGAGCGCGAGCGGCCCAGGGCGCGGTGGCCGGCTTCGATCAGGGCGCCGGCCTGCGCGGCGGTCAGGACCCCATCGGCGGGAAAGCCGGCCGGCAGCAATCCTTCCGCCTGCAGGGCCGCCACCAGCAGGCCGCGATCCTGGCGGCGGGCCTCGCGTTCCTCGGCCTCCATGCCGTCGCGGGGATACAGGGCCAGCCGCCCGCGGGCGGCGATGTCGGCGCCGTTCCACCAGCCCAGCACGCTGGGCAGGTCATGGGTGGCGAAGATGGCCAGGGCCTTGTCGTCGAACTCGTCCGGGCGCTTGAAGCGGCCGCCGGTCTTTTCGAACACCATCACCCGATAGGCGAACAGCGAGGCGGCATCCATGCGCTCGCGGAAACCTTCCGGAACGGTGCCCAGGTCCTCGCCGATGACCAGACAGCGGTTGCGCCGGGATTCCAGGGCGACCAGCCGGAACAGATCGTCCACCGGATAGCGGACATAGGCCCCCTGGTCGGCATCGACCCCCGGCGGCACCCAGTACAGCCGCTGCAGCAGCATGGCATGGTCCAGGCGCAAGGCCCCGGCATGGCGCATGTTGGCGGCCAGGATGGAAACGAACGGCGCATAGGCCGCCTCGCGCAGGCGGATGGGATCGAAGGGCAGCAGCCCCCAATCCTGCCCCTTCAGGGCCAGCGGATCGGGCGGCGCCCCCACCGACAGGCCCAGGGCCAGGCAATCCTGGTCGCTCCAGGCGTCGGCGCCGTCGCCGGCGATGCCGACCCCCAGGTCGCGGTACAGGCCGATGCCGGCCCCGGCGGCGCGGCCGGCGCGGTGCGCCTCGCCCAGTTGCCGGTCGGCGACGAACTGCAGCCAGGCATAGAATTCCACCCGCTCGCGGTTGGCGGCGGCGAAGGCCGCCACGGCCGGCGAGGCGGGATGGCGGAATTCCTCGGGCCACTGCCGCCACCAGCCCAGATCCCGCTTGAGGAAATGCTCGTGCAGCGCCTCGAAGGTGGCGAAGCGGTCCAGGTCCGCGCCGCCCTCGGCCTGGAAGGCGCGGAATTCGCGGGCGCGGTCGTCGTCCTCGGCCAGATGTTCCTTGCGGAACCAGGCGTAAAGGGCATCCAGCACCGGCCGCTGGGCACGGGCCACTTCGGCATAATCGACCAGCGGATAGCCGCGCATCCGGGCCAGGGTGGCCTGGAAGCCCGGCGAGGCGAAGGTCCGCTTGGCGTCGCGGCAATCCTTGAATTCGGCGATGGCTTCCAGGTCGAGATAGGTGACGTTCAGGAACCGCCGGGATGACGGCGCATAGGGGCTGAAGCGGTCGGGCATGTTGGGAAACAGCGCATGCAGCGGGTTGACGCCGATGGTCGCCGCCCCCAGGCCGCCGGCCAGGACGGCCAGATCCTTCAGCGCCCGGTAATTGCCCACGCCCCAATCCGATCCGCTGCGCAGGGCATAGACCTGGGTCGCCAGTCCCCAGGCGCGGTTGCCGTCCGAGACCTCGGGCGGCACATGGGCGCGGGCCGGCGCGACGACGACCGCCGTCTCGGCCCGCTGGCCGTCAATCTCGACCGACAGCCGGTGATATCCCAGCGGCGGCAAGGCCGGCAGGCGCAGCTTCCACCGCTTGACGAACACGCCGTCCAGCCAGCGTTCCTCGATCCAGGCCAGGGTGTCGACCTGAACCCGGCCGGAATGCGCCGCCCCCAGTTCCTCGGTCAGGGTCCACAGCACCTGTCCCTTGTCCAGGGCGGCGGGCACCGTCAGGGTGACGAAGGGCTCGGCGCAGGTCTCGTCGAAAAGGGTGACCGGCTCCAGCCGGCGCCGCCACGGACGCGATTCCAGCTCGGCCCAGGTGGCGGCGGCCTGGGCCTCGTCGGCCGCGGCCAGCCCCATCGCCGCCAGGAAGGCCCGCTTGGTGGCGGGCGGCACCACCCGCCATTGGCCGTAGAAATCCCACCAGCCGTCTTCGATGCCGGCCAGTCGCGCCAGCCGGTCCAGCATTTCCGTATCGCTCATCGTCTTTCTCCCTCCCGCTTGCGCAGCACCGCCAGGGAATGCGGCTTCAGCGGGAACCGGCTGCCGGCGGTGCAGACCTCTTCCGGGCCGATGGGATCGGCGCGGGCGGTATCGACCAGGACGTCCCAACATTCGCCCATCTGCGGCGGCAGCGTGTAGAACAGGATTTCGGTATAGGCGTTCAGCAGCACCATGTAGGTGTCGTCGGCCTGGGCCACGCCATCCCGGGAATCGACGACGCAGGCCTCGCCGCCCAGGACGAAGCCCAGCGAGCGGGCGAACGGCGCCGTCCAGTCGGCGTTGGTCATCTCGGTGCCTTCCGGCGTCACCCAGGTGATGTCCTTCAGCTGCCCGGCGGGCAGGCGGTCGCCCTTGAAGAAATGCGGACGGCGGAACACCGGATGCTCGCGCCGCAGCCGGATCAGCCGGCGGACATAGTCCAGCAGCCCCTGGTCCACCGCCCCCCAATCGACCCAGCCGACATCGTTGTCCTGGCAATAGGCATTGTTGTTGCCGCCCTGGCTGCGGCCGAACTCGTCGCCGGCCAGCAGCATCGGCACGCCTTGCGACAGCAGCAGGGTGGCCAGCATGTTGCGCATCTGGCGGGTGCGCAGGGACCCGACCGCCGGGCTGTCGCTCGGCCCCTCGGTGCCGCAGTTCCACGAATAATTGGCGTCGGTGCCGTCGCGGTTGTCCTCGCCGTTGGCGTCGTTGCGCTTGTGCTCGTAGGACACCAGATCGGCCAGGGTGAAGCCGTCGTGGCAGGTGACGAAGTTCAGCGACGCCCACGGCCGCCGCCCGCCCCAGCGGAACATGTCGGACGATCCGGTCAGGCGCGAGGCCATGTCGCCGATGACGCCGCCGTCGCCCCGCCAGAAGCGGCGCACGGTGTCGCGATAGCGGCCGTTCCATTCCGACCAGCCGGGAGGAAAGCCGCCCAGCCGATAGCCGTCGCCGCCGATGTCCCACGGTTCGGCGATCAGCTTGACCCGGGACAGGACCGGGTCCTGCCTGACGGCGTCCAGGAAGCCCGAACCGCCGTCGAAGCCGGATTTCTCGCGGGCCAGCGAGGCGGCAAGGTCGAAGCGGAAGCCGTCGACATGCATTTCCTCGACCCAATAGCGCAAGGAATCCATCACCATCTGCAGGACGCGGGGATGGGACAGCTGCAAGGTGTTGCCGCAGCCGGAATAATTTTCGTACCACCGCTCGGAACCGGGAACCAGCCGGTAATAGCTGGCATTGTCGATGCCCTTGTAGGACAGCGTCGGCCCCAGATGGTTGCCTTCGGCGGTGTGGTTGTAGACCACGTCCAGGATGACCTCGATGCCGGCCTCGTGCAGGCGGCCGATCATGGTCTTGAAGTCGCCGTGCGGGCTGGCCCCGAAATAGCGCGGATCGGCGGCGAAATAGTTGATGGGGTTGTAGCCCCAGTAATTGCGCAGCCCCTTGTCCACCAGATGACGCTCGTCCACCGTCGCCTGCACCGGCAGCAGCTCGACCGCCGTCACCCCCAGGCCGACCAGATGGTCGATCACCGCCGGATGGGCCAGCCCCAGGAAGGTGCCCCGGTTGGCCGGCGGCACCCCCGGATGCTTCATGGTGAAGCCGCGCACATGCAGTTCATAGATCAGCGTCTCGGACCAGTCGACGTTGGGCCGGCGGTCGGCGCCCCAGGTGAAGGCGGTGTCGACCACCTTGCCCTTGGGCATGAAGCGGGCGTTGTCGCGGCGGTCGATGGCCAGGTCCAGCTTGGACGATCCCAGTTTGAAGGCGAAATGCGTGTCGGACCAGATCAATTGCCCGGACAGGGCCTTGGCATAGGGATCCAGCAGCAGCTTGTCGGGATTGAAGCGATGGCCGCGATGCGGGTCGTAGGGGCCATGCACCCGGTAGCCGTACAATTGCCCCGGCCGGACGTCGGGCAGATAGCCGTGCCAAACCTCGTCGGTGTATTCGGGCAGGGCCACCCGCTCGACCTCGCGGCCGTGGGTGTCGAACAGGCACAGCTCGACCTTCGAGGCATGGGCCGAGAACAGCGCGAAATTGACGCCGTTGCCGTCCCAGCTGGCGCCCAGCGGATAAGGCGAACCGGCCCAGATGCGATGGCGATGCGGCATCGGAGGCGCCCCCTGCTACCGCGACCGCTTGAACACCGTCACCGCCAGCGGCGGCAGGGTCAAGGCCAGTGAACAGGGCTGGTGGTGCCACGGCTGCGGGTCGGCGTGGCGTCCGCCGTCATTGTGGATGTCCGATCCGCCGTACCAGTGCGAATCGCTGTTGAACACCTCGTGCCAGAAACCGCCGGCCGGCACGCCGATGCGGTAATCGTGGCGGACCACCGGGGTCAGGTTGCACACCACCAGACAGACCTCGTCGGGATCGTGGCCGCGGCGCAGGAAGGACAGCACGGAATTGTCGCGGTCGGTGCAGTCGACCCAGGCGAAACCCGCCGGCTCGCAATCCAGCTGGTGCAGGGCCGGCTCGACCCGGTACAGGCGGTTAAGGTCGCGGACCAGGCGGCGCACGCCTTCGTGCAGGCCGTCCTCCAGCAGGTGCCAGTCCAGCGAGCCGTCGCAGTTCCACTCGCGCTCCTGCCCGAATTCCGAGCCCATGAACAGCAGCTTCTTGCCGGGATGGGTCCACATGAAGGCGTAATAGGCGCGCAGGTTGGCGAAGCGTTGCCAGCGGTCGCCGGGCATGCGGGCGATGATCGAGCCCTTGCCGTGCACCACCTCGTCATGGGACAGCGGCAGCACGAAATTTTCGTGGAAGGCGTACAGCAGGCCGAAGGTCAGGTCGTCGTGGTGATAGCGCCGATGCACCGGCTCCTTCGAGAAATAGCGCAAGGTGTCGTGCATCCAGCCCATGTTCCACTTGAAGCCGAAGCCCAGCCCCCCCAGCCAGGTCGGCCGCGACACCATCGGCCAGGCGGTGGATTCCTCGGCGATGGTCATGACGCCGGGATGTTCGGCGTAGACCACCTCGTTCATGCGGCGCAGGAACTCGATGGCTTCCAGGTTCTCGTTGCCGCCGTGGCGGTTGGGCACCCACTCGCCCGGCTTGCGGGAGTAGTCCAGGTACAGCATCGAGGCCACCGCATCGACCCGCAATCCGTCGACGTGATATTGCTCCATCCAGTAAAGGGCGTTGGAATACAGGAAGTTCCTGACCTCGGTGCGGCCGTAATTGTAGATCAGGGTGTCCCAGTCCTTGTGCAGCCCCTGGCGCGGGTCCTCGTGCTCGTACAGGTGGCTGCCGTCCAGGCGGTGCAGGCCGTGGGCGTCGCGGGGGAAATGACCGGCGACCCAGTCGACGATCACGCCGATGCCGTTGGCATGCAGGGTTTCGACCAGGGTGCGGAAGTCTTCCGGGGTGCCGTAGCGCGAGGTCGGGGCGAACAGGCCGACCGGCTGATAGCCCCACGAACCCGAGAACGGATGCTCGTGCACCGGCAGCAGCTCGACATGGGTGAAGCCCATCTCCTTGACATAGGCCGACAGCTGTTCGGCCATCTCAAGATAGCCGAGGGGGCGGCCGCCGTCTTCCGGGACCCGCCGCCACGAGCCCAGATGCACCTCGTAGATGCTGACCGGGGCATGGCGGTCGTTGCGCCGCCCCTGCCCGGCCATCCATTCGCCGTCGCTCCAGGTGCGGTCGGCCAGATCCCACACCACCGAGGCGGTCTTGGGCGGCACCTCGGCATAATGGCCGTAGGGATCGGCCTTCAGCGGCAGCAGGGTGCCGCCGGCATCCAGCAATTCGTATTTGTAATGGGCGCCGGCGCCCAGGCCGGGAACGAACAGTTCCCACACCCCGGCACCGTGGCGCAACCGCATGGGATGACACCGGCCGTCCCAGCCGTTGAAGTCGCCGACCACCGAAACCCGGCGGGCGTTGGGTGCCCACAGGGCGAAATGCACGCCGTCGATGGCGTCGCGCACCGTCACATGCGCGCCCAGTTTCTCGAAGGTACGCAGATGGCGCCCCTCGACCAGCAGGTGGATGTCCAGCTCGCCCAGGACCGGGCCGAAGCGATAGGGGTCGTCGATAATCCAGCCCTGGCCGTCATGTCCGGCCAGCCGCAGGCGGTAGGCGGCGGCCGCCGCCTCGTCGACCCGGGCGGCGAACAGGCCGGCCGGGTGGACCCGGCTCATCTCGGCCTCGCCGCCGGCGGCCTGGACCCACGCCGCCGCCGCCTGCGGCAGGAACGCCCGGATCACCCAGCCGCCGCGGGTCCGGTGCGGCCCCAGCACGGCGAAGGGATCGGCATGGCGGCCATCGGCCAGGGCGTCGGCATCGGACGGGTCGATCAGGCGGGATGAGGCGCGGGGCATGGGGCTGTTCCTTGGTCTCTCGCGTCCTTGGTAGCAGGCTTTGCGCCGCCCCGCCACCCGCGCGATCGGCGCACGAGGATTAGCCTTTCCGATTATCCCCAAATCTGGTAGAGGTGGCAGCCGAGGGGATCGGCCGCTTTTCGGCCGGCAAAGTATTTTTCCAAGGAGCGTATCCGATGAACGTCCTTCCCAAGGTCCTCGGCATGACCGTCGCCGGCGTGCTGGTGATTGTCCTGTACCTGTGCGCCCCGGTGTTCGGCGCCCTGTTCGGCTCGGCCAACCCGTTCGGCTTCATGATCTATCTGGGCCTGTTGCTCACCGCCCTGTTCACCTCGATGGTGATGTACATGGCCTCGACCGGAGGCGATGAGGGCTGACCGCCTTCCTGTCGCCCGGTTCCGGACTTCGTCGCCCGGTCCCTTGAGTGGGACCGGGCGATGTCGTTTGCGGACGGCTTATACGAAGCCCGGATGATTAATTCGGGCTTCGTATCCAGCGCCCATTGGGCGCGGCCAAGGCCGCGGATGCGGCCGCCCGGCGAGGGCTTAGGAACCCGAATGAATCATTCGGGTTCCGTATTATTCCTTGCGGAAGGTGTCGTGGCACCCCTTGCAGGTCTTGCCCACTTCGCCGGCGGCGGCCTTGATGGCTTCGGCACCGCCCGACGCCGCCGCGGCCTGCAGCTTGGCCGAAGCCTCGCCCATTGCCGTCCAGCCCTTGGCGAAATCCGCCGAAGCGAAGGCCTCGGCCTTGGTGTTGGCGCCGGGCAACGCCTCGGACCCCTTGCCCCAGGCCATCGGCGCCATCTTGGCCAATGCCGTCAGGTGCCCGGCCTTGGCCGCCGCGTCGGCCGGCAGGTCGCCCTTGCCCTGGGCGAAGCCGGCGATGGGGCCGAAATTCATCTTCACCGCCTGCATCAGGCCCTGACGCATCTTCAACGCCTCGTCGGGCTTTTGCTGGGCAAGCGCCTGCGAGGCGGCGCCGGCGGTCAGGCCGATGGCGATGGCAGCTGCGGTCAGTTTGGTGGAAAGGCGCATGACAGGTCCTCCGTCCCGGGTCAGTTGATGTCGTCATGAAAGGCGACGACGCCGCCCGGGTCTGTGACCAGATCACCGGCCGGCCCTGGGCCGCCCCCCTGATTTCCGTCCTCATATTGGGCCTTTTCCGGTCAATGTGAAGCCCCCCGCCCATTTCCCATACCAACGAGTGGCTTTCCGGCTTGCGTTCGCCGCCCGCTTTGCTATCGTCCCCGGCTGTCCGGGACTCGTTCGGACGCCACGGCATACCGTCACTACGGGGAATACGTCGATGAAGAAGATCAAGGTCGCCAATCCGATTGTCGAGCTCGACGGCGACGAGATGACAAGGATCATCTGGCAGTTCATCAAGGACAAGCTGATCCTTCCCTATCTCGACGTCGACCTGAAGTACTACGACCTGGGCGTCGAGCACCGTGATGCGACCGAAGACCGCGTCACCGTCGAATCGGCCGAAGCCATCAGGAAGTACGGCGTCGGCGTCAAGTGCGCCACCATCACCCCCGACGAAGCGCGGGTGAAGGAGTTCAACCTCAAGAAGATGTGGAAGTCGCCCAACGGCACCATCCGCAACATCCTTGACGGCACCGTCTTCCGCGAGCCGATCATCTGCAAGAACGTGCCGCGTCTGGTTCCCGGCTGGACCAAGCCGATCGTCATCGGCCGCCACGCCTTCGGCGACCAGTACCGCGCCACCGATTTCAAGGTGCCCGGTCCCGGCAAGCTGACCATGAAGTTCGAAGGCGCCGACGGCCAGGTGATCGAGCACGAAGTGTTCCAGTTCCCCGGATCGGGCGTGGCGATGGGCATGTACAACCTGGACGAGTCCATCAAGGGCTTCGCCCGCGCCTGCCTGAATTACGGCCTGCAGAAGAAGTGGCCGGTCTACCTGTCGACCAAGAACACCATTCTCAAGGCCTATGACGGCCGCTTCAAGGACATCTTCCAGGAAGTCTACGAGAAGGAATTCAAGGCCGAGATGGACAAGATCGGCACCGTCTACGAACACCGCCTGATCGACGACATGGTCGCCTCGGCCCTGAAATGGTCGGGTGAATTCGTCTGGGCGTGCAAGAACTATGACGGCGACGTGCAGTCCGACACCGTGGCGCAGGGCTTCGGCTCGCTGGGCCTGATGACCAGCGTGCTGATGAGCCCGGACGGCAAGACCGTCGAGGCCGAGGCCGCCCACGGCACCGTGACCCGCCACTACCGCGAGCACCAGAAGGGCAAGGAAACCTCGACCAACCCGATCGCCTCGATCTTCGCCTGGACCCGCGGCCTGTTCTATCGCGCCCAGTTCGACAACACCCCCGCGGTGGCCGAGTTCGCCCTGGCCCTGGAAGCGGTCTGCGTCGAGACGGTGGAATCCGGCTTCATGACCAAGGATCTGGCCATCCTGATCGGACCCGACCAGCCGTGGCTGACCACCACCCAGTTCCTGGACAAGCTGGACGAGAACCTGAAGAAGAAGATGGGCGTCGCCGCCTGATCGGCCTTCTTGCGGACAACCCCGCCGGAGCGATCCGGCGGGGTTTTTCATGCGCTTTCGCTCCCGTCCAGGGTGATCGCATTTGGCGATCACCCTGGCTTGTTTCATGTCGGCCTCAATCGCCGGCGGGGGCAGCCGCCCCCTTGGCTTCCTCGCTTTCCCTCCGGGGCTCCGCCCCTCCGGCCGCTGCGGCGCCGCCGCAGGGCTCCGAACTCAGGTTACGGAAGGGTAAATTTTTGACGTCATGCCCGCGCAGGCGGGCATCCAACCGACGGGAGCCGTCAGGCAATGTCTTCGCAGAGATCGCGCCACTGGGGGTT
>Ga0172373_10009703_pt1 | contig 11903 bp, 12 predicted proteins | sample Lak10m_2_FD_114546 | JGI IMG/M metagenome (GOLD analysis project Ga0172373, IMG submission 114546) | Freshwater microbial communities from Kabuno Bay, South-Kivu, Congo - kab_092012_10m | ecosystem: Environmental > Aquatic > Freshwater > Lake | place: Democratic Republic of the Congo... | reverse complement strand
CGACAGGACAAAACCACCAAGGCGGGTGTCAAAAACCGGAGATTGCTGGCCGGATGGGATGAAAAGTACCGCGAAAAAATCCTTGGAATGCAAGGGGGAGCTTGATGCGATTGCCCTGAAATTTACTCCCATCGCTGCCCAATAGTGTACATCCAAAAAAGCCCGTTTTTCCTGTTTTCATGTAAGCATTCACGCCCCCCCACATTTGAAGGCCCGATTTGGAAGGAGAAGTGAGCAATACAGCCATTCTTCGTTCCGAATTCAGGCAGGGGGGTGAACGCTTACGTTTTCATCAGGGTACCAGCCACTTTCCGTCTGTCCAATTTCAGGGTAAAAAAGGAGTAAGTGACTGTCCTTAAGTTTAATAAGGTATCATCTAAGGATTGCCGTTCAGTTTCCGATATTGTTTTTTTTGTGCGGCGGAACGTGAGCAAGAAACGTCTTGTATGAAATACAAACGCGCTCTCAAGCAAATCAATCAACCACACCGTGCGTCGAAATATCTTTTCGGACCATGAGTCAACTTTCAAAGCCAGAGGGGATAAAGCATAAGCCCGGAATAAAATATTTGTCATTCCTGACACTTGAGATAAGCTGAAGGAGTACCTATATCGGCAAAAGAATCACTTGTTTCGTAAGTGTATATTTTACCTATAATATGTGGCAGCACTTCCCGGCTAAAGTCGGTCACATCGCTAAATTTTTCCGCTAATGTTTCCAGGAAGTCTTTGGAGAAAATATATATTGCCCCATTAGCCAGATTATCAGGCGGATTACTCACCTTTTCGTGAAAGCTAATCACCACACCACGCTCATCCAATTGGACAATGCCGCAAGATGATGGATCATTAGTTCGGAATGTCATCATGGTAATTAAGCATTCCGGTGGCCGATTGGCATGCGCTTCCTGAAAGGCTGAAAAATCAGCCAAACAGTAATTATCCGCATGAATCAGCAACCCATCCGATTCTTGAAAGAATTCAAGATTTGCGATCAGTGTTCCAGCTGTACCAAGTAACTCCTTTTCATTAACCAGGCTAACCTCACCACGATAGGGGCTTGATTCAATAAAGTCTGCAACTTGATAAAGTCTGCAACTTGCTCAGCCAGATAGTGTGTATTAATCAAGAACGGCCCAATGCCAGCCTTTGATAAGCGGTCTAACCAAATTCCCAACAAAGGTTGCCCTTTGATCGGTACTAGGCACTTTGGTACAGTATCCGTCAACGGCCGTAACCGAGTACCCAACCCAGCAGCCAACAACAATGCTCGCATCAAACCAACTCCTGCAGCAATTCTTCTGGTCGTAATGGCGTGTTGCCCACTCTACCCACCTGCACAGCTGCCGCTAATGAACCTAAGCCGGCTGCCTCCCATATCGAACCGCCAGAAGCCAAGGTCATACCACTGGCGATCAGCAAGGAATCACCGGCACCAGCCACATCCTTGGCGGCACTATTCAAGGCATCGACTCTATCGGTTAGCCAATCCTCGCTTTTGCCATTGCCAGCATGGATTAGTAGACCTTCTTCGCCTAGTTTGAGAAACACATTGTGTGCATTGGCTTGCTGCCGTAGTTGCTCGGCAAGTACCACCAACCCGTCCTCGCGATTACGGGTGCTGATGCGGGCTTCGCGCTCGGTAGGGGTAATGAGATCCATACCTTTGAAGCGACTGATATCACCGACTTGAGAGGACGACTGACTGTCAGCGGCCAGCAAAACACCACGACTTTTTGCCAATTTGACCAATTGATCCACCAGCGGCTGCGGCAAACATCCGTAATTGAAATCTGAGAACACCAACAAATCGGCATCTTCCAACGCCTGTTCGAGTGCCGCTAATAATTGCGCTTGCAACACTGTGGATATCGCCCCCTGATGCAGATGACTCACACGTAACAGGCTTTTTCCTTTGCTTCGGTAACGCTGTTTCAAGGTGGTCGGGCGACTTTCGTCGATTAACAGTTGCGCTTTAACACCTGCGGCAGCTAATTCATCCAGCGCATAACCGCGTGAAGCATCATTTCCTGTAATTGAAACGAACTGTACCGCTGCGCCCAAACCAGCCGCGTGTGCTGCGACAATACCTGCCCCGCCGACAAAACGTACAGAATCGACAGGCATCACAACAATAGTGGGGTCTTCCTGTGACATGCCCAAAGGCTCACAGGTGATATATTCATCAACATTGTTCAAGTGCCGTCAATTCTTGGTTTTGGCGTGCCTCATGCTCTTTACCCTTAACAACAATATCGGGGCGAAGTCGACCGATAAGTTCCGTAATGGGTTCATCGAAAATAAAAGCCTCATCGACCAAGCTATGGCCTTGCACACCTTCCAAACGTAAATTTTCAGGCAAGTGCGCCGCAGAGCCTGCCAAGCGATCACTTTCAACCCCCACAACAAGACGTTCGCCATATTCCTTAGCTGAACGTAACAAGCGCATATGCCCAGGATGCAGGATATTGAAGTGACCTGAAACAAAAACAGTTCTGGCTTTTGACATGATCAAGACTCAACTATTTCTTCAGGATGATTCATCACTATCAGGGGTCGAAATACTCGCCCTGCTTCAAGATCGTCCAGTGCTTCATTAATCTGTTCCAGGCTATAGCGTTTTGTGAGCAAAGCACCCAGTGGAACATTGGCAGACTCGAAGAGTGCATGCATCTTAGGAATGTCGCAATCAGGGCTAGTAGCGCCGCCCCAGCTCCCCGCTATTTGCTTTCCACTAATAAGCTCGTGCGGTGCCAGCTGAATCATTTCACCTTCAGGCGGGTGAGAGGCAAACAGCAATTTTCCGCCACCTTTTCGGATCAATGAAAATCCAAGCTCGATGGTGGCCACCTGCCCCCCCGATTCAACGCACATATCAGCGCCGCCATTCGTCAAACTAAAAACAGTCTGACTAAAATCTTCGCTCGACGAATTGAAAGCATGTGTTGCACCCAATTGCTTCGCTAACGCCAACTTATCCTCAGAAATATCGACGGCAATGATTTTCTTTATCCCAAGTGCTTTAAGCGCAATTACTGCAGAAAGACCAATCCCGCCTAGGCCAAGAACGATTACAGAAGAATCTGGAGATGGTGCAAGCTCATTCAAAACCATGCCTGCACCGGTAGGTAGCGCGCAACCAAAGAGTACCGCCGTATCAAAGGGAAGTGACTCTGGTTTTATTACCAAGCGGCTCTCCGAGACCACCGTGTAATTACAAAAAGTTGTTACCCGACCTGAGTTAATCAGTTGATCACCAGATTTGTACTTGGCACCCGGGGCATCGAGCCCTTCGCCCTTCACCCAACCAAGGATCACCGCATTTCCCGGTTTTACCTTGGTGACGCCCTCGCCAACAGAAAGAACGATACCTGAACCTTCATGGCCAAGGAGATGTGGAAGCCATGGATCAATTCCTCGTCCCCCGCGTACCTCCATTAACTGACTCCTGCATACTCCGCTATATAGAACTTTTACCAAAACTTGCCCTCGAGAAAGTTCAGGAAGCTCAATTTCTTTAAGCACTAGCGGAGTACATAACTCTTCAACGATAGCTGCTGTAGAATATGTTACTTTATACATAAGTGTACGCAACAAAATAACTCAAAAACAGTGCATTGGATGCATAATTCTTCTTGGATTAGCACTTAGAAGTCTTCGCAAAATCGGCCTAGTGCTATCAAGCGCAGTTATCATGACGGTAGCATTGTCCATTTCACCGTCTATTGGCGTCCTAATTTCTGGGAAGATGCCAGGAAGTGTCGTCCCGTTCCTTTCAATATTATCATCAAGGATAGCATCCATAAAGTCCAGATTTGATCCCATATGATAGGCTAGGATTGGCAACATTTGAGCACCGCCGAAACCAAAGCACTTTTCTTTAAGAGAAATCGCCTGATCTATCGTCATCCGCAAATTCAGTTTAAACTCGGCAAAGCTTCTTTTAATATTATTGAGATTTTGCAATTCAAAGCCTTGAGGGTCTGTATTTGAATTTGAATTACTCTTTTCAAACCAAAACAAAAGAGTTCCGCCCCAATAGCCGTAGTTAAAAGTATGACCCAAAAACGTACAACCCAATCTGGAAACCAAACGTCTCATTGATGAGAGGCTCAAGTACTGTATATGCTGATGGAACACCTGATCAAATCTGCGTTGGTTTACCAGACTATCAAAACTTGGAACCTCAATCACAAACAAGCATCCGTCATCAGCAAGATCGACAAGAGTAGCCATCTGTCCGTGAAAGTCTTGAATATGCTCAAAGGTATGAGCTGATACAATTAAATCAGGCTTCGCACCAATATCAGAGTCTATATTAATTTCCTCTACAAATCGGCCTAGTACTTTGGTGCTTGAATTTAAATCATGATCACGCCCATTCCATATCGGATCAATTCCAATATTTCTTTTCGCTAAGCCCTGTGTCTTGTGCAATAGGTACAAATCGTTACAGCCAACCTCTAGTAGGGCATTAAATAAACGGCCGTTTGTAATTTTTAAAAGTTGCTCATAAAAGAAGTCGTTTCCCTTGGTGGCTATCGCGCTAGTTGATGTTCTATGTGTGTAAGTGTCATCATACAAAACAGATGAAGCTATTAAATTTCGTAGTTGTCCATGCCCACATTCCGGACAAAACATAAAAGACTGATCGAAGGTAGGCAACGTTTCAGACGTGCCCTTCTTCAAATAAATCCCAGTTAGAGGCATTGCAGGCGCCTCAAATACGATCTCTAAATGATCACTACCGCAGACATGGCAATTATTAGACTGGATGAATTTATTCATTATTTCAACTCGCAAAAAACCAATAGAAATCACCTCTATAATTTGCTTCCGAGAGTATGGCAATCCACTGGGGAATACTATAATTTGAAAGAGCCGTTAAGTTCCACTTCTGCAGCTGAACCTGTTCGCGCTTATTTCTCCAAGAATTTAGTGTAATAAATGATCTACCTTTGGATACGCGATTAATCTCATGCAATGCTTTCTTGCAGGAATCAGCAGGCAATTCACTTAGTGTATTTATGGATAGCACTAGATCAAAACTGTTATCTTCATAAGGAAGAGAAACTGCATCACCTACGTTAATTTCACTCCGAACATCTGGTAACGCATTAGTTACAGCGTAATCAGATATATCAATTCCATTTACCTTAACCCCGGGCAGAGCCTGCAAAAGGTCGTGTAATAGAAAGCCTTTTGCACAACCAATCTCCAAAACCCTATCACCAGGCTTTAATTTATAGTGCGACAGTATATCTTGTGCTACTTTGAACCAGTATTTAGGGTCGTAAGAATATCCTCCATAACCCTCGTCTCGACTACCATCAAAATAATTTTTGTTAAACGCTTTCGATCTACTTACAACCAACTGATCAAAAATAATGTCATTCGCTAGGTTGCCATATTCATCAAATTCGACATACCCATTACCAGCTTTCTTGCTCTCAAATCTTTTGGATATTGGACGCTTTTGGCGTGGATAGCGTTTCATCAAATCAATTTGCTGCCCTTTTAAACCGAAGGACCCATTAGAAACTGGATCTGAAACCACCATCAAAGATTTAAATAATGTGCGATCCAGAAACGGATACATATCCTCAATGGGGCGAGGCTCGAACTGCCCATCTTCTCCAACAGTGAATCCTTGTCGAGGAACAATCTCCTGTTTATCGGAAACCAGTATCTCACAGACAAAGGGGCCATCTTTGTTCATTAATTCATTTAATGAATTTTCCAGAGATTCCTGAGAACGTATTTGGTAAAAAGGCAAATCGAATGCGCCAGCGACCTTATCTACATTTAGCAAATGCAGACCTGAGCAGGGGGATGAACCGATAATTCGTCCATTTAAAAATTCATTCTGGGTAGTCCTTATTGATACATAGCCTCCATTATTAAATACGAATATTTTTATTGGCAGATTCAAATCTTTAATTATTTGAATCTCCTGCATATTAAAGGGAAAACTTCCATCACCGACAAAACAATATATCCGCGAATGCGGGGACGCGAAATGTGCCCCAATAGCCTCTGGAATCCCAGAACCCATTGAGCATAAACCCGCTGATAGAACAATTTTTTGATTTGTTTTAAGCTCAATAGACTGTAGGGATGAGTAAACAATTGTTCCCCCACCATCCACTACGAATATGTCACCCTCCTTGGAGTTCTTACTTAACAAATATTTGAAGTAGTACGTATTGACAAAATTTTGATTATTTTCAAAGTCGAGTGCGATTCGATTGAGCGATTTATACTGGTCATAGAGTTTTTTCCAATTTTCCTGTGTAGCGCTAGACGCAGCCCATTGACTCAGTTCTAAATTTATTTCATACAAAAACTGCTTAACGTCCTGATTAATGCCAACCTCAAGATTAATAGGGCAGTGTTCTAACTCATTCATATCGATGTCAACCATTACAATGTCTGCATCTCTAGCGAAAAACTCCGGACGCGTTCCTATAATTGTTGAATTTAGGTGGCTCCCGATCGCTATAATCAAATCACTATTTTGCAGGGAAAGATTTGCACCACGCTGACCAGAAAGGCCCGGCCTCCCAAGATTCAAATCATGATCTGTTGTAACCCAATCGACGAAATTCCATGTGGAAACAAAAGGAATTTTGAACTTTTCGACAAACTCTTTAAGATCTATTTCTGCACCTGATAGTCTTACCCCGTACCCTGCTACAACTACCGGCCTTTTTGCTGAGCGAATAAGTTGAGCGACTTTTGAGATGTCGGATCTTGAACTCGGTAACTGTACTTCAGTGATAGAGCACTCAGACTCAGGACAAAAGCCAATCAAATCATCAGAGTCAATGAAAGACCATTGAATATCAACGGGAATATCAAGCCAGACCGGCCCTGGTCTACCGTGACGTGCTAAGTAGATCGCCTTTTGCAAATGGTATTTGACTGTTTTTACGTCATAAATAGTAGTTGCATACTTAGTGACAGACTTCACCATTGAAACAATATCAACCTCTTGCGTTCCAACTTGTCGCAAATTTCGGCCATTTATTGTTTGATTGGTGCGTGCTTGCCCAGATATAAAAATGCAAGGAATCGAGTCAAGCCATGCTGCGGCAAGTCCAGTTAGTGCATTGGTTCCGCCAGGTCCCGTTGTAAAGATGCCGGCACCAAATCTTCTATTAGTTTTTGCATAAGCCTCAACTGCGAAAGCTGCACCTTGCTCATGGTTGAAATAAATTGCATCCAGTTTGGGGTTTTTCTCAATGGAGTCGAAGAAGTGAACAGCTGCTCCACCTGTAACACCAAAGAAGGTATCTACACCAAGCTTTGCAATCTCATCAATTACTAAGTCAGAAATCTTGACTTTTTTTCCCACGTTGTTTTCCCCACTTAATACGAAGACCTTCTAAGAACTCAAGGACGAGAAAAATATCAGTACTACTTAACTATCGTCGACTTTTTGAAAAAAATGACGTGCTTGACCACCTTCTACTGGAACGATTGATCCGATACAAAACGAAGCTAAGTTTGAACAAAGCAAAGCAACCATGGGGCTAATTTCCTCGGGTTTACCAAAACGCCGCAATACTGTTCTGTCTTGTAAATACTTTTCAGCATGCTCTGGCCTAGTCTTGAGAACCTCGGACCAATGCCCCTCTTCCGTTAAAACAACCCCCGGAAGAACTGCAGACATAACAATTCCCGTATTTTCAAGGGCGAGCACGCGGCCCATCGATCTAGAATAAGCTGTAAATGCGGCTTTGAGAGATGAATAAGAGACTGGACCGCTATTCTCCATCCCAGCGCCCGCTGTAATGTTAACAATTCTGCCCCAGTTCTTTTCCTTCATGCTGGGAATAACAGAATTATTAATCTCAATTGCAACCCCCATAATTAACCGGAATAACTTTGCCCAATCGTCAAGTGAGCATAAGGGGTCAAGTATTCCTAGCGTATCGCCAACATTATTCACAACGATGTCAATAGTGCCATGCTTTGCAACAATATCAGTAACGAGTGTCGATGGTGCATTTGCCTCGACAATATTTAAAACATACCCATCGTGTCCAGAACTAATTTTGTTCAAGGTATTAACTGTCGAGGTTACCCTTGAAGAATTTCGAGAGGTGACGATTACTTTAGCGCCCTCCCTAGCTAACTCCAATGCTATTGCTTTACCGATTCCGGTTGCGCCACCCGTAACTAAGGCTAATTTTCCAGCGATTCCAAGTTCCATATTCAACTCCGATTTGTAGTTGTGTTAGAAGGCATAAATATCTCGCGATAAGCACGACTAATAAGATGGCAGTCAGCACTATAAGTGATGTATCTGACGCCAGCATTTTTGAGATATTGTAGTTGGTTTTTGTTATTCGCTATTGAACCGACTACTAATCCAGCTTCATTGATTTTCTTCGCTAAATCAGAAAAGAGCCTAAGTAGCTCTGCGCTTTCTAATTCCCCAGGTACGTTAAGATAATTTGAAAGATCATACAAGCCAAGAAAAACAATATCAATACCTCCTATTTCTAAAATTTCATCGATATTGCTAATTCCTTCTCTACCCTCAACCTGAGCAATTAATAAAGTATTTTTATTAGCGGTTTGAGTCATCTGATGGGCGAAATCAGCAGAATAGTTACTAGCACGAGTGTAAGGTGAGAGCCCCTTAGTGCCATTGGGCTGATATCTTGACGCCTGTACAAAATACTTTGCCTCTGCTGTTGTGCTTATATTTGGTGCTTGTATTGCGTGTGATCCTATCTCTAGAGCGGGCACTATTCGATCAGACATCGCCCCTGGCACTCTGAATACTGGCGAAACTTGACGGCTTGTACAAACAATTGACATTAATTGAGCTGTTTCTAACGAAATTGGGGCATGCTCCGTATCAATCACGACAAAATCAGGACCAGCAGAGCAAATTACATCGACAAGTTCTGGGCTTGGTAAAGTCACCCAACTACCAATGCATGTTTCAGTAGAATTTTTTAGTTTTTGCAATAGCCAATTAGTAGTTAGCATTTTTAATTTCTTTTTAAATTTCTTTTTAACTGCGCAGCGACTTCTAGGATTAAATCCTCCTGACCTCCGATTACTTTGCGCTTTCCCAATTCAAAAAATATGTCTCTAGCGTCAACGCCGTACTGTTGGGCAGCTTTTTCAACATGCTTACTAAAGCCGGAGAATACCCCGGCTAGACCACTAACAATTGATGTTGGGCTAATTAATGGTGCTTTCTTTACAAATGAGTTAGCCGCTAAACGCGCACAGTCAAGTACCTTATACAGATCTATACCCGTTTCAATTTCCATTTTTTCAAATACAGCAACAAGCACTTCGAGCTGAGCATTGCCTGCCCCAGCGCCAAATCCCATAATCGCGCCATCAATCATTTTTGCACCATATTGAACCGCAACAACTGAATTGGCTATAGCCATTCCTAAGTTGTTATGAGCATGAAACCCCACATCAATTTCAAGCCCGTTAACCAAATAAGAAATTTTTTCCTTTACATCCTCAGGCAAGTACGCTCCTGCGGAATCATACAAACTTACACCTAGCGCTCCGTACTCTTGAAATTTCTTTGCCTCTTCCAAAAGCTTATGTTTGCCCACCATGTGACTCATCATTAAGCTTCCGACCACCTCACGATTCCGGCCGATAACGTAACGTATATGGCGCTCTGATATATCAGCTTCTGTACAATGTGCCCCAAGTCTCACTAGATCTACACCGATATCTAATGCCGGGCCTAGATCACGTGCAATTGTGGCAAAGCCAGGCATCATGTGCACAGCAAGCTTAGTTTTTTGTAAATTGTTACGAGCAATGCTCAAAAGTTCGCTATCAGAATGCTTCGATAATCCTACTTGGAAAGAACTCGCTCCTAGTCCATTGCCATGACCAACCTCAAGAGCAGATATACCAGCTAACTCTGCTGCTTTACAATAGGCAATTACATCTTGACAATCCAACTGATGTTGAATTGCATGATTACCATCTCTCAGAGTAGCGTCATGAAGCGTTACTTTCATTTAATTCCCCACAGACTGATTCAATAGTTTTATGCTACCAGCCATAACCTCAGCAACTGCAACTGCAGCACAGTTTATTATATCTAAGTTGCCTGCATATTTAGGCAAATAATCGCCAGCACCAGTAACTTTTAGCATTACCACTACTCTATTATCATCAACTTGTTTTGGCTCAAATAGCAAGTCGTACCCTGGTACGTACTTTTTGACAGAGGTCACCTGTCTTCTTACGGCTTCAACTATTAAATCCATTGGCGGATTGTTAATTTTAAATGATATAGATGTCTGCATATTTACAGGGGGTTCAGCTGGATTTAGAATTAATATAACCTTACTTCGCTTAGATTTTGAAAAATCTAATATTGCGCGCTCGGTATTATCAATATACTCATCCAAATTTACACGTGTGGCTGAACCGGCACTCTTAGACGAAATCGATGAAACTAGCTCGACGTAGTCTATTTCATTTACAACGCTGGAAATTGCGTTGATAATTGGAATACTTGACTGCCCCCCGCAACTAATCATATTAACGTGCTGCGTAGATTTGGCTTCTTCAATATTGACCGCCGGAACCACGGATTTACCAAGCTTGGAGGGCGTCATGTCGATCATTCCAATACCTGTTTTCTCGATCAACTGCCAATGCTTTAAGTGCGCTGCCGCGGATGTAGCATCAAATATAATGTCAATGTTTTCATGCTCTAGAACGGCATCAATTCCATGATCTGATGTAGGCACACCTAATTTCTGAGCAATCATAAGACCATCAGAGGCAGCACTCCTACCTGAAACCAAAACACATTTTAAATTCTCAGAACGATTGATTTTATATAAAAGATCAATTCCAATTTTTCCCGTTCCAATAATTGCTACATTTGTTTTTTTGGTTATTTTCATTTAAAACGGCCCCTTAAACCACTCCCCCGGCACATCATGCGGTGTTGGCTCTGGCAAACTTTGCCTTACTTGGCTGACATCTTTTCCCAACATCATCATGACCTTCTCTGCCACATCGGTAGCACGCACATAGAACCCCTTGGTAAGTGCCGGACTTGTTGGTTCTGGCACATCGGGCATTGCTAATCTAGCGGGGGCTGCTTTAAGTTCGCTGAATTTTTCGATTGCGACTCGTGCAACAATTTCACCCGCGACCGAGCCAGTCGTGAAACCAGAATCTAGAGTCAATAATCGACCTGTTTTAGCAACTGAGTCCATCACAGTTTGCCAATCCAGTGGCTTGATGGTGCGAAGATCAATCACCTCGCAGGAGATACCTTGACTCTCCAGATAGTTAGCGGCATGTAGTGCTTCTACTGTCATGTAGGACATAGCGACGATGGTTATATCCGCCCCTACTTTGGCTATTCTTGCTTTACCTAAAGGAATTCTGCAATCGCCCTCTGAAACTTCGCCCACCGTATTGTGTAGCCACCGATGCTCCAAAAAAACCACTGGATTGGGATCGAAAATTGACGCCAGCAAAAGTCCCTTAGCATCTTCAGGGGTCGTAGGCATCACTACCTTTAAACCCGGAATATGGGCAAACCAAGCCTGTAAATTTTGCGAATGGGTTGGTCCTTGCCCCCAACCACGCCCTAATATCAAGCGAATAGTAATCGGCACCGAAACCTGACCACCGAACATGTAATGCCATTTAGCAGCACCATTCACCAGTTGATCCAGTGCCAGTAAAAAAAAGTCTAACCGCTGGTGGGTCATTACTGGGCGAATACCACCCAGTGCGGCACCGATTGCGACACCTGTCATTGCATTTTCGGCAGTTGGCATGTCGAATACTCGTTTGGTGCCAAACGCTTGCTCCAGGCCTTTTGTAGTACCAAACACTGCCTTAGGATCTGTAACACCTAATCCGTAGCAGATT
>Ga0172373_10009701_pt1 | contig 11905 bp, 11 predicted proteins | sample Lak10m_2_FD_114546 | JGI IMG/M metagenome (GOLD analysis project Ga0172373, IMG submission 114546) | Freshwater microbial communities from Kabuno Bay, South-Kivu, Congo - kab_092012_10m | ecosystem: Environmental > Aquatic > Freshwater > Lake | place: Democratic Republic of the Congo... | reverse complement strand
GCCCGGGTAAACTTTACCAATTCTATGATGCAGCACGAGAGCATGAAGATCAAATTTTTCATGAAGCACAGTTGCAATGCGAATCATTTCATTTCCGAACAGCGCTTCGTATGCTTCAAATTCGAGATAAAGAACTTGTTTTCCTTTGTTCGGTGAACGCACAATACCTTCAAAAATAACTTCCGCTCCTGAATCTGCCGATCGAAAAGGAGATTCAAAAGTTAAATGCTCAGGATATAATTGGAAAGATGTTTTCATCCGCCGCTTACTGGAGGTATAAGAGCAATATGAACACCTGTATTTTCAATGACATCAGTATTGTTGGCGAAGGTATGATTTAGAGCTACCCGCAGAGGTGAGTGAGAGAACATGGGAAATTTTTCTTTGAAAGCAAATACAAGATCTTCGCATGTAATTTTTGGTTCAGTAAATTCAAGCCAACATGAAGAACCAATGGATTCTCTGAGCATAGCATATAAGTGGACTTCGATTTTCATTGACTTAGCGAATTAACAACCGAATGGCTGCGAATACCAAAATAAAGGCGGTTATTATTTTGAGGTGGGAAGTGTTCATTTTCAATCTTAAAATTGAATTGCCAATGAATCCGCCAGCAATTACAGCAGGAACAAGAAGAAAAAGTTTTGAGTCTAATTCTTCAAAATTGGGGAGGTTAGCTCCAAGAGCAACAAATGAATTTACAGCAATGAAAGATGTTGTTACAGTTGCAATGGATTTGTTCTTTGCAAACGAAGTGAAATGTAAAATTGGAGCTAAATAGACTCCCCCGCCTATACCGGTGATACCTGATAAAAATCCGAAAATACTGGCGAACGGATAAATGAAATAGGAAGGAAGTATAGGGGCAATTTTATTTACAAGTAGTGGAAGTAAAATGCCAATTGCAGCGAGAAGCAAGCCGTATCCGAGCCAAATCAGAAAGGTTTCATTCTGAATTTTCATTGATGCTGCAAGCAAGGCGAGTGGGGAGGAGCAGAGTAGAATGAAGAAGAGTTGTTTCCAGGGGACATTGGATTTGTGTGAGCGAACAAGTTGTATGAATCCAAGAAGGGCAACAGTTCCGTTACACAGGAGTGCTATGAATTTGAATTGGGGAATAGGAATAGATACGGAAAAGAAAGATCCACTTAAAATGGCAAGGTACAAACTGCCTCCACCAAATCCAGCAGAAGCGTAAATCAAAGAAACAAGGAAAAAACAAATAAGCAAAATGATCCACATGGGATTAGTTCGGCTTGTAGTTCGACATGGAAAGTTCTTTAAACGTTTTCCATCCGTTTTTGGTTTTGAAGCTATCTCCAATATTCAAGACATAATCGAAGCCGTTGTATTCAAAAATGACATCAATGTAATGAGCGCCCTCTATTCCGAATTCATTTCCGGGAATGACTTGAACTGATTTGAAATTGGCTTTTGACCAATCCAGGTTATAGTTTTCCGCAATGCGTTGCACAGACTCCATGGATAGAACCGCTAGGCCTTCCATGTTTTTATTCAGACCAATGGCTTTTCCGCGCTCAAGATTTTTTTTATCTTCAGGAAGTGTAGACTCATTGATGATATCACCGTATTCTTCTTCAGTTAAGAAAAGATTCTTCAATGCTTTATCATCATTCGATTTGACAGCTTCAAAAACAGCCTTTCCAAAATCTTCGGGGGTGCTTGGTGCGGAGTTGCAGGCAAAAAACAAAGCAGAGACAATGACAAAAAGTAGGTTTTTCATATCATGCGAGTTTAAGAAAGTGGTCCCGTCGCGAATCGAACGCGAATCCTAGGTTCCGGAGACCTATGTAATATCCATTATACTACGGGACCATCCAACGCCGGCAAAGATAATTGAATTCTTGTGCTTCTGTGAATGCAAAAAGCCAGTCATTCGACTGGCTTTTCTTAGTAGCGGTAAAGGATCATATTTCTAACTTCCTCGAAGAGTATGAAATGGTTATTGATCTCTACAATTGTTATTCATCTACTTTATAGGATTAAAAATGTAGCATCAGCAGTAATATAGCTTTAGTTCTCTTCCAAAATTTTCAATAGTCGTTGGTTTAAATACAATTTTTCTTTTCCAACTTTTATTGATTTTAAAAATCCGGTTTTTTCTAAGGTCATCAAATAAATTCCGACTGTTTTAGGGTTTCCGATATTTTCATCGATCAGATGTTGGCGTTTGGTATAAGGCAAGCGAAATAAAATCTCCACCAGGTCTTTCGAATAAATTTTTGGGAGTTTTATTTTAATCTCCTCTGCTGTATTTGTCATGGTATCTACAATTTTATTCAAGCGTTCGATACCTTTGATTGATGTTTCTTCAATCATATCCAACATAAACAATATGTAATTTTCCCAATCGTTGTTTTCGGTTACATTTCGCAAATGTTTGTAATAATCCGCTTTATTTTTTATGATGTATTCACTCAAATAAATTGCTGGAATGTATAGGAGCCCAGAAAGTTTGAGATATAACAACAATAAAATTCTTCCTGTTCTTCCATTACCGTCAGAAAATGGATGAATTGCCTCAAATTGATAGTGCATTAACGCCATTTTGATAAGTGGGTCAATGGTTTGAACTCCATGTTTGTCGAAAGCAGGTTCGTTGATGAACTTTTCTAAGTTTGCCAGTTTCTCACGAATAATAGCTTCACCGATTGGAGGAGTGTAAATTACTTCGCCTTTGGAGTTGCTTAAGGTTGTTCCTGGCGTGTTGCGAATAGTAGCCGTATTCTGTTTTATACACTGAACAATACCGATACAAAGGTTTGTTGTGATAAATGGTTTCTTTTTAATTTCTTCCAACCCAAGCCATAGTGCTTCTTTGTAACTCAATACTTCTTTAGTGGATGAATTTTCCACTTTTTTGTCGGCAACTAATGATTTATACAGTTCATCGTTTGTTGTAATAATGTTTTCTACTTCCGAACTGGCTTTTGCTTCTTGCAAATAAATCGTATCCAAAAACAAGGATGGATTTGGTAAATTCTTGAGCGTTCCATTCAAGTGTGCCAATGCTCTTCCTGCAGAAATGGTTTTTCGAAGTATACTTTTTGTCTCAATGTCTACCTTTGGAGGTAGCAATGGTAAGTCGTTGTATGGTATTTCTCTTCTGAATTCGCTCATTTTCTTTAAGTGTATATTATACGCTCGTAATTAATACAAGAGTAAAAATACTAAAAAAATACCCTCGTTTTTTAATGCAGGTAATTTTTACCCTCGTTGACTTTGCCAAATTGGTGCTATATCCCTACATGTCTTTGAAAATTAATTTTCTGGACTATCCTCCATTTCATTTCGGATGGACCTCAGGGAGGGGCTTAACTAAGAAAAGCACAGACCGCTGCGAGTTCTTACTTTTTTATTGTCTTAACCTTCATTCAAGCAAAGCTTGATTCAGTTTCATTCAATAAAAAAGCCAGTCAATCGACTGGCTTTTTTTAGTAGCGGGGACAGGACTCGAACCTGTGGCCTTTGGGTTATGAGCCCAACGAGCTACCAACTGCTCCACCCCGCAATATAAAATCCCGTTTGGGAGTGCAAATATAGCTAATTTTGTTCGAGATATGCAAGAAGAAAAAAAAGAATTAGAAAATTTACCAATTCACAAAGCCGGTTTTGTTAACCTCATTGGTAATCCAAATGCGGGAAAATCAACACTCATGAACGCGTTGCTAGGTGAGAAGCTAAGTATTGTTACTCCCAAGGCACAAACCACACGACATCGGATTATGGGAATTCTCAATGGAGACGATTACCAAATTGTTTATTCCGATACCCCCGGTGTTCTTGATCCGAAATACAAATTGCATGAGGGAATGATGAAAGCCGTAGGGTCAGCTTTGACCGATGCAGATCTGATTTTACTTGTTATTGATTTGTCAGACAATACCCCTTTCCATGCGGCTACGCTTGAGAAGTTAACCAAAGTGAAAATTCCCATTTTTGTTGTATTGAATAAATATGACCTTGCTGGAAATGAAGGCGCCAATGAAGCTTTTTCACACTGGCAAGCCATTTTACCCGAAGCTCGAATTTTCCCTGTTAGTGCTCTTGAAAACATTCATACGAAGGAATTGCTGAACGAAGTAATTGCCGTGCTTCCTGCTTCACCCCCGTATTTTCCAAAGGATGAACTTTCAGATAAGACCATGCGTTTTTTCGCAAGCGAAATTATTCGGGAAAAGATTTTTATGTTGTACGAAAGAGAAATTCCATACTCATGTGAAGTACTGATTGAATCATTCAAGGAAGAACCTGATATTACACGTATTTCTGCAGTCATCTTAACCGAACGTGACTCACAGAAAGGTATCATCATTGGTCATCAAGGAAAAATGCTGAAGCGAGTAGGAACAGAAGCAAGAAGAGATTTGGAGGCTTTTTTGGGAAGAAAGGTGTTCCTACAAACGCACGTGAAAGTAGAGAAGTGGAGAAATAATTTAAGAACGTTGACCCAATTGGGATACATGGAGCAATAATGGTAGTTTTTCCAAATGCAAAATTAAACCTAGGTCTGTTTATCACTGAAAAACGCGGTGATGGTTTTCATAATTTGGAATCGCTATTTGTACCTATTCCTTTGGCCGATATTCTTGAAATTCTTCCTGCGAATGCATTTCAATTGACGGTGACCGGACTTTCCTTTTCGGGTGACTACACGGATAATATTGTTTATAAGGCTTGGAAGCTATTGAACGAAAGGCACAATTGTCCACCTGTTCACGTATTTCTTAGAAAAATTATTCCGAACGGGGCAGGTATGGGTGGAGGCTCTTCGAACGGTGCATTCATGTTACAAGCGCTCAATGATCTTTTCCAGTTGCACATAGATAGTGATGTTTTATTAAACTATGCTGCTCAATTGGGAAGCGATTGTCCGTTTTTTCTTTACAATAAACCCATGCTTGTAACGGGTAGAGGGGAAGTGCTTACGGAAATCAACTTTGAATTGAAATCTTGTTGGCTTGTTCTTGTTAAACCTACGGTTTCTATTTCTACAAAAGAAGCTTTTTCAGGAATTTCTCCGAAGGCTTCAACCATGGATTGGCATGCATTTATTGCGAATCCAGAGGCGAATTGGAATTATTTACGAAACGATTTTGAAGCATCTGTTTTCCCGAATCATGCCGCGCTTGTGGAGATTAAAAAGACATTGCAGGAGTATAATCCGTTCTTCTGTGCTATGACCGGAACGGGAAGTACCCTATTTGCGTTATACGAAAAAGAGCCTCACATCAGTGAAGCTCTTTTTGAATCTTGTTTTTATTGGAAGGGGCCGTATAACTTTACTCACCAGCTGCTTCCGCTTTCGTAATTTCTTCGTCGATCATCTTTTCAATGGTCTCACGCTCTGCATCGGACAATTTCGCGTTTAATTTTATTTGCTTTTTCATGAAGCGAAACATGTCACGCTTGTGTATTTCATAGGCCATATAAACGGAGTAGGTGCCGTCTTCTTTTTTGTATTTCTCTTCACCAATCTTACGTAAATCAGCAATCTGTGTATTTGTTACTTCTCTCGCAAGGCTTTGGAATTTATCAGTAATCTCTGATTTGTTGTTTAGTTCTGTTTCTCCCAAATATTGGTCTGCCACAACTTTAATGTTGGTTTCAACTTGTTGAGCCAAAACTTTTTTTGCTTGAAGATCAGCTTTATTTCGAGCAACATTTTCATCCATGCTTTCGCCTTTACCTGTTCCTCTGAAGTAACGGTTGTTCGATTCATATTTGTCACCAGTAAATGGTTCTTTTACTTTTGTTCCAAGTGGATTACTTGAATTACAAGCCGCTAGTAGAACTAGAGCGATGCTTGAGTATAGGAAAAACTTTTTCATAAAGTTGCTTTTTGATTTCGATATAAATATAGTGCCAGAGTGACAAGAAGCAATTAAAAGCTCCATTTTTTTGTGTAGGTATTCCAAAAACTAATTCCAAACTTCAAGGTGTATTTGGCAGCATCAATGTTCGAATCGGCAGTTACAGCATACAGTCCAAATTTAAAAAGTTGGCGTTTGATTCTTACTGCGCGTTCGAGTCCCACGTATATTTCTTGGTGATAGAAGTTTTCACTTGGAATCATAATAAAGGCACCTCCGGCCGCTTCTTCTAAGCGTAGTTTATTTACAAGCGGAATTTTGTTCAAGAACATGCCTTTAAAGTGATGTATGTAATTTCCTCTGAAATATGAATTGGGAGTGAGAAAAGTGGGGCCCATGAGTTGGAAAGATGAAAGCGGATTGGAGAAAAAGAAATAATCAGATCCCCTGAAGTATTTGTATTCTGCAATGCGCAAACTGGTCTTGTTTACAAATGCTCCACCTAAGATAGACCAAGCACCTTCCCCAATGCGCGGTACGTCAAATTCGTCACGAGCTCCTAATTCTATATAGTCAAAATTAACTTCACTGTTCAAAATATTTGGAATTCCCTTTCTGTATTTGAAGAAGATTTCAGGATATTTAAACCCTGTGACAATTTTTTTATTTCGTTTATAATAATACGATTGACCAAGTCGAATTTGCATGTCGAGTCGAATTTCAAACTTTCGATATCTGGTAAACGAAATAGGGGAGTTTACGTCGCCAAAAACTTGACCCGACCAATTGTCTTGAATAAGGTTGTTGATGGGTTTTTGATCACAATAATCTACGGTTAATTCAGCATACATTCCATTCACAATTTCCATGCGTTGTGCTACAGAGAATTGTTGGTTGCGAACATAATTTGAGCGACTAAAAAAGGTTGTTAGTGATGCATAATCATTTAGCAGATCATAATAATCACCAAATCGTACAAACGTTCTTACAAACTTGCGAGGTAGATATGTTAAACCGACTCCCACTTTACCTCGAACATCTTTGTTATTGAAACCATAGTCTATCATACCATCGGTTTCAAGGTAGAAATCGTTATCGAATTCTTTTGAGAATGCCCCACTGAGGTTATGTCTGTATCCACCAATTCCAAAAAAGTTGAGTTGACTAATGATGGGGGCTATGTAGTAAGCTGTTCCTTTTTCTCTATTGCGAATGCCAATTCCGCTTAATGTTACATCCCAAAATGTTATTTTATTGTAGGCTGAATCTATTTTGTCATAGTAATTGGGTTGGTCAATTTCAAACTGCAAAGAATCTTGCATTTGAATATGCTTTTTCTCGATTAATTCTAGGGGTACAACCTGCTCATTGATCCAGTAACAAGAATCTCTATCTAAAGCATCTTGAGCATAACTTTGAATTTCATTCTTTGCTAAATTGAAGCGAACAGTTTGTTCAAAATCGTAGCTGGAATATGCCACTTTAATTTTACCCAAATATTGACTTCGTCCTTCAGTTGCAAGTGTTGTAAGCTCTTTCGATGAAGTGACCCAAGTATCTTGTATGGGCATGAATGATTCTTTCCAAAGGAAATCTTTGAAGGTATGCATGACAGAATTGTTCATGCTCAATTCAATTTTTCCAATGATAAACGTAGTATCTTGAATCCAAATTGTTCCGTTCAATGTGGGCTCTTCTTTGAAGAGGGGAGTACATTTTATCTTGTAAAACTTACGGTTGTATAAAGAGTCAATTCCAACCAATTCATATTTATAATTCAAAAATGCTGTAGGAGAAAGCGGAGAGACAATCATTTTATCGGCAAGCTCTTTTTTGCTTATGTTATTATCGAACAAATTGTAATCTGTAAAATAAAGCGGACTATTTAAGAGGTAGGGATCATCCCAACCAGCAAACTGACTCATAATGCCTTGCTCTCCGTATTCGATATTCATTCCCACACTAACACCCAATTTATCTTGGTCTACGACATGATCTTCATAGGCTTCTACGTGTGCTTGAATGTTGTTTTTGGTGTGATGAATTTGAGCAACAGATTCTAACAGGGTTTCAATAGACTTTATTTCTTTCCAAGACTTTTCTGTTGAGTCGGTTGTGTCACGTATCATTCGTGTAACTTCTAATGTTGAGCGAGAGTATATTTTGCAATTGTATATTTCTGTCTTTTTCTCCCAATCTGACCGATAATTGGATGCACCTTGAACAAGTCTTTTGGTAAAGGCTTTTCTATCAGCGCTAATGGTAATGGCATTTAGTTCACTTGTGTTTTCTTCCAATAAAATATTCAATTCTACTCTTTTTTCAAGATTGGAATTGACATGCACCAATTTTGATTTGTATCCCAATAAGCTAAACTGAATATCACATTCTACGTTAGGAACTGAAATGCTATACTCGCCTTTATCATTTGTAATGGCTCCAATAGAGGTGCCCGGAATGTATACATTTACCTGATACAAAGGCCTGTTTTTAGCATCACTAACAACTCCTTTAACCACAAAAGCCTCTGACTCTGAATAGAGAAAGAGGCTTAAGATTAGTAAGAGGAGATGTCTCATGAATTGGAATGACGTTTATTGAAACGGAAGGTTACACGCATTCTTTAATTCCGATGAAGAAAATTGATCGCCATAGAATTCTTTTCGAATATTTCCATTCCATAAATACAATACACCGGGAGTTTCTTTGTCATTACCCATGAGGTTCCAAAAAGGGATTACATCAATAACTTGATACGGGTATTTTTTTCCGGCAACTTGAAAGAATTCGTCAATCAAGAAGACTTCTTCATTCATGAAATAAATATACACCCTTGGAAAATTGGGGTCTTTTGATAATTCGGTGAGTTGCTTGGCCGCCTCACGGCAATGTTCACAACCGGGAACAAAGAAACACACAATGCGCTTGCCTTTGTTGATTTCCACTTTCGTGTTTTTACCATTGACATTGAAAATATTCAATGAAGAAAACTTCGAATCTACTTTTGGAGGCTCAGGCACAGCTACTTCCGTTGTGACAACTTGACCGTTTGTTGTAACACTTAATGTATCGGACTTTAGTGGTTCCTCTTCCACAATTGGACCAGATACCCCACCACCAGCAGTTGAATTGGGATCCGTTGGTTTGAACGGAAACGCCATGAACATGAATAGACAGGAAGAAGTAAATAGGAGTAATAAAATGGAAAAGCGATCCTTCATTTCCTGGGTTGGTACTATGCGATAAAGCCAAACAAGAAGTCCAATGGTGATGATGTTTTTTGCAAAAGCTTCAAACGGAGTCATAGGTATCATCTGACCGAAACAGCCGCAGTTCCCATTGAATGGACCATAAATAACCATTTGATATGTCAAGTGAGTACAGAAGACCAACAGTAGTAAAATTGTTGAAGGAATGACCAATCTTTTCAAAAAGTGTGGCTGAAGAATGGCAATTCCTAAGGTTAATTTGATGCCAATAATTAATCGAGCAAAATATGGGGCTGAAGACCAGTCGGCAAATCCGAGGTCTATGAGTTGTTTTTCAAAAGGCCAAATGGGAAACATTTTCGCTATTCCCGAAAAAACAAATAGTCCAAAAATGAGAATACGCAATGACCAAGAAATCCAGATTTTTTTATTTTCCATGATTCAAAATTAAGGGTTTAAATGAAAACAGTTCCGAGTTTTTCTAAAATCGTGCCGTTAACAAGTTTCAAATTCATTTCATTAAAACTTTCTGAAGTCTTTTACCTTTCACGTATGAATTTTGTAAAAAAAATCGCTTATCAAATTCTAATTCTTTGGGGTGTAGTTACCCTGGTTTTCGTTTTATTTAACGTGACAGGTAGTGATCCTGTCTCGCAACTGGTTGGGGAGAGTGCAACAGAGGAAGTGAAGCAAAACGTTAGAACAAAATTGGGCTATCATAAAACGGCATGGATTCGCTATTGTGAATATTTGAACAATCTTTCTCCTGTGGGCTATTATCAAGAACAAGATGCTCAAGGTGCTTTTAACATGGACACAACCTTAATTCGCGGTGTACAGATTTTTTCAATCTCGAATTCAGGAATTTATTTGAAGTGGCCTTCTTTTGGAAGATCATTTATTACAGATCAATCGGTTTTTGAATTGTATTTTGAGTCATTTCCAGGAACATTACTTCTTGCTATAGCAAGTATTGTATTGAGCATAATCATTGGAATTCCATTGGGTATTTGGGCATACAAGTGGCATGGCACGTGGTTAGATAACCTCATTTTGTTCATTAGTGCCATTGGTGTTTCGGGACCGTCTTTTTTTGTAGCCATTTTAGTTGCATGGATTGGTGCAGTTTTATTGCAACCGTATACCGGATTAAATATGACAGGAAGTTGGTATGAAGTGGATGTTTGGGAAGGGCGATACGTTAATTTTTCAAACATGATTCTTCCCATGATTACGCTCATGATAAGACCATTAAGTGTCATTGTTCAATTGGTGCGAAGTTCAATGCTTGAGGTCATGTCTATGGACTATATACGAACAGCGAGAGCCAAGGGAGTTTCTGAATTTAAAGTGCTTTATAAGCATGCTCTACCCAATGCATTGAATCCTGTTGTAACAGCCATTTCAGGTTGGTTTGCTAGTCTTTTGGCTGGGGCTGTTTTTGTTGAATTTGTTTTTGGTTGGAAGGGTATTGGTCAGCTCATGTATTCTGCTTTGGAAAAGCAAGACCTTCCCATCATTATGGCTGGCGTAATTTGGGTGGCCATTATTTTTATTCTCGTTCACGTTTTGGTTGAATTCATCTATCGAAAACTAGATCCTCGTATTTCCGATTAGCCTTTTCGAAATGAATAGGTTGACATGGGTGATGCATGTTCATAATGGCTCATGAGTATGGGATGATTGAGGTTCAATACGTGTTCTATCCATTCTTCGTATTGCAAGAATTCTAAATATGGCGATGCTATTTCAATGGTGTCATGATTACTGAAATAGATAATTTCATTTTTCGGGGGAAATGATGAGGGGAAAACTTGATTCTCTAACAATGAACTTCTGAAGGTGTGATTCAATATGAAATCGGCAAAAGCCAATTTTTCAGGTTGAATGGATTCATCTAAAATAAGTTCGAATTTAAAATTACGTTTAATGAATTCAATCAGGTAAATTGGAATGTGGTAAGCGGCATCGATTCGAATGAATTGAACCCCGCAATTCGCCAGTTGTTGAAGATGATGCACGAGGTATTCTTCAACTTCTTGGTATGTGTGATTGAGTTGCCAAACGTCGGTCCAATTGGTGTTTACAGGCGATGCTTGCGTGGAGTACTTGGCTAGAATATGCTTTGGTGATATGTGATTCAATACCACATCTATTCCAACATGAAGATTTAAATTCTGAGCTGTTTTGCAAAATTCCGCGAAGTCATTCCAATCACCGAATTCGGGTTTTATTGTGTTGTGCGAAGTAATGCAATACGGAGATGCTTGTGATTCAAAAAAGGGAAGTAATAGCACATGTGTAAATTCGTGTTCTTTCAATTGCGATAGGGCTTTGGAGGCCAAATGAAAGGACTTGAATTCAGGAATAGACCATTCAATGATTTTCATTGTCTTTTCTTTTTACCATCATCATACCATCGCGCAACGGAAGTAAAACGTTTTCAAACTGTTGGTTTTCTTGAATGGCCTTGTTCAACTCAAGCAAGACTTGCGTGTCTAAATCTTTATCTGCCAAAGGTTGTATGACTTTTCCGTTCCAAAGTACATTGTCTATGAGAATGATTCCGGTTGAACTCACATGTTTCGAACACCAATCCCAATACTGCAAATAACCTTGTTTGTCGGCATCAATGAAAATGAGATCAAAGGATCCGTCCAGTTCATTCATGGTTTTTTTCGCGTCGCCATACCTTGTGTTAATCAATTTCCCTTTGATATGTTGAGGGAAATATTTCTGATGAAAATAAGATAGTTCGTCATCTTCTTCCAACGTAATAAGTTCACCATTTTCTTTTAATCCTTCCACCAAACAAAGTGCGCTGTAACCCGTATAGGTCCCAATTTCTAAGATTCTTCTTGG
>Ga0172373_10009700_pt1 | contig 11905 bp, 9 predicted proteins | sample Lak10m_2_FD_114546 | JGI IMG/M metagenome (GOLD analysis project Ga0172373, IMG submission 114546) | Freshwater microbial communities from Kabuno Bay, South-Kivu, Congo - kab_092012_10m | ecosystem: Environmental > Aquatic > Freshwater > Lake | place: Democratic Republic of the Congo: South-Kivu... | reverse complement strand
TCATTTTCAATTTTTCTATTAGATTTATTTTACAAGCTTGTAAAACATCATTAAAAAATCCCTGTTTCTCAGCATTCCAGAGGTTTTATGGCCTATTTTACACGTTCGGTCCCTCTGGGCCTAGTTTAGAAGCACGGAAGCCTACAGATGTCATTGATTTTGCAGATATTACCCGCTGTGCGGACCGCAATAGACTTAGCTTTGCTGCTCAAGAAGAACGTGAACCTTTTATCAAACACGTCGCCAATGAAACATACCAAGAACTTAAAGAATGGCATAAGCTCTTAGGAAAATCTGTCAAAGAAATTGAATTAAAAGAACAAGCTATGTTGACGGGTTTGTACACCGCTTGGGCCAAAGCTATTTTAGACACCTATGACGATAATACGCATTCTTTAGAGAAAGCACTGATGATTGGTGGTATTGCTGGGAAAATGAAAATGGACGGGGTTTCGGCAAAGCATGAACAAGACCTGCTTCTCCAGGCCATGAGTCAATACGAAAAGCTTGCGAACAATATCAAGCAAACCTTAGAAGCTCCATCACCTCTCCTTCAGGGTTGCTCAAGGGAAGCACAAGAAGAGATTATTAAAGCGTCTTCCCGTTGTCAGACGCTTACAGGTCAGTTTATGCCGGGTGAGTTTTCTAAAGAATGTATTAAGGCTGTGGACCAAACGAAGATCCAGGAGCAAAGGTCGCAACAAGTGCGCGGGACGATTCATCTCTTACGCAAGCAGCAAACGCAAGAAATGAAACATGAAGTCACTATTGATTTCCAAGCAGCTTCCGATTATCAGCAGCAAAAAGACCACCAACTTCAATTAGCTGTTCAGAAAAGTTCTCAGGTAGCAATTGAAAAAGTGAATGATCGCGGGTTTGAGCGTTAAGTCTTCATTCCTTTTAAAAGTTAAGATTGTAATTAATTCTGCAATCCTCAAACAAAATTAAAAAACATAATTCATAAACGAAGCAAAAAAATAATAGGTGAAAAAAGTTAAAGATTAACGTTGTAATATTTTTTGTAATTAGCACAGAAGATAAATTATATTTAAATTGTTCTTTATTTGTTTCATGCGTTTTGAAAACATTAAGAATTATGCACACTGCAGAACGCCTTGCTTCTTCAATTTCAAGGCAAAAAGGTTCTGTTCTTCATCTTTGTTACAGGCAACATCATAGGCTAGCTGTTGCAAGAAAGACCGTAGAAAAAGAAGATTTATATGAACTAACCGAGCATGCTTTTTATTTAAAAGCTATATTAGGAAATCCTGCTGTACACTTTATAATGGCAATTCAACCTAGTGCTTTATCTTCATCTGTTAATTGGCTTAATTGGGATGAGGAACTTGATCTTTATACGTATGCACCATCTAATAAAAGGGAATGGACTGAACGTTTAAATAGATTTACAGAAATAGGTGGTGTCGATACAACAAAAATAGATACCACAGAAGAATCACCTTCATTCATTGATGGGGCAATTGAAGACACAAAAAGAAATGGCTGGTGTGTTACTAGCTAATTTATTGCTTTTTTAACTATTTATAATTTATAATTAAGAAATATACGTAAAAATATATCGATTTATGTACAAAAGAAGATGTTGGCTAAGTTTTTATCATTCATTTATTTTCATGGGTATAATGATTGCGCATACTGCCACTTGTTCTCAATCTTATGCGAGTGCCACTGAACAAGCTGAGAAGATTAGCATTTCTTCTTCAAAGAAAATGCCTTTTAAGCTCGGTCTTGAATTACAAGAAATCAGCAGTCTATGTAAATGGGCACTAAATGATAATTTAGTTCAGAAAAAACCAATTTTCACTATTAGAAATCACGAAGGACATAAGCTTTGGCATGTAGAAATCGATACTAGTGATATTGAATTTGTTACGGAACCTTTTTCTCCTGATCAAAGATTATTATTACAGCAATCTGCTCAAAGCATTCGTCAGTCTATTGAAATATTAACTGCAATGTTAACTCAGGAAGGTATTGAATCAGTAACGTTCTCTCAATGGACTGAGCAAATTCATCAAACTCTAGGAAGCTTAGGGTACTCCATAGACTTTGGTGAGATTATGGGAAGAGTGGCTGAAGAACAAATACACAAACCTTCAGCAATTTGGAAAGCTGTATTTAACCCTCAAGCAACTATTCAACATCCCTTAGAATCTACCATCTGCCTATATTTTAATTTGTTTGGCTTTGACAGTCCTTACACCGCACAATTTGTTGCTAGTTTACCTGGCGTTGATCGATTTAAAGACGCCATGAAAAGGGGTGATGGAGCAAAATTTAAAAGGATTTTCGATTCCTACATTAACGAAAAAATATGCGGTCTGGCCTTTCTACATGCTTTAACACTTATTCGAATGACTCCCACGGAAGGTATTGCAGATAATGATAGTATGCTTTTAGCAGAAACTTTTGCATCACTAAAAGGGAGCCAGCAGGTTGATGCAAAAATGAAATTATCACTCATGTCACGTCGTCCCTTTTCCCTTATGTTAGAAGAGATTGGTTGCCAGGGCATTTACACCACTAAATTTTTTATTCCGATGTTTATGAGAGATTCTCAGAATATACCTGGGAATAGAGCTTTTCTTTCTTTTTATCAAGTCCCTACTTTATTCTCCAAGACAAATTATGGGGAACAATTTTTTGATCCATCAACAGCTCAGGTTAAATCCTTATTAGGGCTTATCCCCTTTTTTGATGAAGCTTTTTTGGAAGAAAATACAAACTATGAAGAAAAATTCCTTGATGTCTCGACAGGAGATATTAAACGCAGTTCGTTGTTGGAAGTGAGTCCAGACATAGCAAGAACCTTAATAGCATTTAGAACAAATCGCGATATCGTAAGTGCTCTATTAGAACAAGGCATAATAAGCACAACCATGGTTAGAAATTTTAAAAAGAGTATCAAATTGAATACTGCTGAGGTAATTGCTGATTCTTTTGCAAAATACTATGAACACTCTGTCAGAAGTATCGATGCTCCTGAAGGAAAAAGATTTCATTTTGATGGAAGTAGTATGAGCTTGATTCCGTGGCATTATGACGTTCTTTCCCCACCGCTTTTACAAGATTTAAATAACTCCATGGGGCGTTTGAATCAAGGTATGAGTGCAGAAGAAAGGCAATATGGAGAAGCTATTGTGGAGATTAGATCCATTAGAAACGTTGCAACTCGTTTTCTTGGATCTTATCTTGAAAATCCTCAAATAAGACTCGGAGAATTTTTGACAACCCCAGATGAGTATTTAGAGAAGGAATTTCTTGCTTTATTTGATTTTTTGAACGCTTTTGGGGACAAAAATATAGTTGATTTTTCTGCAGGATTACCCTATGCAGTACTTAGAGATGGCATGTAAGGAGATTTCATGATGATTAAAAAAACACTCAGCGCTGCAATAATAATACTTCAGCTTTCATCTTCTTTTGCTGCTTGTAATGATAAACTTCTTGATTTAACCAGCGATGGTTTAAATACAAAAATATCAGCAGGTGTGACGATAACAACCACGATGATCCAGGAAAAATTAGGCTTTCTATATACCCTGGATGGAATTGAAGGGAAATATAAACAGCCTGAAGCTTTTAATAGGCTTTATGCAAAAATTATTGATATGGAAAATATAACACCAGACTTCTTAAAGTTTTCACAGAATTGTCGAAGCCTGTATAGTAGCCTAGAACCAGGATCGAAAGAACAGGTAGCAATTTATTTGCTTTTGGAAAAGGTAAGCGAAAAATACTTGCAAACAAGAGAAATATTACGAAAGCATAAAGCATTCATTGAATCAACCAAAGATGAAGAAGATTTTACCCAAAGCAATGCTACGTACGGGGATGCTGATAAAATTTTTGATATGTTTTCTTCACATACTTTTGTGCACTAATGGGTTTCTGAAAAGAAAGTTCTTCATCTTTGCGTTGAACTACAGATGAAGAATAAAAACTTTCTATTTTAAAAATATGCAACTTGTTTAGAACCAACCTGGCCCATTTTTCATAATTTATTATCACTATCAGCACTATTTTCAATTAGTTCATTTGCTTTTATTTCATTAATTCTAATGCCTGCAGGAATGTACTTTCTTAAATTTTGTACTGCTTGTGTTCTAGTAATAGGAGTAGCTCCTAGCAAATTTGTACGCAAATAATCTTCTGAAACATTACCAAAAGCTCTGAGTTTGTGAAGCAACGTATAGGTGAAGATAACAGGATTTAGTACATCCTTTTCTTTTCTGCAGCATCTTTTAGCTCTGCCAGACCATGAGCTCTTAGGAAACTTACCATTAACTCTCATCTGATCAACTACACTTAATATTTCTCCAATAGACATTTTCGTTGATAAAGTTCCTTCAAAAACAGAATCTTGTTCTAGCTCTCTTTCATTGTTATTTTTTCGTTGGGATAGAGAATACTCCATAGCTCCCCCTTTGGAGGAACAGCAAGATAAAAAGCTACAACACCCAGAATCTTGAGGCAAAGAAAGGTTACTTTTTAAAACGTTTAAATTATCTTTTGGAAAAAATGTTGAATAAGCTTTCTCATCACCTACTATCCAAAACACTTGCACTTTTGACTTAAAGGGCTTCTTCGCATCGCTTGTAGATTTTCTCCAACCAGGAGGAACTGGCCTTAACCTAATCATTAGATCATAAATAACAGTATCACCTCTCTTGGCATGGAAAACGACATCTAAGCACGAGGATTCTATCCAGTCTATATCTTTATATGCAGATTGACAGCAATGAGCACCTATAGCCCCTCCTGCAGTTCCACCTACAATCGCTCCTGGAACACCTCCCACAACACCGCCTGCTGTTGCACCAACTAAAACTCCCCCAGCTGCAGCATTACCAGCTGCTTTCCGTTCTTCCTCTTTTGCAATGGCTACACTTGATGATTCTCCACGTGCTTCACTTAAAGCAAGGGGATAAACATAAAAACCAGTTATTACTCTACCTTCTTCTCTCATTTCAGCAGAATAAGCAACAATGAAGTTCAGTAAGAGAAAAGCTAATAATATTTTTTTCATCTCGCACCTATAGGCCTTTCTCCCGCAAATTCTAAACTTTCTTGATATCCTAGCGTTTGTATTCGCGTTTTAACTGCGGCAAAAGCTTTTCCTATTGTATCTGCCGATGGGGCACCATAAGGCTCAACACCTAGCCAAGCAGGAAGTTTATACACAACGATAGCCGTTGCGGGCACGGCTATTGTTCCTGCTATTAATCCACCTAAAAGTGTTACCGTTGAACCACCTATGACCGTTGTTCCCTGGACTACTATTGTTCCCGCCTTACTAGATAAATCAGCCCATGCCTCACTGGGCAATATTCTGACTGGAAGGCCAACTTTACCAAAATCAGCAAAAGACTTGACCATTCTTGGATAGTCATCATGATGAACAAATGAAAGAGAATTTTTTAAAGGAATAAATGTTTTATACTCATTTGCAAACTGAGCATTACCTACACTTGATGTATTAAACGTCACTAATTTTATTCGATTTCTTTCTCCTGGTATTTGACCTTGAGTCAATGAACGAACGGTATCAATTGCTGACAGACTTGCTATCGCCCCTCCTTCTTTTAATCCGGTAAAAACAATATCCTTTGTTGTATTTAAACCCCGTATTAATTCCTGTAAGCTTCCCTTCGAACCAGCAACGCAATCCGCACAATCTTTTCTCAACGTTCCTGAAAAACCAAAGACATTTGCATTTGTCTCCCCTGGGAACCAATCACCACAAAGAAAACCAAAATATCCTACAACATAACACCGTGGATGTTCATATATTCGTCCCACCGGATTTCCAGTATCTGCTTTAATAATTTCTCCAACTTGCTGAAAATTATTTGTTTTTTCGTTTCTATAACTAACAACAGCCACTTCTCGAATTGCTAATATATCTTGCTGATCATAGCTCGTTAAATCTGCAGCTGCCAAAGATTGCATGGTATTTACTATCCAAGCTCCGCTTAAAATGAATTTCCAGATTTTTCTCATCTCTTTTCTCCTTCCATTAAGGAATTACGTGAGGAAAATGTACCCCGAGCACTCCCATATTTGGTTCTAGCCCTAAACTATCTATACTTGTATACAATTCACCTATTACAGCATCACGCGTAATCGGCATTCCGGATCTATTAGCATTTAATACCCTGGCTAAAGACGTTCCTGCAATACCCACTCCTAAGCTATTTAATAAACGACAAGTAAAAACAGCAGGATTAATGACGTCTTCTTCCACATTTTTTTTGTTAGTTTTTACTTTACCTGAACAGGAGCTTAGAAAACCGCTAGGTTGAAGTCCAACAACAGAATTCGCAATATCAAAAATCGAAACAGGTTCAGTCAAAGTTCCTCTAAATAATTCTTCCGCTCCTATAGCAGAGTGTGGTATATGGACGTGGTCATCTTCGGGACAGAAAAATCTATTAAGATCTAAAATTGTTTTCTTTAATCGACGTGCTTGCCCATCCCCAGCAAATACTAAATCATATCTTAAGCATTGACTCATGAATAATTCAGATCCATCATTTCTCGCATTTCCTATTAACCATCTCATCTCTATTCTTGATGAAAAGACTTTTTCTTGATCTGTTAAACAGTTTTTCCATCCTCCTCCTGTTGGTCGCAATCTCATTGTCAAATAATATAATGTTTCATCCCCTTGCGTTGTATGGAAGGCTACATCTAAATACGACGACTGGATCCATTCAATATCTGTTTTTAGCCTTTCGTTAGCCCTCGCTTCTCCTGCTGCTTCGCCATACTTATAGCCAACCCAGATACCAGTACCTAAGCCGACGACCCCTCCAAAAGCTGTTCCAGCATAGATTGTCGCGTTAGTAGCTGTAACACCTAATAATTTACCCCCTACAACAACACTGCCGGCTCCGACGCCAGCTCCTATAACGCCACCACCTGCTGCTCCAACTGCAGCATAAAATTTCCCTGAAGCAGTAATTTCCTGATGCTCCATCTCACTTAAAGTACTGAGAACAACATTACTATGTGTTATATGAAAAGTTGTCCTTATTGGCTCTGCACTTGAATCATCGATAGCGCTGTGCTCATCAGCCGAAAAGACTGATAAATAACTAATGCACGAAAAAACAATTAAAGATTTTCTTAACATTTATATCTCCTTCATATTATTTAAGATTTCTATTTCTATATGCAATTTTACCTGCATCATTAGGTCGTTGATCGTAACCCATTGTTTGAAGAATAGTTTTCGTTGCCGTGTAAAAATCTAAAATTTGATCAAATTCCACAACGCTATGACCAAAAAGACCTGCTCCCATGGTTCCTGCTGGTATGGGAATAAGCAGTCCAATTTCCGTTTGGTAAGGATGCCCTACTAATCTTGTAATACTATGCAACCCTCCAATTACGGCATCATCTTGTTGTTGGAAACTAACAATATTCATATTGCCAATCACATCATAAAGACTTTCGTAAAAATCTTTATCTCCAAAACAGGCAGGATTAACAACAAGGGCTTTGATTTGACCAGGTCTAGGTTCCTTACCTTCCAAAAAACGCGTAGAAAAACTTGCTGATGCCAAAGATGCTAAGCCACCCCCCATGCTATGCCCAGTAAATATAAATTCTAGCTCTTCAAGCGCTACTCCCGTATCACGAAGAGCAGAAGATAACTGTCTTTCAAAAGAAGGAATCGCTGTTTTAATAACCTCACTGTATCCCTTATGAATTTTTCCAGAAAAAACACGCCCTAAACTCGGGTGTTCATATCCTTGATGATCATAAAAATCAACCATTTCTAGATTCCCAAGAGTGATAGCTAAATCACCTGCAAATCGAGAAAATGTTGATGGTCTGGTTCCGTGATAGGATACGATTACCTTTTTATCTAGCTTATTTATGCATACAATTCCTGCGTGATGTGTAGATTCTATCTGTTTATCGAGAAAAGGATAAACTTTCCAAGTTTGTGCTACTACTTCTCCATCAGAGGAAATACTTTCAAGAGTTTCTTCAAAATTTAACGCTGTCATATTTTTAACAGCAGCTGTTATCCCCTCAAAATCATCAGAGGTACGATAAGATTTACGGCAAAAGTGGTGCACTGCTTGCAAAGTAGGAAGATCAAATCCCATTGCACCTAAATAAACATCTGCACTAAAACCTATCGATAGGAAAGAAAACCAAAGAATAAAAAGACGAAACATCTTTCAACCTATAGCAACTGAATTATGGTGATAGAAATAAACTAAAATAGAAGTTGAAATTTAGTTTACTTTCATGGATTTTTTTATGTTATATTTTTAGTTTAATCTTAAGAAAATTGATTGTTTCCCAAAATATTTACGTTAAAGGGTGGAAAATCTATTTTGTTCTTTACTTTACGGTTGAGCGTCACGAAATATAAGCGACAACAAAATCCTTAAATAATCACTCTTCCTGACTTTTTTCTAAAAACGTGCTACTGCTTTTCAATACAACGTATTTCCCAATTCATTGATGGATATTGAACACCTTCAATCTTTGATAAAACACCAAGAATCTGAAACGCTTGAATTTAAAAAATCAACTGCGCAATTGAAACCTGCGTTAGAAACAGTCTGTGGTTTTTTAAATGCAAAAGGAGGAGTTGTTCTTCTCGGAGTCGCAGATAATGGGAATATTATTGGGCAAGATATTACCGATAAAACAAAACAAGAGATCGCTCGAGAGATTGATAAAATTGAACCACATGCCAACATTCAAGTGGAATATGTTCATTGTCCTAATGAAAAAACAGTTATTTTGCTAAAAGCACCTAAAGGGTCACACATCCCCTACACGTATGATGGCAGAGCTTTCAAAAGAATACAGTCGACAACATCTCAAATGTCCCAACAGCAATATAAACAATTGCTTACACAAGGAGGACAATTCAATTGTAGCTGGGATGAAATGCCTGCAGCTACTTTTGATCTATCTTCATTAAATCAAGAAGAAATTCAGCAGACCATCAAACAGGGTATACAAGCAGATCGTATTCCCCCAGAAGCATTGAACGACGATATCCCCCATATGCTAAAGCGCTTGAAACTCATGAAGGACGATACTCTTACCAACGCTGCCCTTATCCTTTTTGCAAAGAATGATCATTTGCGTGATTATCCTCAATGTCATCTTAAAATGGCGCGGTTTAGAGGAATAGATAAAACAGGCGATTTTATCGATAATCAAAGTGTTGACGGTAATGCTTTTTTTCTTTTAGCTGAAGCAACCATGTTTATGAAGCGGCACCTTCCTATTGCAAGTACCTATCAACAAGACAAATTTGAAAGAATTGATGAACCAACATTGCCCGTCCTTGCGGTACGAGAAGCGTTAATTAATGCTATTTGTCATCGGGACTATTCGAACCGCTCATCCTCTATTGCTCTTGCTATTTATGATGATCGCTTAGAAATATGGAGCTACGGATTATTACCACATGAGCTAACGGTGGAAGATTTAAAGAAATCCCATACGTCGCATCCCCGAAACCAATTAATTGCCGATATCTTTTTTAAACGTAAATTGGTAGAAAAATGGGGCACCGGCACAACAAAAATGATCGATCTATGTGAAGAACGTCAGCTGCCTCCTCCTGAATTTACAGAATATTCAGGTGGGGTATCCGTTACTTTTAAGTTTAAAGAACCTATTCGAACAATTACTAAAACTACTGTTCTTTATGAAAATCTCACTCCAAGACAGAAACAAATTATTGATATTCTCACCAAGTACGGTATTTTAAGATCTCGTGATATCCTTACAAAGCTTGGAGAGCCTATTCCTGAGCGAACATTAAGGTTTGATTTAGGTAAGCTACGAAAGTTAAATATTGTTGATAAACAAGGACAATCCAACACGACGCGTTGGTTTATAAACAAGAATAAATAGAAAAAGTTCGGCAAAGTTCGGCAAAGTTCGGCAACAACCAGGAGAAAATCTGGTAATTCATTAACGTTAAGCCCTTTCTTAGCAGATTTATAGAGGTTCGTTAAAGTAACTTCGCCTGTTTACTGGGTGGTCTTGTTCGCTTGTCGCCAGCAAAGGATCTATTCCTATCGATTCATGTTCAGACTTACAAACAGTTTCTACGCCTAGATCCAACGCCACCAAGGGTTTTGGTTTCAAAGGTTTGTCAATAAAAATGGGATCTCTATAACCGAGATTAAGATAGGAAAACGAAATCTTTGTAATCGGAAAATTTCCCGGTAGTTTTAAGAAGGCTTCTAAGTCCTTAAGCATCATAATTTGGCTTGCCGTTACTACAGGTCTTGTTTGCTTTTGGTTGCTTAGGTTCACCCCATCACGCATTTGATGCGCTCCAAATGAGATACTTTCAGAGGCCTCTTGTTTCTCCTGCTCACCTAAGTACTTTGCTACTCGACCTGCTACCTCTGTATCGACATTTCTGAATAAGACTTTGGTTCCTGTTAAATTTGATAAACTCTTAGTCACAGCATGACCATAAATCTCTTCGAGTTGATGGAGGTCTTGAAATCCGAGGACAAAACATCCTCCATATTTACGAATTTCAGATAACCCAAGCATTAAAGACGGTAAGCGGTTTAATGACGCAAGTTCATCAATAATAATCCACGTACGACTCCCCTCTCCTTCTGAACGCTGCATAATCCCCTTAATCATCAAGGATATCCACGCGGAAAATAAAGGCTTTAAGAACTCCCGTTGATCAGGTTGGCAACTTAAGAATGTCCATGTCTTATGGTTGTGTTTTAAAAAATTTAACAACGAGAGAGTATCTTCTTGCTGCTCCTTTCTTCCTTCTCTTGATACCTCATCTAATTCTTGTAATGAGCGTAGGCTAGTTGCTAATGATGCTCGAACACTCAAGGCAGTTTTATCAATTGCTGGATCAACGATGGAGGAGACGGTAGTTCCGCGTAACCGTTCTTTCAGTGCTTTTAACGGCAAATGCAAGGTCATGTTTAAAAGCTCTTGATACGAGCATCTATCATTCTGTTTTAAAAACCGCACAGATTCACAAAATACCTGTCGAGCACTCTGTGTCCAAAATTGATCATACGACTTCCCTTCCGGAATGAGTGCTTCCGCAATTTCGTCTAAGATATAATCTTGGTTGCCTTCTTGCCAAAGATTCCATTTTTTAGATCGTGCATCTAGTGGGTTCAATAAAATGTCTTTGGTTTCATCAAAAAACCGTGCAAAGATTCCACCGGTTGTATCAATGACAATGGCTTGATCACCTTTATCTCGAATTTGCTGCAATAGTTGGTGAATCAGGTTGGATTTTCCTGAACCCGTGGTTCCGGTAATCATCATGTGCTGAAATTCAGCATTTTTTGGTAAAGGAATCTCTCCGATCGCGTAAGAGGAAGCTCCGCGCTTTAATACACGCTTTTTTAAAACCTTTGGTTCCACGCATTCAAAGCCACTAAGAACTTGTGTTTGCTTTTTCTTATTCCCCATTTTTATCCAAAACCAAGACACTAGTACCGATCCAACGATGGCAATCAGAGCGCTTTGTAAGAGCTTCTTGATAAGAGATAAACTGATATAATCCAACATTCGCAGCACAACATCTGAATGCAGTATGGTGTAATCACTTACGGAATACCCTTGAGAATCGCCTACATGGTAAATCACGCTAGAGGGAGATAAGGAGGAAATCGCCGACGGACAGTTACTCATAAAGTATGCTTTTGCGTATACCCCTACCAACCAAAAATCCTGCCAAGGATGTTCGAGATAGACGAGCAAGGCAAAGCTCAAGAGAAAAATCCCGAGACTTACCTTAAAGGTTGCTACCATCACCTGCTTAATCATGCGAATCTTATGAAGCTGGGTTTGTCCCCCTTGCGTAAACGAATCGCCAATCATATTAAAGCCTCCT
>Ga0172373_10009699_pt1 | contig 11905 bp, 11 predicted proteins | sample Lak10m_2_FD_114546 | JGI IMG/M metagenome (GOLD analysis project Ga0172373, IMG submission 114546) | Freshwater microbial communities from Kabuno Bay, South-Kivu, Congo - kab_092012_10m | ecosystem: Environmental > Aquatic > Freshwater > Lake | place: Democratic Republic of the Congo... | reverse complement strand
CGGGGTGCTCTGCGCGCCGGAGGACCGCGACCGGGTAGGGGAGGCCCTGCTCCGCCACTCGGGCAGCTTCGGGTACCGGTGGGAGCGCATGGCCCGGGAGGTGCTCGCGCGGCACCATCACCCGGTCCGGACCGCCTTCGGGGAGGTCAGGATCAAGGTGGGCAGTCGGGCGGGCGCGGTGGTGCACGCGGCGGCCGAGTACGAGGACTGCGCGGCGCTGGCGCGCGCGGCGGGCCGCCCGGTGGCCGAGGTGATGCAGGCGGCGCTGGCCGCGTGGGCCTCGCGATGAGCCTCGCCGGGAGCGACCTCCTCGCCCGCCTCCTGGAGTCCACGCCCGCGGCGGTGGTGGTCGCGGACCTGCGTGGACGGGTGGTCCTCCTCAACGACGCCGCCCAGCGGCTCCTCGGCTACGGGGCCCGGGACCTGGGCGCCGGGCTGCACGTGGCCGATCTCTACCGTCGCCGCGAGGACGCGCGGCGGGTCAGCGCACGCCTGCGCGCCCGGCCGGAGGGCGTCGTCCCCCTGGACGACATGATGGACGTGACCCTGCGCGCCGCCAACGGAGACCCGGTGGCCTGCCGGGGCGCGCTGGCCTTCGTCCACGGCCGGGACGGGACTCCGGTGGCGACCCTGGGCGTGTTCCTCGACCGCCGGGAGGTGACGAACCTGGGCGATCGCCTCCAGGACGTCACGGCGCAGGTGGAGGTGGTGGAGCGTCGGGCGGCTGGCATCTCGGTCGCGGCGGCCGCCTCCCACGAGCTCTCGCAGCCGCTCACCGCGGCGCTCGGGCAGGTCGAGATGCTGCTCCTGGATCCCGCCCTCGCCCCCGCCACCCAGGACCGGGTGGAGCGGGTGATGGACCAACTCGAACGCATGCGGCGGATTGTCCAGGACTTCACGCGGACGATCACCCAGCGCAGCCCCCCCAGCCGTCCCGAGGAGGAGCGATGACGCCCGCCTTCCCCCAGGTGGTCGTGCCGGTGCACCTCGACGCGCGCGACGCCCCCGTCCTCTCCGCCGTGGACGCGCTCGCGAGCCGAGGGCTGGTCGGCGCGGTGCACCTGCTCCACGTCGCCGAGGTGGGCCGCACCTGGCTCGGCCGCGCCCCCACCGTGCCCCCGCGCCCGCCGGCGCTCGACGCGCTCGTGGCCGCGGTGGACCGGCGGCACTCCGCCACCGCGGTCAAGGCCGCCTACTCGGCGGGGCGGACGGTGGACGTGGTGGCCCGCTACGCCGCCGACGTGGGGGCCGACCTCCTGGTGGTGGGGCGCCCCGAGGCCCCCCCCGACGGCGCCGGGTGGACGGAGCTCGGCCTGCGGCTCCTGCGGCTCGTCGACGCGCCGGTGCTCGTGGTCCCCGACCGGGTCCCCCCGGGGCTGGTACGCGCGGTGGTGGGCATGGACCTCTCCGACTCCGCGCTCCTCGCGCTCGAGGTGGCGGCGGGCGCCTTCCCCGACACGCGGGCCGTGGCGGTGCTCGACGCGTCCGCGGAGGGAGGGGAGGCCGCCCGGACGAGCACGCTCGAGGCCTACGCCCAGGCGGTCCGGCTCGACCCGCGTCCTCCGCTCGAGCTGGTGGACGGTCGCAGCCCCACCGAGGTGCTCCTCGCCCAGGACGCCGACGTGGTGGTGATCGGCTCCCGCGGCCTCACCCCGGTCGCGGCGGTGCTGCTCGGGAGCACCGCCGAACGGCTCGGGTCGGTGTGCGTGCGTCCGGTCCTCGTGGTGCGTCGCAAGGGCGAGCACCGCGGGTTGTTCCAGACCCTCTTCCGAGGCCCGGGTTGATCCTCGCCGTCGCGTTCGCGTTCGCAGTCCAGGTCGTCGCGCGGGACGTGCCCTGTCCCTTCGGCACCGGCACATTGCGGGTGTTCGAGGAGGTGTCCTCCAACACCTTCGGCGGGTGGGACTCGGACCTGGCCAGCTACTCCACCTCCGGCCAGTACCGCGAGTACGCGGTGTCCAGCTGCGCCGACAACCTCTTCAGCGTGTACGGTCGGGACGCCGACCTCGTGGTGCCCCCGGCCCAGAAGCCGGCGGTCGAGGCGGCGCTCGCCGCGGCCACGGCCCGGGTGCGGGACCGCGCCTCCCCCGAGACCTGGGAGCGCTACCTGGTGGCCGCCGCGGTGTACGCGGCGCTCGGCCGGGATTCGGTGTTCCTGGGGGACCTCCACACCCAGGCGAGCTGGGTGGCCCGGGACCAGGCGGTGGGCGTCTACGCCGGGCTCCAGGGCCCCGGGCAGGCCCGCGAGCTGGTCGACGCGGGGTGGCAGGAGCTTCGCAAGCCGCTCTCGCTCGGCGATCGGAAGAAGGTCCTCTACAACCTGGCCCGCGTGGCCCACCGCGGCGGGTTCGGCGCCGAGCGTGACGGCTTCCTCGCCGCCTTCGAGGCGGCCGGGTCCCTCTCGCCCGAGGAGGTGACCGCGGTGGCCCGGTTCCGGCGCTACGCGCGCACGGTCGAGCCGGACCTGCAGGCCCGGGGGGTGGAGCACTACCTCGCCGCCTTGCGCGGGCAGCTCGATCACGACGAGCGGGTGCGGGTGGCCTACGTCACGGCCGACCTGCTGCGGCGGCTCGGCCGGGAGGAGGAGGCGGTGCCGCTGTACTTCCTGGTCGCCAACGACGGGAAGGCGCCCGACCAGCTCCGCAGCCTCTCGCTCCTGCTCGTGCAGCCGCTCGCGGACCGGCTCGACGCGACGCGGACCGGGCTCCCGGCGGCGCCCGGACCCTGAAACGTATCGGATGTGTCGGGGGGCGGCCGTCTCCCGACCCGCCCGGGCGCGGTACGTTCCGCGGGTGCTGACCGAACGCTTCCCCTACTTCTTCGACGAAGGGCACGCCGCGTGCGAGCGGCGCGCCGCCTTCCACCTGGCCGAGGGCGATCTGCGCGCACGCGTGGCCGCGCTCGGCCGCGCCGGGCTCCTCCGGGAGGGGCGGACGGACGTCCGCTCCATCGCGGTGGTGCGCTACCAGCTCGCCTACCGGGACGCGCTGGACGACCTCGCCTTCATCATCCAGGAGCTCGGGACGTGGCCGCTGCGGCTGGCCGGCGGTTTCGAGGCGGAGGTGGCCGAGGCCGAGTCGGGGGCCGCCGTCACCGCGTTCGCGCTGACCGAGCCCGAGGCCGGCAGCGACGTCAAGGGCATCGCCACCGTCGCCGAGGCCGACGGGGCCGGGTACCGCCTCACCGGGGTCAAGCACCTCATCTCCAACGCGCCGTCCTGCCACCGGGCCACGGTCTTCGCCCGCCTCGGGGATCAGGTGGCGGCCTTCCTGGTGGACGATCCGCCCTCGGAGGCCCAGGCGGTGGCCGGGCACGACATCGGCCGACTCGTCCTGGACGGGACGCCGGCCCGGCTCGTCGCACCGCGTGGCCTCCGCCTCGCGCTGGCCACCCTCGAGCGCTGCCGTCCCACGGTGGGCGCCGCGGCGGCCGGGCTGGCCCGGCGGGGCCTGGACGCCACGACCTCGCACCTGCGCGGGCGTCAGCAGTTCGGAGCGCCGCTCGCCCGGCTCCCGGTGGTCCAGTTGCGGGTCGCCGAGATGGCGGTGGACTGGGAGACCTCGCTCCTGGCCACCCTGCACGCGTGCTGGCGCCGGGACACCGCCCCGCCCGAGGTCTCCACCGGCTACGAGAGCGCCGTCGGCAAGTACGCCGCCACCGAGGCGGCCGGCCGGGTGCTGGATCAGGCGGTCCAGCTCCACGGCGGCGCTGGGGTGGAGGAGTGCGCGCTGGTACAGAGGCTCTGGCGCGAGGCCCGCCCGCTCCGCATCTACGAGGGCGCCAGCGACGTCCTCCTCACCCTCATCGCCCGCCCCTGGCTGGAGTGACCGTGGCCGACCGCTTCTGCAACCTCGCGCAGTACTTCCTCGACCACAACCTGGACACCCGGCCCGACAAGGTGGCGCTGCGCTTCGAGGACGAGGTGTACACCTTCGCCCAGATGGCCGCGTGGTCCCACCGGATGGGCAACCACCTGCGACGCCTGGGGGTGCGCGAGGAAGACCGCGTGCTGCTCGCGATGAACGACATCCCCGCCTTCGCCGCCGCCTGGTTCGGCGTGGTCCGCATCGGCGGGGTCATCACGATGATGAACCCCATCGTTCCGCCCGAGGACTGGGCCTACTACCTCCGGTACACCCGGGCCCGGGTGCTGATCAGCGAGCGCTCCTTCGTCGACGCGAACGCGCCCGCGATCGCGGCGGCGCTCGACAACCAGCTCGGCGCGGTGCTGATGGTGGACGACCCGGCCCACGTGGCCGCGGTCGCGACCGAGTCGGCGCAGTGCCCCTACGGCGACACCGACGCGGACGACCCCTCGGTGTGGCTCTTCTCCTCGGGCTCCACCGGGAAGCCCAAGGCGTGCATGCACGTCAACGGGGACTTCGTGTTCAACACCGAGCAGTACGCCAAGAAGGTGCTCGGCATCCGCGAGGACGACGTCACGGTGTCGGTCCCGAAGCAGTTCTTCGGCTACGCGACGGGCACGAACCTGATGTTCCCCTGGGCGGTGGGCGCCACCACCTGCTTCTTCAAGGAGCGCGCCACGCCCGAGACGGTGTTGGGTGCCATCGCGCGGTTCCGGCCCACCATCCTGACCAACGTTCCGACGATGATCGCCAAGATGCTGGAGCACCCTTCCTGCGCCACGACCGACCTGTCCTCGGTGCGCATGGTGCTCTCCGCCGGCGAAGCCCTGCCCGCCGAGCTGTACCGGCGCTGGACCGAGCGCACCGGCGTGGAGATCCTCGACGGCATCGGCTCGGCCGAGATGTTCCACATCTACCTGACCAACCAACCCGGGGACGTGAAGCTGGGCACGCTCGGGAGGCTGGTGCCCGGCTACGAAGCCAGGATCGTCGGTGCGGACGGCCAGGAGCTGCCTCGCGGAGAGATCGGCACGCTCATGGTCCGCGGCCCGTCCAACGCCTACGGGTACCACCGGGACCGGACCAAGTCCCGGACCACCTTCCTGGGAGAGTGGACCACCACCGGGGACCAGTTCCGGGTCGACGAGGAGGGGCGCTTCGTCTACTGCGGTCGCGCCGACGATCTGCTCAAGGTGGGTGGGGTGTACGTGTCGCCGGTGGAGGTGGAGAACTGCCTCCTCACCCACCCGCGGGTGCGGGAGTGCGCGGTGGTCGGCTTCGAGCGGGACGGCCTCACGTCCACCTGCGCCTTCGTGATCGCCACCGAGGGCCCGCAGGAGGGCCTGGACGTGGCGCTCCAGGAGCACGTCAAGCGCACCCTGGCCCCCCACAAGTACCCCCGGGTGGTGCGCTTCCTCGACGACATGCCGCGGAACGACCGCGGCAAGGCGGCGCGCGCCGAGCTGCGCCGGATGCTGGCGTGACCCCGCTCGCGGAGCGCACCTCGCCGCAGTGCGGCCTAGCGGGCGCCTGGGCCATCCTGCCCACCGGCTCCTGCGAGGCCCATGGGCCCCATCTCCCGCTCGACACCGACGTGCGCATCTCCACCGAGATGGCCCTGCGGGCGGCGCACCGGCACGGGAACGCGGTGGTGCTCCCCTGCCTGCCGTACGGCGTCACCCGCTACGCGGGCGCCTTCCCGGGCACCCTCTCCGCCTCGGCCGAGACGGTGAGCCGTCTCGTGGTGGAGATCGGGGAGGACGCGGTGCGTCAGGGGGCCATCGGGCTCGCCATCGCCAACTCCCACTTCGAGCCCGCCCACATCGACGCCCTCTTCGCGGCCGCGACCGAGCTGCGTCGCCGTGTGTCGGTGCCGGTGGTGTACCCCAACGTGGCGTCGCGCCGGTACGCCGCGCGTCTCGGGACGGAGTTCCAGTCGGGCGCCTGCCACGCCGGGAGCTACGAGTCGGCGATGGTCCTCGCCATGGCCCCGCACCTCGTGGACGAGCGGGCGCGAGCCGGGCTCCCCGAGGTGCCGGTGGATCTCGCCGCCGCGATGCGCAACGGCGCGCGGGACTTCGTGGAGGCCGGCGGCGAGCGTGCGTACTTCGGCGCCCCCGCCGCCGCGACCGCGACCGAAGGCGGGCGCTGGCTCGACGAGCTCGGCCAGATCCTCGTGGAGGCGATGGTCGCCGGCTGAACCCCGAGGGGGCGCCCGGCTACGTTCCGGCCGCGTGCTCCTCCCCGTCCTCGCCGGTCTCTACTTCGCCCAGGGCCTGCCCTTCGGCTTCTTCGGCCAGGCGGTGCCCGTCCTGCTCCGCCAGGGCGGAACCAGCCTGACCCTGATCGGCTTCTCGAACCTCGTCGCCCTTCCCTGGGCGCTCAAGTTCCTCTGGTCCCCGCTCCTGGATCGGCCAGCGCTCCGGGCCCACCGGGGCCGGGTGGTGTTCGCGATCCAGGTGGTGACGCTGGGCGCGCTCCTCGCGGTCGCCGCGGTGGACCCGGCCACCTCCATGCCGGCGCTGCTCGCCGGGGTGTTGCTGGTGAATCTCCTCTGCGCCACCCAGGATATCGCGACCGACGCCCTGGCCGTGGACGGGCTGAAGCCGGCGCAGCGGGGTCTCGCCAACGGGCTGCAGGTGGGGGGCTACCGGGTCGGGATGGTGGTAGGTGGGGGGTTCCTGCTCGCGCTCGTGGAGGACTGGGGTTGGGCGCAGGCGGTGAGCGTGCTGGCGGGCCTCCTGGCGGTGGCCAGCTTCCCGGCGGTGCTGCTCCGCGTCCGTCCCGGCGCCCCGCCCGACCCCGCCGTCCCGGACACCGCCAACGCGCTCGGCCCCTGGCTGGCGCGCGCCGAGACCCGGCAGTGGCTCGGGCTCTTGATGATCTACAAGGCGGGGGACGCGTTCGGGACCGGGGTGGTCAAGCCGATGCTGGTGGACCTCGGGCAGGGCCTGGCCGAGGTGGGCTACCTCTTCGGGAGCCTGGGGTCCGGGGCCGCGGTGCTGGGTGCCATCGCGGGCGGGGTGGTGATGGGGCGGCTCCGTCGTCCCCTGGAGGTCTTCGCCGGGCTGCAGGCGCTGAGCCTGGGGCTGTGGACCCTGGTGGCCGCCTTCCCCAGCGAGTCCGGCTGGACCGCCGCGGTGGTCACGGAGCACTTCTTCTCGTCGATGGCCACCACCGGGCTCTTCGCGGCCATGATGGGCGCCTGTCGGCCGGGCCGCTCCGCCGCGGACTACACCGTCCAGGCGTCGATGGTGGTGGTGGCGCAGGGGGTCGCGTCCATCGCCGCGGGGATGTCCGCCGACCTGCTCGGGTACGTGGGTCACCTCGCCCTGGCGACCGTCGGCACCCTGCTCGTCGTGCCCGCCGTCCGCATCGCGCCGCGGGCCCCCTGGGGGTGAGCGGTCCGGGAGGTCGGCCCGGGTCCCCTCAGCACCGGAGCCGCATCAACTCACGGGAGCGCTCGTGCGCCGCCGGTGAGGGGTGACCCTTGGCCGTGGAGTGCGCCCAGGCCTTCTCGATCTGGTCCACGCAGTCGGGGCTCTCGCAGGAGGTGTCCCCCTGGTCCACCTCGACCGGTCCGATCCGTCGCGCCGCCTCGTTCGCGCGCTGGCGGAGCACCTCGTTGCGGCAGCCCACGCCGATCAGGGCCCGGAGCATGCTGTCGCGCTCGTCGTTGGGTGCGGTGTGGATGGTGCGCTCGATCCTGTCGATGTGCGCCTCGAACCACGCGTCCGGGGTGGACTCGTCCTGGTGGGCCAGCTGGCCGAGGAGCGACCACCCGGCGCGGCGCTCCCGGGCGTCGGACGCGCCGATCCATCGGGCCGCCTTGGCCGCGGCGTGGGGGCCCTCGGCGGCGAGCATCGCGACGTAGGAGGCGCAGGGCCGGGTGGACTCGGCCTCGGCCGCCCACCGGTCCAGGTCCCCGGCGCTCATGCGGGCCGGATCGGCCACCTTGACCGCCAGGTTGCGCGCGTCGTAGTTGCCGGTCGCCCACAGCGCGTCGGCCAGGTCGTGGTCGACGCCGATGCGCTTGCGCAGGGTCTTGAGGGTGGCGAAGCTGACGCCGTACATCGGCGCGGTCACGCCGTGCCGTCGCCACGTCTTCCGGTACGGCTCGGTGCCGGCCGCTTCGAGGGCGGCGAGGGCTTCGGCCAGGGACATCCGGGGGGGAGGGGGCTTCTTCATTTTCGGCTCGTAGGACGTCGAGACTAGCCGGTCCGCCGAGGGCCGACCACCGCGCGCGGCCGGGCTCCGAGCTACGCTCCCGGATGCGAAAGAACCCCGCGCCGCCTGCCGGCGTCGTGCATCGGCTGCGACACGTATCGGAGTGTCTCGCGGGGAACCGGTGGGGGGATCCGGTCGAGCGGGACGTGCTGGTCTACACCCCCCCGGGCTACGACCCGAGCCGTCGGTACCCGCTCTGGATGGACCTCGTCGGGTACATGGGGTCAGGCGCCTCCCACACCAATTGGCGCCCGTTCGGACTGAACCTCCCCGAGCGGCTGGACCGGCTCCTCGCGGCCGGCGCCATCCAGCCGGCGGTGGTGGTCATGCCCGACGGCTTCACCTCGCTGGGGGGAAACCAGTACGTCGACTCCACCGGCGTCGGCGCGTACATGAGCTGGCTGTGCGACGAGGTGGTGCCCTTCGTGGAGGCGCACTTCGCGGTGGCCCGCGATCGGCGGCGCCGCGCGGTGTTCGGGAAGTCCTCCGGCGGCTACGGCGCGCTCGTCCACGGGATGCTGCGACCCGACGTGTGGGGGGCGCTGGCCTCTCACTCGGGCGACGCCTACTTCGAGTACGCCTACCTGACCGACTTCCCCCGCCTGCTCCGCGAGCTCCTCAACGTGGACGGGGATCCGGCCCGGCTCCTCGAGGCGGTCGCCTCGAAGGAGAAGCTCGGCTCGGACCTGTCCCACGCCCTGATGAGCCTCGGCATGGCGGCCACCTACGATCCCGACCCCGACGCGCCCCTCGGCTTCCAGCTCCCGGTGGACGCGCTGACCGGGCGGGTGCGCGAGGACCGCTGGACCAACTGGCTCCGGTGGGACCCGGTGCGCATGGTGCCCGATCACCTCGAGGCCCTGCGCTCGCTCCGGGGGGTCTACGTCGATTGTGGTCGCCGCGACCAGTACCACCTGCTCTGGGGCGCCCGCATGGTCCACGCCGCGCTGGACGCGGGGGGCGTCGCCCACCGTTACGAGGAGTTCGACGACGACCACTCTGACGTGGACTACCGCATGGACCAGAGCCTCCCTTTCCTCTCCTCCGCGACCTCGGAGCCGACGTGATCCTCGCCCTCCTCGCCGCGTGCAGCGGCGCCGACCCCGACGACAGCGGCGCCAGCGCCCCCGAGCCCCTCGTCCTTCCCGCCGATCCCGCCGAGATGGGGGTCCCGGTGGGGGTGCGCACCGTGCTGGCCAACGATCAGACGATCGAGGTCTGGTACCCGGCCCCCGACGCCGTCGCCGGGGAGCCCACCGAGGTGATCGACTTCGGGGTGTTCGTCTCCGACGAGGTGAAGGCGGTGCTGGGCGACATCGCCTTCCCGCCCCTCCCCACCGCGGCGGTGCGCGATGCCCCCGTCCGGGTGCCCGATTCGCCGTACCCGGTGGTGGTCTTCTCCCACGGCTTCGGCGGCGTCCGCGTCCAGTCGGTGGACATCACCGTACACCTCGCCTCGCGTGGCTACGTCGTGGTGGCGGCGGATCACCCCGGCCGCATGATGACCGACCTGCTGCCGTGCCTCTTCTCCCCCGCGCTCGAAGGCTGCGATCTGTCGGGAATGACGGGGGACGACCCGGCCGTGGAGGACGTGGGGGACGTGGCCGACTGGCTGGGCGACGCCCAGGCCGAAGGTGACTTCGCCGGCACGCTCGACCTCGACCACCTGGTCATGACCGGGCATTCGGCGGGCGGCGGCACCACCCAGGCGATCCTCGAGAGCGACCCTCGCTTCGGCGTCGGCATCTCCTTCGCGGCCGGCGCCGCTCCCGACTCCGAGCAGCCGCTGCTCCTCATGGGCGGGAGCTGCGACGCGTTCGCGGACGACGCGAGCATGCAGTCCGCGCGCGACGCGGTGGAGGGTCACGGAACCCTGGTGCAGATCGCCGATGCCGGGCACCTCGCCTTCTCCGACCTGTGCGAGCTCGAGCTCCTGGAGCTGGCGGAGACGGTGCTGGAGCCTCGCGACGACGTGAACCAGCTGCTCCTGGGCCAGCTCGTGGCCCTGGCCAGCGATGGCTGCCCCGAGGCCGTGCCCGACCCGGCGCTGGAAGCGTGCGGGGAGAGCTACCTGCCGATCGAGGTCTCCGACCCCATCGTCCGGCACATGGCAACCGTCTTCCTCGACCAGCAGGTGCGGGGGGAGGGGGACGGGGTGGTGGCCGGGGCCTTCGCGGAAGCCACGGTCCGGTGAGGGTCGTCCGCGTCCGCACCGGCCGGCGCATCGCGCCCTGGGACGAGCCGGTGGGCGCGCTCCGGGTGGTGGGCGTGCCGATCGCCGACCGGCAGGAGCGGGCCGCCCGGGCGTGCGGGCTGACCTGGGCGGGCGAGGCGGACGAGGCGGGCTCCGACCCGGACACGCTCTGGTGGGACGACGACGTGGATCTCTCGATCCCCGCCTTGTCCCACTTCCTGAAGGCGGGGCGCGGGAAGGGGCGCCTGGCGCTGGTGGAACGGCCAGCCGGCCGGGCTCAGTTGGACGCGGACCTGCCCGGGCCGACGTGGGAGGGCGAGCCCACGCGGGTGCATCAGGTGGGTCGGGGGGACCCGGTGGTGGTGCCCCCGGCGGGCTTCGGAGGGGTGGCGCGTCTCCCCATGGGCGTACAGGTGCCCTGGTTCCTCTCGGCGCGGACCGCGGTGACGGTGCGCCACTGGACCCACCTGCTCCGCGCGAACCTCGCCGCCGCCCCGGTCGCCATCGGGGACGCGCTGCTCATGCGCCCCTGGAACCTCGCCTGGACCTGGCTGCGGAGCCCGCTCCGCGCCGGTGCGGGCCGCCTCGCCGCGGTGGGGCGGGGGTGTGACATCCACCCCACGGCTCGGCTGGAGGGCTGCGTGTTGGGACGGGGCGTGCGGGTGGGCGCCTACAGCGTGCTCCGCGGCTGCGTGGTGGGCGACGAGGCGATCGTCGAGGACCACGTCACCGCACGCGGGAGCGTGATCGGGGACGGGGCGCACCTCGCCAACTACGCCATGTTCAACCTCTCGGTGCTCGGGCGCGGTTCGTCCATCGGGCACATCGGGGCGCAGGCGAGCATCCTCGGCGACGGGAGCTTCGTCGCCAGCTTCGCCGTGCTGCAGGACCTGAACTTCGCAGGCACGGTGCGGGTGCGCGACGGGGACGTGCTCGTGGACAGCGGCACCCCCTTCCTGGGGGTGGCCGTGGGGCACCGCAGCCGCATCGCCTCCACCCTGGTCATCCCCCCGGGCCGGGCGGTGCCGAACGACGTCGAGCTACACGTGGACCCCGAGTTCCGGGTCGCGGACGTGCCTCCCGGCCTCTCTCCCGGCCGGTACGTGGTCCGGAACCGCAAGGTCGAGCCCGCGTGAGCGCGCTGGACTGGCTCCTCTGGGCGATCGCGGCCGGCGGCGCCGGAGGGCGGCTCCTCGCGCTCCGAGGGCTGGGCCGGGTGTTCGACCCCCGCTGGCGCCTGGACCCCGCCCCGGCGGGCCAGACCTCCACCACGCCCGTGTCGGTGTGTGTGCCCGCCCGGAACGAAGCGGGCAACATCGCGCGCCTCCTCGGCTCGCTCGTGGCCCAGGACCATCCCCACCTGGAGATCGTGGTGGTGGACGACGCCTCGGAGGACGCCACCGCCACCCTCGTGGCCGAGGTGGCGGCTCGGGAACCCCAGGTGCGGCTCGTCCGGGGGAGCGGCCCCGCCCCGGGTTGGACCGGGAAGAACTACGCCCTGCACCTGGCCACGCAGCACGCCACGGGAGAGATCCTGCTGTTCGTGGATGCCGATACGTATCATGACGTGTCGGCCGTTCGCACCGTCGCGGTGCAGATGGACCGCGGCCTCGACGTG
>Ga0172373_10009697_pt1 | contig 11907 bp, 11 predicted proteins | sample Lak10m_2_FD_114546 | JGI IMG/M metagenome (GOLD analysis project Ga0172373, IMG submission 114546) | Freshwater microbial communities from Kabuno Bay, South-Kivu, Congo - kab_092012_10m | ecosystem: Environmental > Aquatic > Freshwater > Lake | place: Democratic Republic of the Congo... | reverse complement strand
TAATTTTTTGATGAGCAGACATCTAGAAGAACAGTCTCTAGAAAAAGCATTTTATCAACTCGCCGATCGCTTGATTGATAGTCTGCATCAGGGTGAACATTTAACGATTAACTTAGAGAGTGAACGTAGTCAATTCACCAGATTTAACCATGCTAAAGTCCGACAGTCAGGAGTGGTCGCCGATGGAAATGTGACCATTTTGCTGATTTATAACCAGCGTGAAGCTTTTGCTAAGTTTCCATTTACAGGCGATCGCAAAATTGATATGGCTTATGCGATCGCTAATCTGGATTATCTCAGGCAAGAAGTTGCCCAAATCCCTGAAAACCCTTACCTAGTCATTCCTGAGAACCAAGGCTCAAGTCGCGAGGTTTATCAAGGTAATTTGTTAAATCCAGATGAGGCGATCGCTACAATTCTCACGCCTTTGAATGATGTTGATTTTACAGGCTTCTATGCTTCAGGTTCGGTAATTCGCGCTAATGCAAATTCCGCAGGTCAAAGACATTGGTTTGCGACGGATTCTTTTTTTGTGGATTATTCGATGTTTGTCCAGACTGATTCAGGTGAAAAGGCAGTTAAAGGTATTTATGCTGGCAAAGATTGGGAACTTCAGGCTTATAAGCTACAGATTAATCGCTCGCAGCAACAATTGGTAGCATTGCAAAAGCCGAGTAAAACTTTAGAACGTGGTCAGTATCGTACTTACTTTGCACCTGCAGCATCATCAGAGTTACTAGCGTTTTTAGCTTGGAGTGCGGGAGAGTCTAGTTTACAGCAGAGTAGTAGCGCCCTTTTAAAGTTAAAAAATCAAGAACGCTCTCTCTCCCCATTGCTATCCATTTGTGAAAACTTTACCTATGGCAATGTACCGCGTTTTAATGATTTAGGCGAGGTTGCTCCTGAATATTTACCAATCATTGCTGAAGGGAAGCTTGTTAACGCATTGGTAAGTTCACGCAGTGCAAAGGAATATGGGAAGATTGCCAATGGTGCTGATGAAGGTGAATCGATGCGATCGCCTGAAGTTGCCGCAGGAAGTTTAGCTGAGACTGATATTCTCAAACAGTTAGATACAGGGCTTTATCTATCCAATTTGCATTATCTCAATTGGAGCGATCGCAGTGGCGGTAGAATTACTGGGATGACTCGCTATGCTTGCTTCTGGGTTGAGAATGGTGAGTTTATTGCTCCCATTGAGAACCTGCGTTTTGATGATAGTATCTATGACTTTCTTGGTGAAAATCTCGAAGCTTTTACCGATTTTCGTGAGTTTATTCCTAATACGGGAACCTATGAAACGCGATCGCTTGGCGGTATTCTCGTTCCAGGAATGCTAGTCAAAGACTTTACATTCACTCTTTAAGAACCGATTGAGTTGCCTCTCATGCGCTAATAATCTGAATTTGCGTAGGATTTTCCTAGTGATGTTACCAGAGTGTTAGAACTAAGCTGAAGGTAGTCGTACCACTTTAGAGAATTGCTATAACGCGGTTGATACATCCCTATAATTTCACCTTTGCTACGGGATGAACAGACGACTAACACCTAGATAATTTTCAAGGTAAAGAGCGATCTCAATCAAGCGATCAACACATTCTTCTCGATATTCTCGTTCAATGATCCGATCAACATTTGCAAGAGTAACTACAGGCAATGAAGTTGGTAAACATTCTTCTCGAATTACTTGCTCCAAAGAATCTTCCCCCTTCATGCTACGGTTAGCCGTTAGCAAAATCAGTTGATGTTCTTGAGCAAATCGCCAAACTACACGATCACTGCTGGTAATTGGCAGTTTAACTTCATCAAATGAAATAAAACGAATTGGTAATGCTTCAAGCCATCCTTCAGAAGTAATACTTCCAAAAAGCATTAGGGATTGCCCTTCAATATTGTGATCGATTAGAAAAATCACTGGATTATTGCTGCTCGTTTAGTTTTACGCGCTTGCAGTTTTTTCCAAGCAGATAAGTATTCAGGCTTTGGCGGCAACTTAGAAATATGAGCAATACGTTCTTTGTTCTGCTCTTTCCAATAATCTTGAATTTCTTCTGCCTGCCGTAGGACGATTTGATACTCTGACTCTACTTCTTCATGATGAGTATCAATATAAGAGATGGCTGCGTTAAACTGCTCGTCAGTTAGATAGAATTGATGGCGGATTAAATGTTGAGGATAGTTTGCATGAATATAGTCCATTATCTGATACAGAGTTATCCTTGTACCAGAAATTGTTAAACCACGCTCTGTTCGGGTAATTGCAGGTTTATCATCATCAAATAACGACATACTGATTAGCTCCAAATTGTATTTGGCGGTCTACTCTTTTATCATCATATTAACATCTCATGTCATAAGGTTGATTGACTACACCAAAAAATACACGGGCTTTTTCAGGCTTCGACTGCCAAAACGGAAGACGGATCGATGTCCAATCCGAATCACCCACGGTTGAGCATCGGGTTTACGTTCATAAAGTTTATCAACTGCTAAGATCGCTGAATTAGCTAACTCAAAATCTCCAGTTTCAATATCAATAGCAACTATTTTGCCATGATTGCCAGATTCGACCTGTGAACGTATTTGCGTTTGGTAAATTAGATCGCCTCGTTTGGCAAATTCTTCTTTGCTATAGCGGGGTTGTCTGACTGCCATGATTGTGAATTTCTCTATATCGCTGTCTTATCTGACATTATAAATGACCAGAAACTGCTCCGAATAGATTGCTTTCGTTGACATAAAAATAAGGCGCGTTACATTTCATTAACGCATCCTGTAAGATTGGCGATCACACTAATTTGGAGCGATCGCAGTAGTAGCAGAATCATTGGCATGACATGATACGAACGTTATTCATGAATTCATACCCAAGCGATCTCACTACGAGGCGAGATAGATTGCTTAGCGGTATTCTCGTCTCAAGAATGCTAGTCAAAGACTTTACATTCATCCAGTAAAACCTAATAACATCAATCGACTTATAGGTTTGGCATAACGTTCGCGCTTACCAGACGCAGATAACCTTTGCGACCTAACTGACCATACTGGAGCGTTCCGGTGCAGCGTGGTTGTTAGCTGGCGATGGTTAGAACCAATTTGCTTTCATGACTGATGGTTCATCTGGATGAAGACTCACGCTATATAGACTTAAGTGCCTTGTACCTCCTGTCTCAACACCGTTTTTGTAGTAATGCACAACCTCAATGACATCATCCTGAGCAATAGCATGTAAGGTTTTTAAGTCTTTTGTCCAAAAATGAACTTCTGGTTGCAGTGGGTGAAGAGCAAGACGCTCATACATATCAACGTTGAGATGATATCTTGCCTTATTTGTGTAGATTAGAAATTGAATCCCTTCTGGTGGCTGTGTATTTTGGATACTTTCGAGAAATTGAATCACAAAATCTTGGTGAATTCCGTAAGGCTTAGGTTGATGTGAAATCAATACAGAATCAGCCTTACAGTGTGTGAGAATATTCATACTAAAGGGAAAGTTCGGGTCGTTCGTCTCTGCCCAAGCATATGGTGCTTCATTCGGAAGTCGAATGAATGGTGATGATATCAAAGCAATAGTAGGCGTAAGAGCACAGTAGCAAAAAAAGGCTTGCTCATTAGTACCAATATTGCTATGTGTCCAATCCTTTGGAATGCTAAACCTATACAAGTCGTCAATATGTCTAAACTGGTAGGTTACTGGGTTGTCTGAAGAAAGAAAAGGTAGTTCACTTAGGTTGAAAACAAAAAACAGACCAGCTTTTAGAACCAACGATGATAACGCTCCAGCCGAATTAATGATTTGCTTTTTAGCTGCTTCATGAGAGCCTTTCCAAACCTGCTCCGAAATTTCCTGACTATGGTTATAAGTTTGGTCAACCTGACGATATAACTCTTCAATCTTATTGATCTGGCTTTGCCAATGCTCAAGGCTAGGTGGAGTGCGACGGAATAGCGTATCGATAAATAAAGCTATATAAACTAGCTCTTCCTCCTTTAATGCTTTCTTCGCAGATATCTTCTTTAATACTTGAGGGTATTTCCCTTCAATCCTTGACAAAAATTCTTCAATTACTGGTGAAGCATCTTCGTCTTCGTCAAGATTGTAAAAATAAGATTTCCATAGAATGTTGTCTGGTGCTTTGCGTTTTGGCTCTGATTTGAGCGATTTTTCAATCACCCATACAGACGGTTCAAATGGAATATGTTCTGGCATCCCGCCAGGTCGAACAGGATCTATAAAAGCCTTCAAGTAAGTTCTAGGTACGATATGTTGTTTTTTCTTTTGAGACATATGAGCAGATGATCTGAAGCCACAATCTGAATCATTTACAATGTTGTACCTCAACAAAGAGGGTTTCAGCTACCGTCCTCACCAAGAACTGAAGTCAGCTAACTAGCAATTATACTGAAACTTTCTGCGTGACTACCTTAAATTATAATGATTATACAGAAAATTTCTGGATAACACAACTATTTAGCGTATTATATGGAGCCTTGCTGAATAACATCCCATATAGGTGAGTTATACAGAAAAATGAAGGTTAACACGACAGAGAAAAAGCTAAAAAAGCTTCTAGCCCGATCGCTATCCATATTAACAATAACTTCTTGATCCTAAAAGTTAACAAGACTTTGCTAATATTTGCGCGATCGCATCAGCTAATCTCTCAGAACCACCTTTTGCGCCAACCCGTTCCATTCCATTTTGTTTACAACGTTCCAAATAATCGCGATCGCTAAGAGTTCGCTTTACGCATTGAGCCGCTTCTTGCAAAATTTGGGGAGTAGCTGGTTCCTTCCCAATCGTTTGCACTGATAAACCTAACAAGCGTTCCTGTGCATTGGCAAAACGATAGGAAAACTGGGGGCCATTTCCCATGATTTGAATTACAGGTTTCCCCAAACCGACCATCTGCTCAACTGCCGTTCCCGCCATGCCGATCGCTAAGTCACAATGATGCAAAATATCCGCAAACGCATCACTAAAACAAAGAACACTGATATTTGCCTTTGGATGGTACATCTTGCCATCAGCATATTGCCAACCAGCTTGGGCAGCTAGGTCAGGCAATTGGGGGGCGACACTTGGAACGATCGCCGCGCGAAATTGGACAGGGTGAGGTACATATTCTTGAGCAATCTTTTCACATAGCTGCAATTGCAATACGAGATTCTCAGCAGCTTCAGGCAAGCGACTTCCTGACAGTAAAGCGATCGCAGGCACATCAGGACTCAGAGCTAAATCTTTGCCCGACGGTTCCAATACATCCATAATTGGGTAACCGACAAAGCTCGTATTTGGATAGCCTCTTTTTCTAATTAGTTCGGCACTATAGGCATCACGGGTCAAAATCTGACGACATCGTGGAGATCGCATCATTAGAGCTTGTAGCCAACGTGGAGCATACCGATTTTCGTAAAATGCTGATGATGACACTAAAAACATGGCATAAGGCAACCCCGTTAAATAAGCAAATAGCGCAGGTACAACATCACCCGTCGCAAACACAAAATCACAGGTTTTACCACATTCTCTCGCCGCCTTAATTTGTTGCCAAGTCAAGTTAATCAAGCCAGATTGAAAATCGGCAATCTGCTTCTGCACACTCATATAGGCAAATCCCCCCGACGGTAAGATCTTGGTCTGAGTAGCGATCGGCACACCAGCACGTCGATAAGCATTCCCTTCACCAACAATCGGCAAGGCGATCGTTTCTATCTCTGGATATTTTTGCCTTAAAGCTTTGAGAACTTCACAAGCATTGAGGTCTTCACCGTGACCGTTACTAATGAATAAAACTCTTTTGGGCATTGAAGTCACGATGATAAAGCTAATAACTAACTGATCGCAAAGAATTATCGCATTTTCTTTAACTAATACCAAAGAAGAAAATGGCGTAGCCATTTTCTTCTTTTAAAACCCTGACTGGGTTTGGTTTTTATAGCTGTCGCCAAGTGTAAACCCAAGAATTGATTGGTGGTGCGGAGCACCACCAATCAATTCTTGGGTTTTGATAAGTTTATTTGCTCGATCGCAAAACTTGTAAACTACCACCCGCATAAAGTTGGCAAGACTCAACTTTAAATCCAGATTTACTCAAAAGCTGTGGCAGATCGGTTTTAATTAATTGCCATGCAGTTTCTGTCTCAAATAGCCACAGGAAGGTGGCAATAGGTGGCCAAAACAATGGATTAACGGGACGATGAAAATCAATAATGATAAATTTTCCTTGTGGTGTCAAAATCCGATGCACTTCTTGAATGATCTGCTGCAACTGCTCTGAGTCCATCTCATGCATGGCTGTATTCGTGAGTACCAGATCAAACGTGCGATCGCTAAACGGCATTTTCTCAGCAAAAGATTCAACATATTCTGCTTGTGGCACATTTTGCTTAGCGCGTTTAATGACGATCGGTGAGGCATCTAAGCCCGTCACATTGTGGAAATGGTTAACAAGTTCCCTTGTCGCCTGTCCTGCTCCACAACAAAGGTCAAGAACTTTGGCTTCAGGATTGATTGGCAAATCTTTTAAAAATAAACGATGAAATCGCTTTTCCCCACCAACACTAATCGCAGCAAGAGCCGATACAGTGTCATAAAACCATTGATAGCGATAACTCCAGTCACGTAAAATCGTTGTCATTCCGTTAAAGTTAAATTCATATTCTATATCAATCCTAAAAGGTTTGTGAGAGTGAGTCCCGAAGGGGCACACTCTCACAAACCTTTTAGGGCGTGTTAACACTTCACAATAAGATCAAGCTTGTTTTCTGTTTAGCATTTCGATCAGCTGCCTTACGCTATCAGCTTGTTTATCAGCGATCGCTGTTTGACGATCAAGAGTATGTTCAATTCTGGTCATACGATCGTTGGACTCCTTAACAAGCTGACTCAATACCTCTCTAGTTTCTCTAGCTTCTTCCGAAATGCTGTTGATTTCTGCTTTAATGTTTGGGAATTCAAGATATAGAGATTGGACAAGTTGACCGATATTCTCAATCAAAGTATTGATCCGTTCGGCTTGTTCGTCAATCTTGTTAGCAAAACGATCTAGTCTTTCATCTGTCCATCTTTCAGTCATTTTTATTTTCCTCTTTGATGCGATCGCTTCATTATTACCTAATCCCCATTACAGCGCTCTGCGCTAGCTTAAAACCCAGAGTAATTTTTAAAAGCGTCATGGGGCTGTATTAATAACCAATAGTTACATTAGCTCGTTAACCATTCTAGGAGATTTTGAGATAGATTAAAACGCTTTCTAGTGCTAGGATCAATACAAACATGTTTAGTTAATGCTTTAGCGATCGCCTGTTTCTCGCCACTTTCTAGATCAAAAAATAATTGATATTCAATTTGAAAAGAATCAGGGCTTAGCAAGGTTTTTACTAGCGAAACCTCTATGCGATCGCCGCAAAACATTGGTTTAAAAAAATCAATACTTGCATGGGTAATAGGCACAGCGATCGCACTACCTCTAAAAAAAGATTTAAGCTCAATTCCTGATGCCGCTAATGAAGCTTCGTAGGCTTCATGACAAATAGATAATCCATTAGCAAAATAGACTACTCCTGCTGCATCAGTGTCACGAAAATAAATTGTGCGATCGTAAATAAAGGGTAAATTCATAATTCTCATATAGCAGTTTTCAAATGAGTGCATACTCATTTGAAAACAAAAAATTACTCCTAGCAAGGGTTTTGAGTTTTCATTTTGCCTACTGCAAAATGAAAACCAACAAAGAGGGCGCATAGCGCCCTCTTTGTTTAAGCACGTTCCATTACTTGTGCCATCCGATTAATTTTAATCATGAGTTTATCGAAATCATCGAAAGTGAGTGACTGGGGACCATCAGACAAAGCTTTCTTTGGATTAGGATGAACCTCGATCATTAGCGAATCAACACCTGCAGCGATCGCCGCCAAGCCCATCGATGGCACATATTCTGACCAGCCTGTACCATGACTAGGATCGATCATGATTGGCAAATGGGTTAACTTTCGTAATACAGGAATTGCCGCTAAATCCAAAGTGTTGCGAGTATATTCACGATCAAAAGTTCTAATTCCACGTTCGCAAAGAATTACATTGGGATTTCCTTCAGCAAGAATATATTCAGCCGCCATCAGCCAATCATCAATGGTAGCCGCTAATCCTCGCTTGAGGAGAATTGGCTTATTCTGTTTACCTACCTGCTTCAACAATGAGAAGTTCTGCATGTTCCTAGCACCGATTTGCAGAACATCGGCAACTTCAGCAATTTTCTCAATATCGGCAGTATCCATTACTTCCGTAATAATGCCTAAGCCACTTGCTTCTCTTGCCGCCGCTAATAGAGATAAAGCACTCTCACCATGTCCCTGAAAGGCATAGGGAGAAGTCCTTGGCTTATAAGCTCCACCCCGCAAAAACTGCGCCCCTGCTGCTTTTACACGCATGGCAGTTTCCACAATCATTTCTTCATTTTCAACAGAGCAGGGACCTGCAACTGTCACTAAGGGATGATTTTCACCGATCGCAATATCACCATTAGGCGTAGGTACAATCACCACGCTCGATTCATTTTGGCGATATTCACGACTAGCACGTTTAAAGGGGCGTTCTACCCGCAAAACTGACTCTATCCAAGGACTTAGTTCTTCAATACGATGGCGATCGAGATCGGCTGTCTCACCCACCAGTCCCAATACAACTTTATGTTTTCCCACAATTTTCTCTGGTGATAATCCCCAACTAGATAGTTCTTCGCAGATCCTCGCAACTTCTTCTGCGGGTGTACCAATCTTGGTTACTACGATCACGGCTAGTCTCCTTTATTAGTTTTCTTTCCCTATCTTAACGTGAATTCGATATTGCCATTTTGAGCGTGCTTCGCAAGCCCCAAATGGGAAAAATGGTAAGAAGCGCCAAGCGCTTCTTACCATTTTTCGCTTTCATCGAACTGACGTTATCTTAACGCGAGTTCAATGTAGCCATTTGTGCCGTGCTTCGCACGGCACAAATGGCGCAAAATGGTAAGCCATTTTCGCTTTCGTCGAACTGATGTTATCCCAATTCACAGAAGTGTAGTGACACTTTTGTGAATTAAAACCCAAACCCTGTAAGGGTTTTGAAAGCACAAAATGGCTATGCCATTTTGTGCTTTAGTATTATTTTAGCGAGAGTTCAATAAATACTGTTTGTAACAAACCAGAAAGAGAGGATCGGCGATCCGCTCTTGCTAGTTTTGATGGGAAGAAATATTAAGATTCATGGAGGCTAAACCCATCTCTCTTGTATCATAGCCAAATTGGTATTAAACCCAAGTGAGGTTTTTTAAAACATAAAGTGGCATAGCCATTTTGTGTTTTGGTGTCATGGCTCAGTGATGGCGATAAATGCAAAAGAGAATCCCTGTCAAGTTACCGATTATCACCAATACCATTAACGGGGCAACAAGAGGTTTAGCTGTAACTGCCATTAGTGGTTATCAAAAATTTATTTCACCCCATAAAGGCTTTTCTTGCGCCCATCGTGTATTGTATGGCTGTGAATCTTGCTCCCAATATTTTAAGCGCGTAATTGCAGAAGAGGGAATTATACAGGCGATCTCCAATGCTAAGGGGCGATTTCAAGAATGTCGTGAAGCTAGTGAGATTTTAAAGAGTCGTAGAGTAAAATGTAGAACTAGGAAAAAATATTATGCAAGTCGATTGACCTCAAGCATTTTAGCCATTGAGTCAGGTGAGCAGGAAACCCCTGATGTACCAGAAGATTCTGAGGAAACTAATGACACAAGCAGACATAAACTAGGTGGTTCACAATGGAGCCGTAAACGGAGACAGGCTAATAGCAACGACAGTGGGGGAGGCAATAATAACTGCGATCGCTGCGGTTATGTTGACTGTACTGACTGCGGACATGGACTTGATCTAATTCCATCGGATTGTGGAGATGATCGCAATTGTAATAATCCCTTTGAAGCGATGGATTGTCCTGATTTGAGTTGTCCTGATTTGAGTTGTCCTGATTTGAGTTGTCCTGATTTGAGTTGTCCTGATTTGAGTTGTGGAAATGCTGATTGTATATCGAGTATGGATTGCAGTGGGTTAGACTGTGGCTGTGGGGCGCTAGATTGTGGTAGTTGTGGTTGATATGCCATTTGCGGCTTGCTTCGCAAGCCGCAAATGGCGAAAAATGGTAAGAATCGCTTAGCGATTCTTACCATTTTTCGCTTTCGTCAAACTGACGCTAAAAAAGCACCTTAGTAGGTGCTTTTTTATACTTAAGAAATTAGTTCACTTACACTTGCCAATTAATCCAGTCTTGAGGCTTCAAGAAAGTTTCATACAATTCAGCTTCAGGGGTATTAGCCTCAGGATGATAGTCGTAGTCCCAACGGACGAGGGGAGGAAGTGACATTAAAATTGACTCAGTACGTCCATTGGTTTGAAGACCAAAAATAGTACCACGATCATAAACAAGGTTAAACTCTACATAGCGTCCACGACGATAAAGTTGCCATTGCTTTTCGCGATCGCCATATTCCATATTGCGACGACGATTAGCGATCGGCGTATAGGCAGGTAAAAAAGAGTTACCGCAGCTTTGAACAAAAGAAAAAATCTCTTCCCAAGTGCGAGGCACATCGCCGATCTCATCACTCATGACTTGAGCAGTTGTAGAGTCGTTACTATTTTTATAAAGACCATCTTCACCATTTTGGTAGTCAAAGAAAATGCCACCTACGCCACGAGTCTCACCACGATGTTTGAGGAAGAAGTAATCATCACACCATTGCTTGAATACAGGATAGTAATGGGGATTGTGGCGATCGCAGGCATCTTTAAGGGTACTGTGCAAATGCTTAGCATCTTCGACAAACCCGTAGTAAGGAGTGAGGTCAAGTCCGCCACCAAACCACCAGATTGGACCTGCTTCAAAATAGCGATAGTTCAAGTGTACTGTTGGTGCATAAGGGTTTTTGGGATGTAGCACCATCGAAGTACCTGTAGCATAGAAAGTCTCGCCTGCAACTTCTGGATGATGACGCAAAATAGCTGGGGGTAACTGGGAGCCATAGACCTCAGAAAAATTTACGCCACCCTTATCAAAATAGTCACCATCAGTAATTACGCGCGATCTCCCGCCACCACCTTCAGGGCGTTCCCACTGATCCTGTTTAAACTTGGCTTTGCCGTCTAGTTCCTCTAAACCTTTGCAAATGCTGTCTTGTAAACCTTGCATGAACTGTTTCACGCGAGTTTTAGAATCAACAGGAACTTTGAGTAAAACCTTACTAGGAGCAACAGGAGCGATAGTCATAATCGTTATCTTTCTACTTACTAATATTTCAGGGATTTGGACTTAGGATTTTTTTATAAGCGTTTATCACTAATAAATACTCTACATTTAGTCTGTGATACCTAGGTGAAATGTAAAGCATTGTGTAGTAATTTATCTTGATCGCAAACCTATAGTGTTTTTCAAGCAAGTTACATAGGTTTGATTCCCCACCTTCGGCGAGGCAACAAACCTGTACTTCTCTAACCTGACAAAAACCATGCTAGATCTGCCAGACCAATTTTTAACTCTGCAAACACCACGCCTGACTCTTCGCAAGATGGAGATAACTGATGCTGCGGATATTTTTGCCTATGCCCATGATCCAGAAGTAAGTACTTACACTTTATGGGAAGCACATCAGTCAATTAATGAGACTTATGAATATTTAAACAATTTTGTTTTTAAAATGTATCGCCAAGGAACAGGCATGACTTGGGGAATCATAGAAAAGAGGAGTAACAAATTAATTGGCACTTGTAGCTTGAGCGTTACACCTATTCATCGAAGAGCTGAGCTAGGATATACGCTTTCAAGAGAATTTTGGGGGCAAGGATTAATGACTGAAGCAGTAAATGCCGCGATCGCTT